>JGI24702J35022_10001351_pt1 | contig 15229 bp, 11 predicted proteins | sample TergutTh196P4_FD_35022 | JGI IMG/M metagenome (IMG submission 35022)
AAGCATTTTTTTTACCATAAATTCTAAACTTTACGCAAAGATACTATTTATAACACTTTCAAGCCATTTTCAGCCTCCTTTTTGTCCTTTAAGCCAAAAATTCGTAAAAAATATTTCGATAAGGCTGGTGAGGTAGCGGTTTTCTTACCTAATCACAATGCGTTTGACCGTTTTAGCAATAATTTTCACATCTTCAAACAGCGATTGATTGTCGATGTATTTGAAATTCAGTTGCAATTTGGCGGGCATAATTTCATTGATATAAGTCTGTTCGGGCTGGTCGGATTTTTCCAATATCGTATTTTCATTTATGTATTCTATTGAAGCATAATCGGTTAGCCCGGGCAGAACTTCCAAAACCCGCATCTGATCTTGGGTGTACAAATCAACATATTTGCGGACTTCGGGACGCGGACCCACAATGCTCATATCGCCTTTCAATATATTTATCAACTGCGGCAGTTCGTCCAATTTTACCTTCCGTAAAGAATAACCGACCCATGTAATCCGAGAATCCCTATCTCCCACAGTAAGAAGATTTTGCACATCTGAATCGGTACGCATCGTCCGAAATTTATACAAATAAAAATCTTTATTGTTTTTTCCAACCCGCAACTGCTTGTAAAACACGCCGCCTTTGGAATCGCACACGATAAGAACCGCCGTCAAAAACATCAGCGGGGAAAGGGCTATCAGGGCTATTGCGGTGAAAAATATATCAAAAAACCGTTTAATACACATATTCGTCTGTTTCGTTCCAATCCCGCCTGTTGTAATCTTCCCGCTGCATTTGGTCGTCATCAGGCATGGGAATATCCACTTCCAACCGCAAAATCCGTTTCCATTGCGGATTGTGCAACTCCCCCGTAGCGTTGGAATGCAGCAGTCGAAAGTCTTTTGTAACCAAATCTTTTTCATAAAAAACGAAGTAAACATTCGTTTGACTTGTCGCAGGAAAATGGTAATACGACCAAATTTCAAACGCAAAACTGTTTACATCGGAGGTATAATATTCAATGTAATTGGGCGGACCGTACCGCAAATAATAGTGTCCGCGGTCGGTTTTATAGCCTTTGAACCGCAAAGTTGTGTAATTATTATTTACCTGCATCACCCTTTTGTAGTATTTGAACCACGCCTCCTGCGGATTGTCGGGGTTGCGTTTGTACCAAAAATCTTGAAAAAAATCGCCTATTGTCTCGTAATCCTCCGGCATGATGCGGCTGATAAAATATTGTTCTTCCTTATTGGCAATCGGTTGGATATACTCCAAATACAACTTCAAAGTATCGAAAGGCAGGCTGTCCATCTGAACCGCATGGGCAAACACAACAGACGGATTGCTCCGTTGAAAAAACAGAGACGCATGAGCATACAACAAACCCTGTTCGTCCTTAATATCAATCACCAAATTGTAATTTCCAGAGGGCAAACTGTCAATCGCAAATCCCTGAATAAGAAGATATTGGCTGCTATTCCGCAACTTTTTCTCTTTTTGGAAATCGGCAGAAATCGGACTGTTCGTTCCCTGTTCGGCAATGTAACTGACGGCATAAAATTCCTTTTCCGAATGTTGTTTGTCCAAATTGTATATCTCGGCAAAATAGGTCAAATCGGTGATATTTTCAGGGTAAAACGTTGAAAAATAAGGCACATAATCGTATCCGTATTTGGAAAAAATAGTTTCTTCCATCGCCGAAGTCAAAGATGAAACGGCTTGAATATCAGATAGTTGCACTTTTTCTCTGTCAAAATCAATTTTCAAAACATCTTGATGCGTTAGGGGGGCTGTCAGGGAATCGTTTGCATCGGAAACCGCAATTTGCAGTTGGTACGAGCCTTGCGGCAGCGGAATCCGCACCAAATTATACATATTGTTGGACACTGCGGCAGAAGTATCTTCGTAGGCTTCACTGAAAAAACTGTATTGACGGTCAATTACTTGCTCCGTTTCTTCGTTTGCGAACTGCACTTTAACTTTTGTAATTGCCTGATACTGACCCGCTTCCGTTTGTTTGTAAATCAATCCTTTGCCCGAAAACAAAAACTGCATTTCAACATAAGAGGTATCATCCGGCAGATGAAAAACCAAATAATTGATATTCACCCGAAGTCCTTCCGCACAGGAAAACATCGGTATCGCACTCACTATCAACGCAATAACGCTCACTCTAATTAATCTCATCGCTCAACACTGTTTTAAAAAGTTAGAAATGCAAAGGTACACTTTTTTTGAAATATGGATTTTTTGCACATTCCATTTTTTATCAATCTATAATTCCTAACAAGAGATACAAAAAGAGGAGGAATTCCAATTTTGCGATATTGGCAAAATCTTGCTCATTTTTTCCCTCTTTTTTCTTCCTTTTTTGCATCAAAATTTTCTTCGTTTGGCGGTTTTGATGCTATTTTTTTGATAAAAAAATTTTTTTTTCACCCTTAATTTTCATTTTTGGAAGGAATTATAGATTGTAACTCGCTGATAATCAGAGCAAAAAATAAAAAATACAAAAAAATGCAAAAATGGCAATTTGTATTGAAAAAAATTGTATCTTTGCAATCCGCCTTTGGAAGAATGGAAAAAAGGCGGAAATGCCACCGTAGCTCAGTTGGCCAGAGCGGCTGATTTGTAATCAGCGGGTCGGGGGTTCGAATCCCTCTGGTGGCTCAGGTCATTTGAAGTATTTTTATTCTGGGGGGATACCAGAGCGGTCAAATGGGGCAGACTGTAAATCTGTTGGCGAAGCCTTCGGAGGTTCGAATCCTCCTCCCCCCACAAACAAAAGAGATTTAAAGATTGTGAGCCTTAAATTTTTGGACTTTATATCTTTGAATGTAATGTAACGATTGCGGAAGTAGCTCATTTGGTAGAGCGAAAGCCTTCCAAGCTTTAGGTGGCGGGTTCGAGCCCCGTCTTCCGCTCAAAACAGCAGCCGTTGTAGCTCAGTGGTAGAGCGTTTCCTTGGTAAGGAAGAGGTCACGAGTTCAACTCTCGTCAATGGCTCAAGTTTTCTTGTTTTAGTAAATTGATAAAATAAACATCTTTTAAAAGTTTTAGAAATGGCAAAAGAAAAATTCGACAGATCAAAGTCGCATGTAAACATCGGAACGATTGGTCACATTGACCACGGTAAAACCACTTTGACAGCAGCAATTACGCAAGTGCTTGCCAAGGCAGGGTTGTCCGAATTCAGAAGTTTTGACTCTATTGACAACGCTCCTGAAGAAAAAGAGCGCGGTATTACGATTAATACCTCTCACGTAGAATATCAGACTGCAAGTCGCCACTATGCACACGTTGACTGTCCGGGTCACGCCGACTATATTAAAAACATGGTAACGGGTGCCGCACAAATGGACGGTGCTATTTTGGTAGTAGCAGCAACAGACGGTCCCATGCCGCAAACACGGGAGCATATCCTTTTGGCACGTCAGGTAGGCGTTCCCCGTTTGGTATGCTTTATGAACAAATGCGATAGCGTGGACGATGAAGAATTGTTAGACCTCGTCGAAATGGAAGTCCGTGAATTGTTATCATTCTACGGATTTGACGGCGATAACGCTCCCGTTATCCGCGGGTCTGCACTCGGCGGATTGAACAACGACGAAAAATGGGTCGGCAAAATTATGGAATTGATGGAAGCCTGCGATACCTATATCGAACTGCCTCCTCGTGCAAAAGATAAAGAATTCTTGATGCCGATTGAAGACGTGTTCTCTATTACAGGTCGCGGCACAGTGGCTACAGGCAGAATAGAAACAGGCATTATCCACACAGGAGACCCCGTTGATATTATCGGTATGGGCGCTGAAAAATTGAAATCCGTTGTTACGGGAGTAGAAATGTTCCGCAAAATTTTGGACGAAGGCGAAGCCGGCGATAATGCAGGCTTGTTGCTCCGCGGGATTGACAAAAATGAAATCCGACGCGGTATGGTTATCGCGAAACCGGGTTCCATCAAACCGCACAAACACTTCAAAGCAGAGGTGTATATCCTCAAAAAAGAAGAAGGCGGTCGTCATACTCCGTTTCACAACAAGTACCGTCCGCAGTTCTACTTCAGAACCACCGACGTTACAGGTGAAATTATGTTGCCGCAAGGCGTGGAAATGGTTATGCCCGGAGATAACTTAACGATTGAAGTTCATTTGATTGCAGAAATCGCTTTGAATATGAACCTTCGTTTCGCTATCCGCGAGGGCGGAAGAACCGTAGGCGCTGGTCAGGTAACGGAGATTTTAGATTAATACTGTAAAAATAAAAAATTATTTTCATGACGTGGGGAGACACTTCGGTGTTTCCCTTGTTAGGAGTGTAGTTCAAGGGTAGAATAGCGGTCTCCAAAACCGTAGATGGGAGTTCGAATCTCTCCACTCCTGCTGAAATAGTAAAAATATATAGCAAAATGGCAACACGCAGTATGGTATCTTTTGATTGGGCAATGAAACGCTTACTTCGCAGTAAAGCGAACTTTGACGTATTGGAAGGTTTTTTGAGCGAGTTGCTTCATCGTAAAATCGTTGTAAAAAATATTTTAGAAAGCGAAGGAAATAAGACGCATAAAGAAGATAAATACAATCAAGTGGATATACTCGTGGAGGCAGACGAAAAGGAACTTGTAATAATAGAATTGCAATTTTACAGTCAGGGCGGCTATTTTCTCCGAATGCTTTACGGTGTGAGCAAGGCTATTGCAGACCACGTTTACGAGGGAGACGCTTATAATAAAGTCCGCAAAGTATATTCGATAAACATTGTATATTTCGACCTCGGAACGGGCGATGATTATGTGTATCACGGCATTAGCAATTTCACGGGACTACATACCCGCAACGAACTGCAACTTGATGAAAAGCAAAAGAAACTTTACAACAGAACCTTTGTCGGTGAGTTGTATCCCGAATATTATATTCTGAAAGTAAAGAATTTTGATGATGTCGCCAAAAACACCTTGGACGAATGGATATATTATTTGAAAAACAACAAAATACAGGACGATTTCACGGCACAAGGCTTGGATAAGGCACGCAAAGTTTTGGCATTCGACAAAATGAGCGACGAAGAAAAGAGAGAATACGACCGCGGCATAAAAAGTTGGCGGATAAAAGAAGATGAAATACTTACAGCAATCGCCGAAGGATTGGAGAAAGGGAAAACAGAAGGATTAGAGAAAGGAAGAGCAGAGGGAAAGGCAGAAGGTGAACAAGAAAGATTAAAATTACAGCAAAAAATAGCGGAATTAGAAAAACAAATAAAAAAACAGGCAGTAAAATAAATAGATAAAAAAATAATTTATATACAATAAAATAAATAAAGCATCGTTTTATACGTTTGCAGAGGCAATAAAGAACATAAAAAAGTAAAAAAAATAGAAATGAAGAAAATAAAATTATACGTACAGGAATCGTACAACGAGTTGGTACATAAGGTATCGTGGCCCACGTGGGCGGAGTTGCAGAACAGTGCCGTAGTGGTGTCGGTAGCATCTTTGGTGATTGCCGTGGTAGTATTTTTGATGGACGCCTCTTTCGGCATTCAGAAAATACCCTTTGGGCAGTTTGTGTGGAGAGGATTGTTAGGATTTTTGTACGGAACATAGTGGAAATTTCATCTTGCTTCCACGACCGCTTGGCAGTCGTTTGGGTGAGATTTATATATTTTAGGTTAGGTTTTTTGAATTGAAGAATTGAGTATGAGTGAGACAGAAAGTAAATTGCAGTGGTATGTGTTACGAACCATTACAGGGAAGGAACGAAAGATTAAATCGCACATTGAAAGTGCGGTAACTACGCTTGGTTTTCAGGACTATGTTTCGCAAGTGCTGATTCCTATCGAGAAGGTATTTCAAATTCGTAAGGGTAAAAAGATTACGAAGGAGAGAAACTTTTATCCGGGATATGTTTTCGTAGAAGCCGATTTGTCCCATGGGGAAGCGAAGTATATGCTTCGCCACACGCCGGGGGTATTAGGTTTTTTGGGAACAGACTCCCCCGAACCCTTGCGTTATCACGAAGTGATGCGTCTGCTTGGAAAAATGGACGAATTATCTGAAAATGAAGACGAAGTAATCGGAGCATTTATGGTGGGCGAATCAGTAACCGTAACCGACGGACCGTTCAACAGTTTTACGGGAATTGTCGAAGAGATAAATCACGAAAAGAAGAAACTAAAAGTTACGGTGAAAATTTTTGGTAGAAAAACGCCTTTGGAACTAAACTTTTCGCAAGTGGTGAAAGAGGTGTAAGAAAGTTGACAGGTCAAAAAAAATAGAGTAAGTAATTTTTTAAAAAGTTAAAAAATGGCAAAAGAAGTAGCAGGACTCATCAAATTGCAAATTAAGGGAGGCGCTGCAAATCCGTCCCCTCCTGTAGGACCCGCATTGGGTTCCAAGGGAGTGAACATCATGGAGTTTTGTAAACAGTTTAATGCCCGTACACAAGACCAAGCAGGGAAGGTGATACCGGTAATTATTACGGTTTACAGAGACAAGTCGTTCGATTTTATCGTAAAGACGCCTCCAGTGGCTGTTCAGGTGATGGAAATTGCAAAACTTCAAAAAGGGTCGGCAGAGCCAAACCGTAACAAGGTTGCCACGATAACGTGGGACGAGGTTCGAACTATTGCAGAAGGCAAAATGACGGACTTGAACTGTTTTACAGAAGAGGCAGCAATGACGATGGTGGCAGGAACGGCACGCAGTATGGGAGTCAATGTAAAAGGTGGTACCAATCCATTTGAAAACTAAAATCGTTTAACTAAAAGAATTAAGTAAAAATGGCAAAAATATCAAAGAAACGCAAAGTGGCGGAAGCAAAACACGACCTTACCAAGTTGTATGCTTTAGCCGATGCTATTCAGATTGTAAAAGACGTTACTTTTACCAAATTTGATGCGTCTATGGACGTAGATGTTCGTTTGGGCGTTGACCCCCGCAAGGCAAATCAAATGGTGAGAGGCGTTGTAACATTACCGCACGGCACAGGGAAAACCGTACGCGTATTAGCGTTGGTAACTCCTGACAAGGAAGATGAAGCCAAAGCAGCGGGAGCCGAACATGTTGGATTAGACGATTACATCCAGAAAATCAAAGAAGGGTGGACAGATGTTGATGTAATTATTACCCTGCCCAGCGTAATGCCCAAAATTGGGGCTTTGGGAAAAATATTAGGTCCGCGCGGCTTAATGCCCAATCCCAAAACAGGAACCGTTACTATGGACATAGGAAAAGCAGTGCAAGAAGTCAAAGCAGGTAAGATAGACTTTAAAGTGGATAAGTATGGAATTATTCATACTTCTGTCGCAAAAGTATCGTTTCCGAACGATAAAATACTCGACAACGCAAAAGAAGTCATTCAAACCATCATCAAGCTGAAACCGACTGCTGCTAAGGGTACTTATATGAAAAGCATTTACCTATCCAGCACAATGAGTCCGGGTGTTCAGGTGGATCCAAAGTCAGTTACACTTTAAATTAATGTAAAAAAATCATGAGAAAAGAAAATAAAGCTCTGATAATAGAGGAAATAAAACAAATTCTTTCTGCATACAATACAGTTTATGTAGCTGATATATCCGGTTTGACTGTAGAGAAAAGCAATGAATTGAGAAGGTTGTGTTACAAAAGAGAGATAAAACTCAAAATGGTAAAAAACACTTTCTTGAAGAAGTCTTTTGAACAGTTGGAAACAGACTATTCGGAAATGTATCCCGCCTTGCACGGTACATCTGCCATTATGGTGGCAGAGTCGGGAAATATGCCCGCCCGCTTAATTAAAGAATTTCGCGGAAAGGCGGCAATTCCCGCCGTAAAAGCAGCCTACATAGAAGAGTGCGTCTATCTGGGAGATCAGTTAGATTTTCTATGCAGTATTAAATCCAAGAATGAACTTGTTGGCGACCTTGTCGGCTTGTTGCAATCCCCTGCACGCAATGTTATTTCGGCATTGCAGTCGGGCGGAGGAAAATTGGCAGGCATCGTCAAAACACTTTCAGAAAGGTAATTAATTAAATAAAGTAAATAACAAAAAAAAGTTAGATAAAATGGCAGATTTGAAATCGTTTGCAGAACAGTTAGTTAACTTGACAGTAAAAGAAGTTAACGAATTAGCTCAGATATTAAAAGATGAGTATGGTATTGAGCCGGCAGCAGCAGCAGTTGCAATAGCCGCAGGTCCAGCAGCAGCAGCGGAAGAAGTAGAAGAAAAAACATCTTTCGACGTAATTTTGAAAGAGGCTGGCGCTCAAAAATTGGCAGTAGTAAAATTAGTAAAAGAATTGACCAGTCTCGGCTTGAAAGAGGCGAAAGAATTGGTTGACGCTGCCCCAAAACCATTAAAAGAAGGAGTTACTAAAGACGAAGCAGAAGCGTTGAGAAAATCTTTGGAAGAAGCAGGCGCCGTAGTGGAAGTTAAATAAGTAAAACCGATTTTTTTACGTACGAGATTCCTGCTCAGACAGGAATCTTGTATGTATTTTTAGATAAAAATAACGTTCTTTAATTTTTTATTCGTAAACATTTAAAAACTAAAGCTTTGGTTAATAATACAGAACGAATTAGTTTTGCCTCTGTGGCAGAAAACGAATGTCCCGACTTTTTGGATATTCAGTTGCAGTCTTTTAGGGAGTTTTTCCAAATAGGAACAAACCCCGAATTGAGATGCAAAGAAGGTTTGTACCAAATTTTTAAGGAAAATTTTCCAATAAGCGACACGCGAAGCAGTTATTTGTTGGAATTTGTGGATTACTTTGTAGATGCTCCCCGTTATACCGTTGAGGAGTGCGTTGAAAGAGGACTTACGTACAGCGTTCCTCTGAAAGCCAAGTTGAAACTTTCCTGTACCGATGTGGACAACGAAGAGTTTGAAACCATCATACAAGATGTCTATTTGGGTATGATACCCTATATGACGCCGAAGGGTTCGTTTGTCGTCAACGGAGCGGAGCGGGTGGTTGTTTCCCAGTTGCACCGTTCGCCCGGTGTGTTTTTCGGGTCTTCTTACCACAACAACGGCACGCAGTTGTATTCGGCAAGAATTATTCCCTTCAAGGGTTCTTGGATGGAATTTACGACCGACATTTCCAACGTCATGTATGCGTACATTGACAGAAAGAAGAAACTGCCCGTAACCACATTGTTGCGAGCCATCGGTTACGAAACCGACAGGGATATTCTTTCCATATTCGATATGGCAAACGAAATAAAGGCAACCAAAACAAACCTGAGAAAACAATTGGGTGCAAAATTTGCTGCCCGCGTGGTGCGTACGTGGAACGAAGATTTTGTAGATGAAGAAACAGGCGAAGTGGTTACCATTCCCCGCACGGAAATTTTAATTGACAGGGAAGAAATTTTAGAGGAAAAACATATTCCGCTGATTTTAAATAACGGCATCAAGTCTATTTTGCTTCACAAGGAAGATGATGATGCGGTTGATTACTCCATCATTTTCAATACTTTGCAAAAAGACCCTGCAAATTCAGGGAAACAAGCCGTTGAGTATATTTATTTCCAATTGCGGAGCGTTACCGCTCCCGACGAAGAAACCGCTCGGGCATCTTTGGAAAAATTGTTCTTCTCCGATAAACGCTACGATTTGGGCGAAGTGGGTCGTTACAGAATTAACAAAAAACTCAACCTCAGTACGCCGCCTGAAACCCGTACGTTGACAAGGGAAGATTTCATCTGTATTATAAAGCATTTGATGGAACTAATCAATTCCAGAGCCGAAGTAGATGATATTGACCATTTGAGCAATCGTAGAGTACGGACAGTGGGCGAACAACTTGGCAATCAGTTTGCTACGGGAATGATGCGTATGACGCGTACTATCCGCGATAGAATGAATGTCCGCGACAACGAAACTTTCACTCCGATAGATTTAATTAATGCCAAAACCTTAAATTCCGTCATCAATTCGTTCTTTGGGACAAACCAATTGTCGCAATTTATGGACCAAACCAATCCGTTGGCAGAAATTACGCACAAACGCAGAATTTCGGCTTTGGGACTGGGCGGTTTGTCGAGAGACAGAGCAGGATTTGAGGTGCGGGACGTTCACTATACGCACTACGGACGCGTATGTACCATTGAAACGCCCGAAGGTCCGAACATCGGTTTGATTTCTTCGCTGTGCGTTTACGCAAAAATAAATCATTTGGGCTTTATCGAAACGCCTTACCGCAAAGTCGAAGGCGGAAGAGTTTGTTTGAATGACGATGTGGTGTATTTAGGTGCAGAAGAAGAGGAAGAGTTTACCATTGTTCAAGCCACAACGCCGTACGATAAGAAATCGGGCAGATTTTTACAAAACCGCATCAAAGCGCGTAAGGAAGCCGATTATCCGATTGTTGAGCCTGAAGAGGTGAACATTATGGATATTGCACCCAATCAGATTGCGTCTATTGCTGCCTCGCTAATTCCATTTTTGGAACACGATGATGCCAACCGTGCGTTGATGGGTTCAAACATGATGCGGCAGGCTGTTCCTTTGATGTGTCCAGAGGCTCCGATTGTGGGTACGGGCATCGAAGAAAAGGTGGCTCGCTGTTCACGCTCCCAACTCTATGCAGAAAGAGACGGTATTGTTGATTATGTTGATTCTGAACAAATCCGCATCAAATACGACCGCACAGAACAGGAAGAATTGGAGAGTTTCGACCCGGAAATTAAAACTTATTATTTAGAAAAACACCAACGTACCAATCAGAGTACGTCCGTTAACATAAAACCGCTTGTCAGAAGAGGCGAACGGATTGTTAAAAACCAAATATTGACCGAAGGCTATGCCACCCGAAACGGAGAATTGGCATTGGGTCGCAACCTCAAAGTCGCATTTATGCCTTGGAAGGGCTACAATTTTGAAGATGCTATTGTTGTTTCTGAAAAAGTGGTAAGAGAAGATTGGTTTACTTCCATACACATAGATGAATATTCATTAGATGTCCGCGATACCAAGCGCGGTGCGGAAGAATTGACCAGCGATATTCCCAACGTAAGTGCAGAATCAACCAAAGATTTGGACGAAAGCGGCATTATCCGCATCGGAGCAACCGTAAAAGAGGGCGATATTTTAATCGGGAAAATTACTCCCAAAGGGGAAACTTATCCCACGCCTGAAGAAAAATTGTTGCGTGCCATTTTTGGAGACAAAGCAGGCGACGTGAGAGATGCGTCTTTAAAAGCACCGCCGTCAACGGAAGGCATTGTTTTGAGGAGCAGTCTGTTTACCAGAGTGCTAAAAACGCGGAAGACCAAAATCAAAGAAAAGGAAACCGTCAAGGATTTGGACGAGCAATTTGCAAAAGAATCCGATGCGTTGAAGGAAAAGTTGGTTGTCAAATTGTACAAGATATTGGACGGCAAACTTTCCCACGGAATAACGGACAATGCAAGAAATGTATATATCCCCCGCGGACCAAAATTTACACAAAAACTGTTGTCCACGATTGATTTTACCAATGTGTGCCTTTCCGAGTGGACTGCCGACCCAAAAACAAATGTTGTGGTGGAGCAGACAATCAAAAATTACTGTGAAAAGTACCGCGAATTGGTAGCCGAATGCACGCGGAAGAAATTTGTGTTAAGCATCGGCGACGACCTGCCGGCAGGCGTTGTCCAAATGGCGAAAGTGTTCGTTGCCAGCAAACGCAAACTGCGCGTCGGCGATAAAATGGCAGGTCGCCACGGCAATAAAGGCATTGTGGCAAGAATTGTCCGCGAAGAAGATATGCCTTTTATGGAAGATGGAACCACAGTTGACATCGTTTTAAATCCGCTGGGCGTGCCTTCCCGTATGAATATTGGACAGATTTACGAAACCATTTTGGGCTGGGCAGGAAAAAACTTGGGCGTACGGTTTTCCACTCCTATTTTTGACGGAGCAAACATCAATCAGGTGAACGATTACCTGAAAAAGGCAAACCTGCCCGAAAACGGGAGCATTTACCTCTATGACGGCAGCACAGGCGAGCGTTTCGACCAGCCCGTAACAGTGGGCTATATCTATATGCTCAAACTGCATCACATGGTGGACGACAAAATGCACGCCCGCGCTATCGGTCCTTATTCCTTGATTACGCAACAGCCCTTGGGCGGAAAAGCACAATTCGGCGGACAGCGTTTCGGGGAAATGGAAGTATGGGCATTGGAGGCATTCGGTGCGGCTAATATTCTGCAAGAAATCTTGACCGTTAAATCCGATGACGTAAACGGAAGAGCGAAAGTGTATGAGTCTATTGTCAAAGGCGAAGTACATTCTACTCCCGGATTGCCGGAATCGTTTAACGTTTTGGTTAATGAACTGCGTAGTTTAGGATTGGAAATAACTTTTGAATAAACCCGCATTAAAACAAACAATTTAATTTTGACATTTATTTAGATACAAATAAATTATGGCTTTCAGAAAAGATAATAATTCAAGAAAAGATTTTACAAAAATCACCGTAAGTTTAGCCTCTCCCGAATCTATTTTGAAACGGTCAAGAGGGGAAGTAACAAGACCTGAAACCGTCAACTACCGTACATACAAAGCGGAGCGGGACGGTCTGTTTTGCGAGCGGATTTTTGGTCCGGTAAAAGATTGGGAGTGCAGTTGTGGAAAATACAAACGTATTCGCTATAAGGGCGTTGTGTGCGACCATTGCGGAGTGGAAGTAACGGAACGCAAGGTGCGTAGAGAACGCATGGGGCATATTCAATTGGTGATACCCGTGGCGCATATTTGGTTTTTCAAATCGCTGCCCAACCGTTTGGGTGCTTTCGTCGGGTTGCCGTCCAAAGCATTGGATACGGTTATTTATTACGAAAAATTTGTTGTGGTACAGGCAGGTGCTGCCAAAGAACTTGGAGTCGAAAAGTTGGATTTGCTTACAGAAGACGAATATTTCGAAATCTGCGATAAACTTCCAAAGGAAAATGCATTCATGGAAGACTCCGACCCCAATAAATTCATTGCAAAAATGGGCGCCGAAGCAATTCAAGACCTCGTTATGCAAATAGATATTAATAAAGAATCCTACGAACTTCGGCACAAGGCAAGCGGCGAAACTTCCCAACAAAGAAAGCAGGACATATTGAGGCGTTTGCACGTTTTTGAATCGTTTAGAGACAGCCAAAAACGAATTGAAAACCGCCCCGAATGGATGATTGCAACGGTAATACCTGTTATCCCGCCGGAATTAAGACCTTTGGTTCCTTTGGACGGCGGACGTTTTGCCACTTCCGATTTGAACGAACTGTATCGAAGAGTTATCATTCGCAACAATCGGCTAAGGCGTTTACTGGAAATAAAAGCACCCGAAGTAATTACGCGCAACGAAAAACGCATGCTTCAAGAAGCGGTAGATTCTTTGTTCGATAATTCAAAGAAAACAAATGCTTTCAAGGCAGACGCCAGACCCTTGAAATCCTTATCCGACGGTTTGAAAGGAAAACAGGGACGTTTTCGTCAAAATCTGCTGGGTAAACGTGTGGATTATTCGGGACGTTCCGTAATTGTGGTAGGTCCTGAACTGCGTTTGAACGAATGCGGATTGCCTAAAGATATGGCTGCCGAACTTTTCAAGCCCTTTATCATTCGCAAAGTTTTGGAAAGAGGACTCGTAAAAACGGTAAAAACCGCCAAAAAAATTGTTGATAGAAAAGACCCTGTAATATGGGATATTTTGGAAAATATATTGAAAGGACACCCTGTATTGCTAAACCGTGCCCCCACCCTGCACCGTTTGGGTATTCAGGCGTTTCAGCCGAAATTGGTGGAAGGCAAGGCAATTCGCTTGCACCCCTTAACCTGTACGGCATTTAACGCCGACTTTGACGGCGACCAAATGGCTGTGCACGTTCCGCTTGGAAACGCTGCGATTCTCGAGGCACAAATGTTGATGTTGGCGTCTCACAATATTCTAAATCCTGCCAACGGCGCCCCCGTTACCGTGCCTTCGCAAGATATGGTTTTAGGATTGTACTACATTACAAAAGCCATGAAATCAACCGAAACGTTGAAAATAAAAGGCGAAGGTTCGTTCTTTTATTCTCCCGAAGAGGTTATTATGGCTCATGCAGAAAATAAAGTTCATTCCAACGCCGTGATTCACTGCCGCGTCAATTTGCACGGAGACGGCAAAATGGTTTTGACGGAAACAACCGTAGGCAGAGTGCTGTTCAATACTGTTGTTCCGCCTGAATACGGTTTTATTAATGAACTGCTTACAAAAAAATCTTTGCGTAATATTATCGGCGATATACTCAAAAAAACAGGTACCGCCAAAACAGCGAGATTTTTGGATTCCATCAAAGATTTGGGCTTCCAAATGGCATTCAAAGGCGGATTGTCTTTCAATTTGGGCGATGTGATTATTCCTGATGAAAAAACAAGCCTGATTGAAGATGCCAACGAACAGGTGGACGAAGTGATGATGCACTACCACAGCGGATTGATTACAGGAACGGAACGCTACAACCAAGTGATTGATATTTGGACGCACACCAATGCCAAATTGAGCCGTATCTTGTTGGATAAATTGTCCAAAGACCGCCAAGGATTTAACCCCGTGTATATGATGTTGGATTCTGGGGCGAGAGGTTCGCAGGAACAAATCCGCCAGTTGTCAGGTATGCGCGGATTGATGGCAAAACCGACAAAGATAAGTATGGTTGGCGGTGAAATTATTGAAAACCCTATTCTTTCAAACTTTAAAGAGGGATTGTCCGTAATGGAATACTTCATTTCTACGCACGGTGCTCGTAAAGGTTTGGCTGATACCGCCTTGAAAACCGCCGATGCAGGTTATCTGACGCGGCGTTTGGTAGATGCTGCCCACGATGTAATTATTTCTGAAAACGACTGCGGAACCTTGCGCGGATTGACCACCACCGCTTTAAAGAAAAACGATGAAGTGGTTGAGTCGCTGTACGATAGAATATTGGGCAGAACAACCCTGCACGATGTATATCACCCCGAAACAGGCAATTTAATCGTAAAAGCGGGCGAAGAACTGACCGAAGAAATCAGTGCCGCCATTCAGGAATCGGGAATAGAAGAGATAGAAATTCGGTCTATCCTCACCTGCGAATCCAAACGCGGCGTTTGTGCGCGTTGTTACGGACGAAACTTGGCAACGGCTAAAATGTCGCAAATCGGTGAGGCAGTGGGCGTTATCGCTGCCCAGTCCATTGGAGAACCCGGTACGCAGCTTACGCTTCGTACTTTCCACGTAGGGGGGGTTGCGGCT
>JGI24702J35022_10001352_pt1 | contig 15227 bp, 14 predicted proteins | sample TergutTh196P4_FD_35022 | JGI IMG/M metagenome (IMG submission 35022)
TTTGAGCGATTTTCCACGCCAATGCATGCTCACGTCCGCCTGAACCTATGATTACTATGTTCATTGGGTTGTTTATTTTTATTGACTTTTTTGTCTTTGTCGTTTACAAGCGGTTTTCGAGGCTCTTTCCGGCTGCGATCGAATCGTTTCTGTTCATTCACAGGCGCTTTTTCTCTTTTTGCTCTGCCTTCGAACCGTTTTTGTTCATTCACAGGCGCTTTTTCTCTGTTTGTTCTGCCTTCGAACCGTTTCTGTTCATTCAAAGGCACTTTTTCTCTTTTTGTTCTGCCTTCGAACCGTTTCTGTTCATTCACAGCAGTTTTATATTCTTTGTTTTTCCCTTTGAACAATTCATAACAGCGGTATTCACAGTCCAACCGTCCATTCATCAATTTCATTTTTTGACTGGGGCGCAACCCTATTTTATCAAAACATTCGTCCTTGTAGCTGAGAATCCAGGCCTGATACCCTGTAAACGCATGCTTCAATCGCTCTCCGATCATCGCATATAAATTCATGATGTCGCCGGTCGAAATACGTTCGCCATAAGGTGGATTCATTACCAGAATACCTTGGTTGGGCGCTTTGGAATATTGTTGAAAAGGAAGCACTTTCAGTTCGATATAACGGGACAGACCGGCATTTTCGCTATTTTTACTGGCTTTCTCAATGGCTTTTGGCGAAATATCCGAACCATAACATTTAAACATAAATTCACGTTCTCCCGATTCATCCTTACATATATCTTCAAACAATTCGCGGTCGAAATCAACCCATTGCTCAAATGCATATTCGTTCCGGTAAAGTCCGGGAGGTATATTCATCGCAATCATAGCCGCTTCGATCAACAACGTACCTGATCCGCACATCGGATCCACAAAGTGCGATTCTCCCCGCCATCCTGTTTTCAGAATCATCCCTGCTGCCAGGACTTCGTTGAGCGGTGCATCCACCTGTTCGACGCGGTAGCCCCGTTTATGCAGGCTTTCGCCCGAACTGTCCAACGATATCGAACAGTCGTGGTGCGAAATATGGATATGAATGTACATATCAGGCCGATTNATCCGAACGGAAGGTCTTTTCTTATATTTTTCATTGAAATAATCGACTATGGCATCCTTTGTGCGGTAGGCTACAAATTTAGAGTGATTGAACGATTCGGAATAGCTGACTACATCAACGGCAAACGTTTGCTCTGTCGAAAAATACGTGTCCCATTCGATTTTCCTGGCTTCTGTATAGACTGTTTCGGCATTATCCGCCTTGAAATGACACAAAGGCATCAGAATACGAAGCGCCGTCCGGCAATGCAGATTCGCNTTGTACAACATCGCCTTGTCTCCCCTGAATGAAACCATCCGGCGTCCGATTTCCACATCTTCTGCTTTTAATGCNGCCAATTCCTCTGCCAAGACATCTTCCAGACCGTACAGTGTCTTGGCAATCATTTCAAATTGATCTTCTTTCATGGAATCGTTTATGGTGCAACAACTACGCGAAATTCGCAGGCAGGTGGACGCTGACCGAGTTGGCAATCGGCATAGAATGCAATTGTTCCGCGATCAAAATCAAAATTGTAACCTTCAAGCCATGTGTTCCCTCTATCCGTATATTGGATCCAATAGGGCAACGGAGTTTGTATTTCATTCCCATCATCTAATTGAAAGAGATAAACCATCACTAAACCATTCTGATAGGCATCGTTTCCTATATCTATATCTTTCACACACTTGTAAAAACTTACATAAGCGTCCGATCCATAATTTTGCCATTCCTGAGATTTGACTTCAAAATACTTTACATAGGGGACAAAACCCTCCCCCGGATCACCCGGAGGACCCATTGGCCCTTCGCACGACATCAATGCCATTGTCAACAAACTCAATAATAATACATGCTTTTTCATTCGTTCTTTATTTTTATTTTGCTACAAATATACGAATAAACTTCATTAATAATAAAAAATAGTTATCTTTGTGCATGAATTATCGTAAATTTCGCGAGAAAGTGATTGTTTTTTTATGGTAAAACGGGGACGTTGAAGTCCTTAATAGTAAAACTAAAAATAGGTTATTTATGAAAAGATGGATGCTATTGTTTGTGTTATTGCTGATTTACCTGAACGGTTATAGTCAGAATTTAGGGATAAAGAGTAATCTTTTATATGATGCGACATCCACGATCAATCTTGGAATCGAATATGCACTGTCAGACCAGTTGACACTTGATGTCAGCATGAATTTCAACCCGTGGGCTTTCCCACATAAAAGAATAAATCCCTCAGGGCAAGTGCGTTTTGAGCATGACGCCATTATCAAACACTGGATGATACAACCTGAAGTACGCTGGTGGCTTTGTGAGAAATTCAATGGACATTTCTTTGGCGCTCATCTTCATAGCGGACAATTTAATGTAGGGGGATTGACCTTTTTACCTGACCGGTTGGGTGATGGTTCGATTGATGAAAATGGGAGATATATTAAAGGCGGAATCCAGCATAATCGTTATGAAGGGTGGTTTGCAGGTGCAGGGNTTTCGTACGGTTATCATTGGATACTAAGTAACCGTATAAGTCTGGAGTTTACGTTAGGCGCAGGATATGCCTACCTGAAATATGATAAATACAGAAATTATTCGAGTATGGAAAATCCGCCGAAAGATCCAAATAAATATTTGATGCACTATTTTGGCCTGACGAAAGCAGGTATTTCTATCATCTATATGCTTTACTAAAAGAAGGAAGGAGGTTCTAATGAAAAAGACAATATGGTATCTTATTTTGCAGTTCGTCGTCTGTTGTTTTGTCATACAGGCACAACAGGGACGCATCCATGTCACCCCGAAAAGTTTTACCTCAAAAGGAGATGTGATAGAAGTTGAATTGTTGTTTGATTTACAATATCTCCGATTGCGCAGTGCGGAGAGTGTAACCTATACGCCGGTTATTGTAACAAACAATAATGAATATGAACTNCCTCAGTTGATTATTAAAGGCGGTAGCCGGTATAATGCCGATCGCAGGGCAGCAGTACTCACNAATAACCCTGTCATAACGATGCGCGATCAGGGCGGAGAGAAAAACTACCCCATCTATGCCATCGAAAAATTTAAGAAAAATCNGGTTATTCCTTACAAAGTTTCTNTTCCTTTCAGGGAATGGATGACCCATGCGACGATCAATTTACGGGAGGAGACNTGCGGTTGTGGCAATCAGCCCGGAAGGACGACGCTACGGACCAATCTATTTGATGANTTTACGGTCGGCAGTCACGATATTCAGCCCAGGTTTAATTACATTCAGCCTGAAAAAGAAACCGANAAAAATCGTTCCGAGATAGGAAAAGCCTATCTTGACTTTCCGCAAGGCAGCAGTACGATCAANCCTTCATTTCGNAATAACCAAATCGAATTGGANAAGATCAATCAAATGATCTCCATGCTCATGGCAGATCCGGACATCAGAGTAACCTCGATTGAGATGCGCGGGTATGCTTCGCCTGAAAGTACGGCATCGTATAATCTTGATCTGTCATCCCAGCGTGCAAGAGCCTTGCGTGAATATTTCGTAAGAAAGAATATCATTGAGCCCGGAGCGATCCTTATCGGCATAGGCGGTGAAGATTGGGAAGGTCTGAAACAACTGTTAATCAATTATTCCGTAGCATATAAAGATGAGATATTCAATATTATCAATACCGTTCAGGATTTGGATCTACGTGAGCAAAGGATCAGAAACCTCGGAAATGGCGAACCTTATCGCCAGATATTCCGTGACTTGTATCCTCAGTTGCGGCGTGTTGATTGCCGGATTAATTTTACGGCACGTAATTTTACAGTCGACGAAGGAAAAGAGCGGATGCAGGGAAAACCCAAGNTGCTTAGTCAGGATGAAATGTANCAGGTNGCNCAAACGTATCCGGAAGGCAGTCATGAATTTAACCGGACATTGATCACGGCACGCCAATATTTCCCTGACAATGATATCGCTAATTTGAATGCCGCTCAGGCCGCATTGGTAGAAGGAGACCCTGTATTGGCTGAAGAATATCTGAAACAGGTGAAAAACACCAACTCACCCGAATATGCCAATTGCATGGGAGTACTTTATATTTTTAAGGAAAATTATGTAGCGGCCGAAGAATTCTTATTGAAAGCGCAGGCAGGGGGTATAGATGTGGAACATAATATGCAGGAATTACGAAGGAAAAAATACAGATGATATACATTAATTTATTATTATTTTTATAAAAAGAAAAATGAATCGAAAAACAGAAAAACACGTTTTATCCGTTTTAGTTGGATTGATTGTTGGCGTCGCGATGATCGGATGTACAAACCGGCCGAAAACACCGGACAAACGAACCTTCCCGGCCGTTACTATTCCCATTGTTTATACCGATCAACAGGCTCAGGCTGAATTTTTGGTAAGGCACTACTGGGATCAGTTTAATTTCAATGATACAACCTGGGTAGGTAGTGCCGAACAGATTACCGAGCAGGCGCTGGTCGAATACCTGTCTATATTCCCTTACTCTTCGTATCCTGTTATTTGTGAGGGGATCAAGAGTTTGTTGGATCGGGCGGATAAGAATCAGGCGATGTATGCCTATTTCTCATCGAGGATGGAATTTTATTTTGCAAATGCAAATTCTTCGTTTCGATACGAAGAATTTTATATACCGGTTTTGGAACACATGATCGCATCTAATAGTTTGGATGAGCCACGAAAAGTGCGTCCGAATGCCTTGTTGCCGTTGTTGAATAAAAATCGACCCGGTACGTTAGCAGCCAATATTCATTACACGATGGTTTCGGGCGCCCAACGTTCATTGTTTGATTTGAAATCCGACTATATAGTAGTGGTGTTTTATGATTTTGACTGTGAAGACTGCAATGTGCTTAAAAAGTTGATCCAGGAATCGCAGGTCGTCAATGAGATGTTAAAACAACAGAAATTAGCCATTTTAGCCATCTATCCCGGAGCAAATATGGAAGGATGGAAACGGTCATTGTCACAAGTTCCGGCTTCATGGATTAATGGTTANGACCACAATGAAGAAATTGGAAGGGAAGGCACGTACGAATTACGNTCCATTCCTACCCTTTTCCTCTTAGACAGGAACTACATGGTAATCATGAAAGACCCTCCGTTTAATTACATGGAATCTTACTTGAACAGTATCCTGAATCCGACGATGTAGGGAAAAAGACCGTAAGATGGGAAGAGAATTGAAAATAAAAATTCCACAATCCCGTTACCTTATAGGGATTAACGATCGGTAGAATTCAATGATTCAATTAATAGATAGATGAAGAAAAGCACATTGTATACGGGTGGTGGCGATAGCGGAACGACTTCACTGATCGGTGGTCGGCGTGTGTCGAAAACACATCAACGGTTGGAAGCCTTCGGAACAATTGACGAACTCAATGCAATGATCGGATTATTAACCACTGAGACAGATGACACCAACGTACGCAATTTATTGATAACTGTGCAACATCAATTATTTACTGTCGGTTCGTATCTGGCTACTGATCCTGTGCGCACCAAACTGAAACCGGAAAGCCGGATTACACCTTCCTCTATTCTACAATTAGAACAGGGGATTGATTTACTTGACAGTGAATTGCCTGAAATGAAGGGATTTGTTTTGCCCGGAGGTTGCCGTTCAGCGACGCTGGCTCATGTTTGCCGGACTGTTTGCCGGCGGGCTGAACGTCAGATATACCGGTTAAATGAGGATGTTTTGATTGANGGNACAGTACTGGTTTTTATAAACAGACTATCTGATTTACTGTTTGTTATAGCCAGACATGAATGTTTTCTGAAAAATGTAGANGAAATTATTTGGAATAATACTTGCAAGTAAAAAATAAAAGTATATTTTTGCGAAAAATTTCGACCATAAAGAGAAAAAATCATTAAAAATTGTTTGTAAAAAGATTGGATTATGTATTGGACATTAGAATTAGCTTCTAAATTAGAAGATGCTCCCTGGCCTGCTACAAAAGATGAGTTGATTGACTATGCTCAACGTTCGGGAGCTCCGTTGGAAGTGATTGAAAATTTGCAGGAAATGGAAGATGAAGGNGAAATATACGAGTGTATGGAGGATATTTGGCCTGATTATCCGAGTAAGGAAGATTTCTTTTTTAACGAAGAAGAGTATTAACGTTTGGAAAGCCTGTCACTGGTATCGTTGCGAGGTTGTCTCTAAAACGCGCAAATGACGCAAATGACACAAATTTACGCAGATAATATAATGTCTATAGATTGATTTATCTGTTTTCAATCCTATAAATTTGCGCAAATCTGTGTCATTTGCGTTCAAAAGAATTTTCCGGCAAGTTACACAATTTCTTGTAGATTTTTGAGTTATACATACTCATAAGTTTTGTCCGAAAAACAGGAAATGAAACGATTTTGGTTTATTATCACAGGATGCAATCTTTGTTTACTCCTTTGGGCGCAGCAGGAGATTGGTTTTAGCCAGTATTTTACTGCAAGGGGATATTACAATCCGGCGTACGCAGGACAGTCCGGCAATATGAACGTTATGGCACACAGCCGATTGCAATGGTATGGAGCCATCCAGAATGCACCTGCATCCGCTTTTGTGATAGCCGAGATGCCCTGGAATTTCCGAAAAACAAACATTGGAGTAGGCGTAATCGCTTCGTACGACAGGGCAAGCAGTTTATATCAAAGGATGAATATCGGCGCTATGTTTGCTTACAAGAAAAACATAGGTAAAGGATTATTGAGCATCGGCTTACAGGGAGGTCTGCTCAATGAAACATTTCGGGGCGACTCGGTGAGAGTAAACGAAATGGAAGGAGGTGACGATCCGATTATTGCACAAACTACCGTAAACGGAAAAGGATTAGATATGGCTTTCGGATTGTATTATTCTACTGACAACTATTATATAGGAATGGCATCGACCCATTTGTTAGGACAAAAGATCAATTTAGATGAAAATATGGAAATACAAATTGACCGGATGTATAATTTGATAGCAGGATACAATATTCAAACAAAGAATCCGTTAATTGAGTTGCAGCCTTCGCTTTTTGTTCAAACCAACTTACAAATGGCAGTAGGCGACATAACAGCAAGAATAGTGTATAATAAAATGTATAATGGAGGTTTAGGAGTTCGTATCAACGATATGGCAGGGGTGAATGCGGTTATCCTTTATTTGGGAGCAGACATCAAACGTTTCAGGTTAGGCTATGCCTACGATTTTCCCACATCAGTCCTGTCTAAAATGGGGAGTCACGAATTGATGCTGTCGTATCAGGTTGAATTGGAAAAGTCGAAAGGAAAAAGAAACAGACATAAAAGTATACGTATCTTATGATACATACTCATTAGAGGACTAAAAAATAATTTGCGGAAAATGTCAATGATGAAACAAATAAACAGTATCCAAAAAGTCTCGAAGAGACGATACTTTATTAACCGCAGGTTTCAACCTGTGGGTTTTGTGTGCATATTCATAGTAGCCACTGTATTAACATCCTGCGGAAGTCTGTTTTCCGGAGATGGAGGCGAATTGGTAGGCGTTAGATCGGCTTCGTATAATGAACCGACCCCTTTCGGAATGATTTTGATAAAGAGAGGTTCATTTGTGATGGGGCCTACGGATCAGGACAGTCTTTGGGGATTTAATCCCGAAACGAAAGGCGTTTCGTTTGAATCGTTCTGGATGGATCAAACAGAAATCACCAATGCACAATATCGCCAGTTTCTATACTGGGCGCGGGATTCGATTATTCGTGAACGGCTGGCTGATCCGGCTTACGGCGGAAACGACCTGTTCAAAATCACCGAAGACCGGTATGGCGATCCGGTCACTCCGCATTTGGACTGGAAACGGCCGATTCCCTGGCGACGGGCCAATGAAGACGAACAGCGCGCCATCGAAAGTGTATATTACGTTCATCCTGTTACCGGAGAAAAAAGCCTGGATAAAACACAAATGCTGTATCGCTACGAATGGTACGATCACACTGCGGCAGCTTTGCGCCGGAACAATCTCGACCCGTATCTAAGAGAACGCAATACCGATATTGAAATCGATCCGAATGCCATCGTCATGATTTCAAAGGATACGGCTTATATCGATGACAACGGACGTGTAGTCAACCAGACCATCACCCGTCAGTTAAGTTCGCCGTACGACTTCCTGCACACCCGCATTGTCAACATTTATCCCGACGAAACATGTTGGATCAATGATTTCAGAAATGCGTATAACGAGCCTTACCTCAAATTGTATTTCACCCATCCGGGATACGATGAGTATCCGGTGGTGGGCGTATCGTGGGAGCAAGCCACTGCATTTTGTGTCTGGCGCACCGATTATTACAAGCAAAACGCAAACATTCCTGCCGGACAGGTCATAGAGCCTTTCCGTCTGCCCACAGAAGGAGAATGGGAATATGCGGCACGTGCCGGAAAAAGTGAAAATAAATTCCCCTGGTCTTCGGTCGATATACAAGATGAGCAAGCCTGTTTTATGGCAAACTTCAAGCCGGGTGATGGCAATTATACCGAAGACGGGCATCTGATTACTGCCCGTGTAGCCTCTTTTCCACCCAACGCATTCGGGCTGTACGATATGGCAGGAAACGTAGCCGAATGGACTTCATCGACCTATACCGAATCAGGGTTAAGCCAGACGAGCGACCTGAATCCCGATTTGCGCTACGATGCAGCCAAAGAAGATCCCTATGCGATGAAACAGAAAGTGGTTCGTGGGGGATCATGGAAAGATGTGACGCAATTTATCCGTTCGGACATGCGTACATTTGAATATCAAAACGAAACGCGTTCGTATATCGGATTTCGTACTGTGCGAACCCAGGTCGGTTTTTCCAATGCGAAAGGGAAAGGAAAAAGAAAATAAGCAACAAAAGAATAAATCACAAGTAAAGAAATTAAAAAGATATGGGAAAATATCAAAGATATAAGAACGGGATGGAAATGTTTCTCTCAAGTGAAACAGGGAAACGGGTACTGAGTTTTTGTTATAGCTGGGGAGCTTCTATTGTCGTTATCGGAGCCATGTTTAAAATTGTACATTTGCCTTATGCGAATTGGGTATTATGCTTCTCATTAGTCGTTGAAGCATTGGTGTTTTTGCTTTCCGCATTTGAACGTCCAAATATTGAATATCACTGGGACGATGTTTTTCCGGTATTAAAATCAAAGAATCCATTAGATCGTCCCGATTTCAAGGGCACTACAATTATTGCGGGAGGTGGCGGTAGTGGCGTCTCGGTAGGAGGCGCTACGATCGTGGGACACTTTGATGGCAACCAGATGGCAGCCGGAACTCCGCCGCCTGCCGGTTATTATCCTCCTGCACCTCCTGCGCCTCCTACCCATCAGGAAAGTGTCAATATCGGTCTGACGGCCATGGGGCTGAATGTTTCCGAAGAAGATGCCAGAAATCTGGCACACAGCATCCAAAAATTAGGCGCTGCAGCCGATCAGATTTCAAAAATGGCCGACATGGCCGACGCTACTCAGGCATACATCGAACAGATGTCGACCGTAGCCCGGAATTTGGAACGTTTTAATACGGTAACAGGTTCGTTGAGTGACGTTTCCGATTCGATCGTCAATTCCTGCAAAGCGATCTCAGGCGCCGATTCGGAGCAGAAAGCAGGTGGTTATGCAGAACAGATGGTGCAGTTGAATCAGCACCTTACCGGTTTGAATCAATTCTACGAAGTACACTTGCATGGTCTGCGTTCGCAAATGGAGACCATCCATCTGATCAATGCAGGACTGAATCGCATCCGCGAAACATACGACCATTCGGTGGTCGACAGCTCGGCGTTCCGTGCCGAAAATGAAAAAATGGCGCATTTACTGTCTCAGTTGAACCAGGTATATACCCGTCTGTTACAGGCAATGACAGTGAATATGTCGGCAGGGAGCGGAGTCCCTTTTGGCTCGCAGTCTCCCTATCCGGGACAGCCCTATCCACAACAACCGCCTTACGGGCAGATGAGATAGATAAGTGTGTATGAAACGATTAGAAAAATAATATGGCCGTATCAACAAATCCCAATTCGCCACGTCAGAAGATGATCAACCTGATGTACTTAGTTTTCATCGCACTGATGGCTCTGAATGTTTCTTCGGAGGTGTTAGACGGTTTTGAAGTGGTCAAAGAAAGCCTGCAAAAATCCATCGCCAATGCGACGCATCGCAATGAAATAGCCATGCAGGATCTGGAGTTTATTTATAATTTATATCCTACAAGGGCGATCGATGTATATACCAAAGGCAACAATGTCAAAAAAGAATCTGATAATTTGTTCAATTACCTCGAAGAATTGAAGATACGCATCGTGCAGGAAGCAGACGGTAAAAATGCAGATATCAACAACATCCAACAGAAAGAGAATTTAGATGCAGCTTCGCGTGTGATGCTGGCTCCAGTCGTCGGTGAAGGCAGAAAGTTGCGCGAAAAAATGGAAACCTACCGGACAGATATGGCTGCTATGGTAGTAGACTCGGCAAAAACAGCGGTAATCGAATCGGTTTTAGATATGGAACTGCCTTCCGCCAACGGACGGAGTTGGGAAAATGTGCTGTTTGAAACAATGCCGGTTGCAGCCGCTGTTACCATCCTGACCAAATTACAGAGTGACGTCCGTTATGTAGAAGGCGAGGTGTTGTCGTCGCTTCAAACCAGCGCCATTGATGTAGAAGCCTACCGGGTGAACGACATCCGGGCTATGGTCATTCCGCAAAGCCAGATTGTGATGCAGAACAGCCCGTACAGGGCACAAATTGTACTTGCAGCATTAGATACGACGCAAAGACCGGAGATTTATATTGACGGCATGAATGCGCCATTGCCTGATAACTGGTATACAGGTAGTTCGGCTGCTATCCGCGAACATACTTTTTCAGGAAGAATGGTAGTAGGTACCAAAGAATACCCTTTCAGTTCATCGTATTTTGTTACTGAACAAGTGGCGACTATTGCCCCTGTGTTAATGAATATGTTGTATGGAGACATACCTAACGATGTGCTTGTGGCTTTGCCCGGTGTTCCCAGCGGCAGTGTATCAGCCAGTATATCAGCCGGTACGATAATCAATAAAGAGGGTACGGTATGGACTGTCCAGGTGCCTGCTAACGCAGGGTCAGTCACTATTACGCTTAGTGGTAACGTAGCAGGTGGAAGCCGGATCACAGCAGAGCGAGAGTTTCGTGTCCGCCAGTTACCACCTCCTCAGGCATACATCGCTTACAGAGATGCTTCAGGCGCAGTACGTAAGTATAACGGAGGACCCATATCCAGACAAAATCTTCTTTCAGCCGACGGTGTGTCAGCAGCAATAGATGATGGCGTGTTAGATATTGTCCATCGGGTAACCGGTTTTCGGATAGGTTTTATTGATGCAATGGGTAATATAGTACCTGTGGTATCACAGAGCGGTTCATTTACACAGGAACAGATCGCCAAAATCCGGGAGTTACCGCGAGGAAGAACATTCTATATCTCCAATATCTCAGTTTTAGACCCGGGCGGCAAACCGTTAAATCTGTCCGGAGCGATGGAAGTTGTGGTGAATTAGTTTATAAAAAATATGTAAATAATTATAATATGAAACGTTTCTGTTTTTTACTGATTATAGTCAATTCTCTGATAGCCGTGTTATCATTGCAGGCGCAACAAGTCGATCGGCGGACCCCACAGATGACACGGGGAACCGAACAGAGCCGGCAAACCAATAATCAAGGAAGTGGTTTAACCGAGCTGACAGTAAGGGCGCAAAACATGAATGAACTGCTGAACAGAGAAATAGGGAACGCCCGCTGGTTGCGAATCATATACCGGGAAATAGATATGTTGAAAGAGAAAAATGCGCCTCTTTATTATCCGATTGTTCCAGCTAACGGTGAAGGGAATTTATTTACCACCATTTTCCATTTAGCTATAGAAGGCAGGTTACCTGTCTATGAAAATCCAATAAGCGGTAATGAAGCCTTTGATGACGACCATATATTAGATGTTAAATCAGGCTTGTTGGATCCGTATGACATCATGTACGAAACCATCCGAAATCCTGATGGAACGACTGCATTTGTTATCAATGAAGTAGATATTCCGTCCGAACAGGTCAAATCGTTTTTTGTAAAAGAGGCGTGGTATTTCGACCAGAATAATTCGGTGTATGATGTAAAGATTTTGGCGCTTTGTCCTATTGTGAATCTGTTTTCCGACTTCGGCGAACAACAATCATCCATGTTTTGGGTTTTATATGAAGATATACGACCATACGTGTCGAACCGGCGCATTATGACATCCAATATCAACAATGCCCGAACATTTACCATTGATGATTTTTTTCGTCGCCGCATGTACGACGGCGAGATTGTCAAAACCGAAAATCTGATGAATCTTGCATTAAGGTCATATAGTGAAACGCCTGAAGCCATGAAACTGGAACAGGAACGAATCGAAGGCGAACTTGTCGCTTTTGAAAAAGCGTTATGGTTTCAGCCCGATTCCGCCCAATTAGCGCCCCCCACAAGCAAAAGAGCCGCCGCCCGTGCAGCAAAGCAACCAAAGGTTAAGCAGGAAAAAGCCCCTGCAGCGCCGAAAAATACTTCAACAGGCTCATCCGGGGCGTCCTCGTCATCATCCTCGTCGTCCTCGTCACGAAGCATACGGAGGTGAAATCAATTAGGAATTATGATTAATTGAATAACTGAATAACTGGATGAAAACGATACGATTATTTTTAGCAGGGATGATAGCCATTGCCATTGCAGGTTGTCTGTCATCCTGTAAATCATCCAATCCGGCGACGAAGAATGAGCAGGCGCAGGCGATTCATCAAAAAATTGAAGATCGTCATTACAGGATAGAAGTAACGCGCATGCTTCCCATGAACGGAAGCGCCCGAGAATTAACGCCTTCCTATTCATTGACCATACAAGGAGATACCCTTACATCCCATCTGCCTTATTTCGGGCAGGCTTACAGCATCCCTTACGGCGGAGGACAGGGGCTGATTTTTACAGCGCCCCTCACCGTTTATTCGCAGCATTTCGATACAAAGGGGACAGCCGTTATTTCCCTCCAAACACGCTCGGAAGACGACAGCTACACCTATCGGATACAAATATTCGATAACGGTTCAACCACAATTCATGTAACCCCCAACAACCGGCAGGCAATCAGTTTCTATGGCACAGTAGAATGATAAAAACCTGATTGTGCGAATTTTTTTTTAATCCACCTGGGCGTAACCCAAGGATTTTATGTACATTTGTGGCGATGAAACAGGAACTGTGATTTGTTGTTTGATAACTAAAAATACATGAAAATTAAAGAGATAGAATTTCGAAATTACAAAAGATTTGTAGAAGAAAAGAAAATTTCCTTTCTCAATTCCGACAATCAGGTAAACGATTTAACCTTAATAGTTGGAAACAACGGAACAGGGAAGTCTTCGATATTACAGGCCCTTGTTGCCATGATTGCGCCTTTAACACGCGACAAATTGGATGCGTCAACAATTGATTGGGACGGGTTTGAGTATCGCTTCATTCAAAGCGGAAGAATGCCTTTGCACATGAAAGCCACTATTGAATTTTCAGAAATTGAACTTAACGAAACATTGAATCACGCCAATAAATTAAATAAATTAGGCGATAAATCAGGCATCCCGAATAAGAATAAAGAGGTTGTTATAAAATTTGATCCGGAGAGAAAAAGGGCGCTTGTTACAGGTGAAAAAGGCAATTTTTTCCAGTTTTTTGGACATCAATATGCTAAAAAACTGACCTCCTTTGGACATAATAAAACAAAACTATTTGAAAATGTTGGTAATATTTATTGGTACACCGAGCAACGAACTTCATACAGTATCAATGACGTTTATAACGACGAGGCGCTTCATATCAATTCAATACGCTCATTTTTAGCAAGCGCATACAATTTTCATATTGCTATTACAGAGCGTAAGAGGGAATTGGGAAAAGGCGAGTTTGATTTTTATGAAAATTTATCTAATTTCTATTCTGCTGTATTTACCGACAGAAAATTTGTGGGTACTTCGCCTCGTTTTGATGTATTTGAAAAAAGTCAGGCGCCCGATTTCTTCTTGACTGACGGCCAAAACCAATATGAATTATCTGAAATGTCGGCTGGTGAAAGGGCTATTTTCCCAATTTTGATGGACTTTGCAAGGTATAATATCAATAACTCAATCATCATAATTGANGAAGTTGAATTGCATTTACATGCTCCGTTACAGCAGGCGTTTATTCGTGCCNTNCCACAATTAGGTCAAAATAATCAATTCATACTGACTTCACATTCAGACGAAGTTGCCGGTATGTTTGATGAAGATGAAAATCAAATAATCAGGTTAAAATGAGTAAAATTATTACGATTTATTGTGAAGGGAAAAAAGGAAGTCCCGACTATGATATTCTTGATAAAGTGGTTGGAACTATTGGCGCAACTCGAATAAAGCCAATAGGAAGCAAACATGGTGCAAACGCTATTATTGAGCATGAGGAAAAAGGAGCAACTCATTCTGATTTTTACTGTTTCTTCAGAGATAGAGATTTTGACTCTCCCGTACCCCAAAATGAAAAACTATATTTTGACGGTAAAAAGACATATTGTAGTTTTCGGACAACTATTGAAAATTATTTATTCGATACTTCTCTGTTTTTTGGTTTTTTAGAAGCAGAAAAACTTAATTCTACCTACAAAATAAACACAATGAATGAAGTGAATGATGTTTTTATTGAAGCAGCCAAGAGTATAATGTATTATCAAGCGGTCAGGCATACGTTGGGGCAATTACGATTTTCCAATAGTTTTGAAACTACCTGGATAAAAGAAGGCAGCGGACATTTGCCCTCCAAATTAGATTTAGAATATTGCATGTCAGAAGGTTGGAAACTTATTTGTGATGTTGTTTCAAAAACCGGAAAAGAATGGACAGCGGATCATTTTCAATCCATATTAAAAAAATATCTTGAATTGTTTAATGAAAACTTTTTCAAAGAATTAAAGTTTCTGATTTATTTTCAAGGGAAAGATTTCGCGAAAGCGCTTACGAATAAATTGGAAAATTTCCCATTGAAATGTTATTATAGATTTTCTATTAAACATTTTGATTATAAGAGATATAAAGATTTGACAGAATTAAGAAAGATCATTGAA
>JGI24702J35022_10001353_pt1 | contig 15222 bp, 15 predicted proteins | sample TergutTh196P4_FD_35022 | JGI IMG/M metagenome (IMG submission 35022)
AGGGGTGGGACTATGCCAAGGACGAAAACATAGTAAATATTGGCATTTTGAAGAACTTGAGAATTGGAAAAAATTACTCCCTACTTTTTCTTGACAGACACGTTGAACACGAACCGATTGACCGCAAACGTGCAGGGTGCTATGATAGAGAAAACAGCAAAGGAGGGGATAGTATGCCATTCATTCATGTCAGGGCTTATAGTGGAAGGGATGTAGAAGGCAAACAAAAGATGGCGCAGGCTATGGTAAAGGCTGCGAGCGAAGCTTCGGGGGCACCGGAGACAGCGTTCACCGTCGTGTATGAGGATATCGATCGCGAAGTCTGGGATAAGCAAGCTGCGCCCATACTCGAACAACTCAAAGACAAAGTGGTGATCCAAGGGGGTAAACTGGTGTAGCGCCGTCTGTGACGGACAATTGAAGCTTAACATCAATAGGGCTTGCGTAATGTCTTACGCAAGCCTTTTATCTTAACTACCCCGGCAATGTTGAGAAATAGGCATTGCAGGCGTAACCTTCGCTAAGTTTGAACGGGGGGGACAGCCGTCATGAAACGGCTTGTTGGGCCGGTTTGCCGCTTGCCGGGGACGTATATAAGGCTACGCCCTGGCTGTAAGAGGAACAGACGCCATTCGGGTTTGCGCCGTCAATGATCATAGAGTCTTTCACAAAAGCGTTTGCGCCGATAATGGCCCTGTGTACGAAGGCGCCTCTGCCGATTTTTGCGCCGGGCATGATCACCGAATTGACGACTTTCGCCGCGTCCATTATTTCCACTCCGGCGGATAAGACGCTTTGCCGAACTGTGCCCCTGACCTTGCAGTCTTCGGCAAGAAAAGAATTAATCACATGGGAGTTTTCCGAAAGCCGGGAATCATAATGCTTCATCGCGGTTTTGTCTTTATTGATATTATTCCAGCTTTCATCTTGCAGGCGGAATCTGGGGGAAGCGGACAGCAGTTCCATTTGTGCTTCCCATAGATTATAAATGTTGCTGATGTCCTTCCAATAGCCGTCAAAGAGGTAAGCGTTCAGGGTTTCTCCCATCGTGAGCATAAGGGGGATGACGTCTTTTCCCAGGTCTTTGCCGGATCCGTGGTTTTCGTTGTTTCGTTGAAGATACTGTTTCAGTTTTTTCCAGTTGAATACGTAGATTCCCATGGAAGCGAGATTGCTTCTCGGTTGAAAGGGTTTCTCCTCATAATCTGTAATCCGTCCGCCCGTTTCCGTTTCCATGATGCCAAAACGGGTTCGCTTCCGTCCAGGGGACCCGCAAGGCGGCGATGGTGACAGCCGGCGCGTATTTCTTATGCTCAGCAAGGAGTTGCGCATAATCCATTTTATATACCTGGTCGCCGGAGAGGACGAGTAAAGATTCCGGGTTGTACTGTTCGATAAAGTCTATATTCTTCTCAATCGCGTCGGCGCTGCCTTTGTAATACTCATACCGGTCGTTGATCGTCTTGGGCGGCAGAATGCTGATTTCCGCCTTTTGCTCTGTCGGGGCGTATGACGAGCACGAATCGATATAATCAGCAAAATCCGGATGACAGTACTGGGTAAGTACGCCGATTACGCCAGTATGGGAGTGGAGACAGTTGCTGAGCGTAAAGTCGATCAGGCGATAAGCGCCGCCAAAGGTGACAATCGGTTCCGGCGTCTCTTTTGTCAGCAAGCCCGGTTTCTCGCTGCGGTCTCCCGAGAGAATAATCGTTATGTAGTTTAAGTTTGAGCCTTTCACGATGAGAATCAGTCCTTATCATCATTCCGCATGCAACACAAGAGCGAACTACACTGCTTTCTACCTATGTATCATAGATATGTTGAACCAAACGCATAATACCTCGAACGAAGAATTCCTAATCGCAAAACACGCCTTAATCCGCTAAAAGCGATTTCGCGAATTGCCCCTGGTCAATCCCGCAAAAGCCTTAGGCGCTTGAAGGTTGGCTAACAGATTCTGGTAACCGGACGGGAAACAGGACGTCACATACGCATGGGGAAAGAAGCTGCGCAAGGGCCGGAACCCGCGATATATAGGCGTTTTCATGGACCATAAGCGGCAGGGGCGAAAAAACATAAAAATCAAATAAAACGGATTGACCTTCCCGCACTGCATCCGTTTTATTAGTAAGAGAAACCTTATTAAGTTCTGAGAGGTGAATGGTTCAATTCATAAATAAGGAGACAGGTAGATGAACTATATTAAAAGAACAATAGAAGATCGATTTTTACAAATGAACGACAGTTTCGAAGCCGTTTTGTTGACGGGGGCGCGGCATGTAGGGAAAACCACGATGCTGCGGCATTTGTCTGAAGGAGAAAAGCGCAGCTATGTCACGCTGGATCATATGATGGTCCGTAATCTGGCGATAACAGATCCGGTGCTATTTTTTCAGACCTATAAACCGCCGATTCTGATAGATGAGATACAGTATGCGCCGGAGCTTTTCGAACAAATAAAAGTCCTGTGCGAGGAAAGCGGGGAGAAGGGCCTGTTCTGGCTGACGGCCTCGCAACACGGTTATTCCGGGAATCCAGTGTGTCAAAGCCTGGCAGGCAAACTGGGTGTTTTGGAACTGCACAGTTTATCCCGGAATGAAATCGAGGGGATTCACTTCGGAAACGAACTGGATTTCAGCCTGCCATGCCTGCTGGAGCGGCAGAGGAGCTCCCCGAAGAATGATTTGATCCAGATCTTCGAAAGGATATGGCGGGGAGGAATGCCGCAATTGCTGGGCGCCGGCGCCGAACAGCGTTCAGCGTATTATGAATCCTATGTGGACAGTTACCTGATGCGGGATGCTACCCAGCTCGGCGGTATCACAGATCTGTTGAAATTCAGGAAATTCGTCACGGCTTGCGCGGCCCTCGTCTCGACCCAGGTAAACTACAAGATCCTTGCGGAAGCCTCCGACATCTCCCAGCCCACGGCGAAAGAGTGGCTCGGCCTTTTGGATAAGCTGGGCGTCGTCTATATGCTTAAGGCGTATGACGATAAGCGCTTCAAACGTCTGACCAAGACCCCCAAATTGTATTTCTATGACACGGGGCTTTGCGCCTATCTGTCCAGATGGCTTAGCGCCGAAGCCTTGAGAAACGGCGCCGCGGGCAGGAATTTCTTTGAATGCTATGTCATCTCGGAGTTGATCAAAAGTTTTGCCGGCGACGGCATGCAAGTTGAGATATCGCACTTTCGGGACGCGAAAGCCAAGGAAATCAGCTTGCTTATCGATAGAAATCAGGTCATCCATCCTCTGGAGATCAAGCTGTCGGCCAATCCCGATGTGAAAGAGATACGGAAGTTTTCTATCCTGGATACCGTCCATAAAGAAAGAGGCGCAGGAGGTATCCTCTGTATGTGTCAGGAGGTCGTGCCTGTTGATACGAAGGATTGCTATATCCCCTGCAACTTAATTTGAGGAATCCAGCGGAGGGAAAAGAAAACGCAGCCCGTGATGGAACGAAAATTCGTTTAATCACGGGCTGCGTCATGCCAAGGAGATGTCGCTGCTTAGGTTGTAGGCGGCTGCCCATGCTGCGGAATCGCAGCATCGCGAAGCGGAAGGGATGAGCGACCTGCGCGCGAATCCCGACAGGGTATGGGACAGCGTCCCATCAAAATAGCGAATAGGTGAGGAACAGGGANGCTGCCAGAGAGGCGATCAGNGATACGACNGTAATCTGCGTATTGATCGAAGGGCCGGCTGTATCTTTGAAAGGATCGCCCACGGTATCCCCGGTAACCGCGGCTTTATGCGCGGCGGAACCCTTCCCGCCGTGGTGGCCTGACTCGATATATTTTTTCGTGTTGTCCCATAAGCCGCCGGCGTTGCTCATAAAGAGCGCCAGCAGGAGGCCGGAAACAATGTTGCCGGTGAGAAAGCCGCCTATTGCTTTGACGCCGCCGATAAAGCCGACGCCCAGCGTCATGAGTATGGCGACGAGACCGGCGGGAATCAGTTCATGCAGGGCGCCTACGGTGGCGATTTCGATACAGCGGGCGTATTCGGGTATCACGCCCGGGGTTCCTTCTTTCAGACCGATGATCTCGTTGAACTGCCTGTGTATCTCGGCGATCATGCGTTCGGCGTTTCGATTGACGCCTATCATCAGCATTGCGGAAAACACGGAGGGAACCGCGGCGCCGATCAGCATGCCGAAGAACACGACAGGATCCATAACGTCAAAGCCGGATATGCCGGCGACCCCGTGCTCCGCGGCGGCGGCATTGACTTCGCTGGTAAAGGCGCCCAGCAGGGCGATGACGGTAAGCCCCGCCGCCGCGATGGCGAATCCTTTTGTGATCGCTTTGACGGTGTTGCCGGCGCTGTCCAGCTCGTCGGTGATTTCCACAATGTCATCGCCGAGACTGCCCATCTCCGCAAGGCCGCGGGCGTTGTCTACAATGGGGCCGTAGGCGTCATTGGAGATAATCATTCCCACGATGGAGAGCATGCCTACCGCAGCCATGGCAATACCGAACATAGCATAGCCTTCCCCGATCGGTTCGCATAGTTTATAGGCGGCAAGCGCGGCGATGGCGATGCCGACCATGGCGGGCAGTACGCTGAGGAAACCGTAGGAGACGCCTGAGAGTATCGTGAGTGCGGGCCCGTCCTCCGAGGCTTTTGCCGAGATTTGGACGGGCTTTTTCGAGTCGTCCGTATAATAGTCTGTGGCGATGCCGATGATCACGCCAACGAGAAGCCCGGAGACGCTCGCGCCCCAGATGCGCCACTCGAAACCGAAGAGGACTGTGGCGGCCGCTGTCAGGGCAATAAAAATGCCGGTCGTATAGTAGGTACTGTTGTTGAGCGCGTGGGTCGGGCCTTTCTCGCCCATTCGCGCCATGGCCACGCCGATAATGGATGCGATCAAGCCAAGCGAAGCGTAGCATAAGACCATGGAGGAGTTGACCATATTGCCCGCGGCGCTGTCCAATACGCTGGCAAGGACCAGGGCGGCGGCCAGGGAGGCGACGTTTGAGTCAAAAAGGTCGGCGCCCATCCCGGCGACGTCGCCAACGTTATCGCCTACATTGTCGGCGATGACGGCGGGATTACGCGGGTCGTCTTCCGGAATGCCTAATTCTACTTTGCCCACCAGGTCGGCGCTCAAGTCGGCGGTTTTGGTGAAGATACCGCCGCCTGCTTTCGCGAATAAGGCCAGTGAACTTGCGCCGAAGCTGAAACCAAGCAAATCCGTTGTATTCTTCGTGATCAGCATGATCAGCGCGACGCCGAGGAGGGTAGAACCGACGACCGCCATGCCCATGACGGCGCCGCCGCGGAATCCGGCCATAAACGAAGGTTTGATGCCGTGCTGTGCAGCTTCCGCTGTCTTGACGTTTGCCACGGTGGCGACGCGTATGCCGATCACGCCCGCAACCGCCGAAAAAACAGTTCCCGACAGATAGGAAATAGCCATGACGATGTTTTCCACCGGATTTCCGGCCCAGATAGGCCTGGGCAGGAAAAGGATGATCAGAAACGCGGCGGCCCCCGCNAATTTGGCCAGCATCACGTATTCCTTACGCAGGAACGTATGTGCGCCTTCACGGATGTATTCGCCGACTTCCGCGATGCGCGCGTTTTCGGAAGGCCTGCTTTTCACCCATGAAAACAGCCAGGCCGCAAAGGCGAAGGATATCAGCGCGACCGCNATGGATACGAAAATGAATGTGTTGAGTGAGTTAGCCATACTACCTCCTTATAAAGATTGTTAGTTCCCTCAAACAACGTTATTATAGCATAAGCTTTAATGAANACAAGGCACAGGGCCAATTAAGTACAGTTTTATACNTTGTATTCTACGTTGTCAGCCATGCGGTAACCCACGCCGATTTCCGTCAGGATATAACACGGGTCTGCCGGATCCGGCTCGATTTTTCGCCGGATATTGGCCATGTTCACCCGCAATAGCTGGCTGTCGGAGGCGAAGGGACCCCATATTTCCCGCAGGATAAAGTCATGGGTGAGCACAACGCCGGCATTTTGTGAAAGCAGGACGAGAAGCTTATACTCGATGGGCGTAAGATGGATTCGCCTGCCTTCGACGCTGACTTCACGCCGTGCATAGTGAATGCTTAGCCCGCCGCAGGTAAAGCGGCTTTCCATGAGGGAACGCCGGTCCCTGAGCAGGGCATGCTGTCGCAGAGAGGCGCGGATTCGGGCCAGAAGTTCGCTGTTTCCGAAGGGTTTCGTGATGTAATCGTTGGCGCCGGCGTCCAGACAGGCGACTTTATCCTGTTCGTCCTGACGGGCGGAGACGATGATGACAGGCATATCGGCCCATACGCGTATCTGCCGCAATACCTCCATGCCGCCCATATCCGGCAAGCCCAGATCGAGCAGGACGAGCTCCGGCAGATGGGAGGAGGCCATCAGTAAGGCTTCCCTTCCGGTCGCGGCGTGCAAGACCTGATAGCCCGCGCCGTTAAGGGTCGCACGCAGAAAGTTGACGATAACCCGTTCATCTTCAATAATCAAAATTTTATCTGTGCTCAATATCTTTGTCTCATGAAAGAGCGGCGCCGGACGGCTCCGTCGCCGGAATCCCCGCTTCATCCGCCTCATCCAGAGGAAGCATAAAGCGGAATCTGGCGCCTCCTTCTTTTCGGTTGTGGCCTTCGATCGTTCCGCCGTGCGCCTGAATGATGGTATGGCAAATGGAGAGGCCGATGCCGATTCCCCGTGTGGCGTCTGCGGCGATTTCGTCCATGCTGTGGATTTCAAAGAGGCTGTCGAGCAAATGCGAAGGGATACCCCTGCCGTGATCCGTGATTTCAAAAAGCGCGAACCGGTCTTGCAGCCTGAGATTGAGCAGCACCAGCGACCCTTCTTCCGAATTCTTGATCGCGTTTTCCAACAGATTGATGATGACCTGCGAGATCAGGGTGGCGTCCATAGGAACCAGAATCAATTCGTCAGGGATTTTCATATGAATCATACAATCGGGGAAACGGCCGCGAACGATGGCGACGGATTGGGCGATAACCTCTTCGGCAGCTTCTTTCGTTTTATGCAATTGCATCGATTCCTGAGAGATCTTTGTTACTGTCAGAATATTTTCCACCATGCGGATCAGCCATTTGGTGTTTTCCAGCGTATCCCGCAGCAGATTGTCCCTGGTTTCTTCAGGCATGTCTTTCTGCTCCAGCATAGCGTTGCTTGCCCCAAGGATGCTGGTCAGCGGCGTGCGGAGATCATGGGAGATAGAACGGAGCAGGTTGCTGCGCATTTTTTCCTTCTCCGCGCCGATGCGCAAATCGTCTTGTTCTTCCCGCGCGTGTTGAAGCATCAGCGAATGTGCCGTTTGACGGCATATGAGCATGATCAGTTCCNTATTCCATTGGCTAAGGGGCTTTGGATGGCCGGCGTAATGGATACCCGCCACGCCCAGTACGNCGTCGCCCCATTTCACCGGATGATAGAATACCGCTTCCTCTTCAGAATCGAGGGCGTCGGCGTCGCCGCTGATGAAGATGCGGTGGACCCGGACAAGTTCCTCAGGGCTTAAGAAGGGATCCGTGCATCCGGACCGGAAAGGAACGCAGTCATCCACAGGCATATTCCTTGGATCGCCGGTGAACAGGATCGCGTCGCATTCCAGTTGCNTNGTAAGGTANTCCGTCGCGGTCCGCACGACCGAGGGCACATCCCGGCAATCCGCCAGTTCCTGTCCAAGATTGAACATCAGTTCGGAGCGCTGCTCCCTTCGATAAGCCAGATTCGCCTGATGCTTCAGCAGGACAAAAAGCGTACTGGTCAGAATCGTTCCCAGAAGCATGGTCAGCAGGGTGATGGGAAAGCGGACATTGATACTGAATGCATAATAAGGTTCCATTACGATGTAATCAAAAACCAGGGAAGCAATGAGGGCGGATGCGATACCGTAGGCATACTTGGGGGTAATGATGGAAACGATCAGGACGCTCAGGAAGTACATCATGAGCAGGCTTTCCGTACCAACGGTTGTTTTTACAAGAAGGTTCGTCAGCAGAACCATAACCAGCATGACGCCCAGGAGTTTTCCGGTATTGAAAGCAATGTCTTTCAGCGGATTGCTGCTTTCAGGGATTTCTTTGATGATTGTGCGAATGGAATATCGGCTCACGTAAGGCTCACTCCGTATCGGTCTGAAATCGACAGGCATCTGTCGCGTATCCCATTATAGATGATTCAAGATGGGACAGCAAGATGTTTAGCACGATTGTGACGGGCAGCCGGACAAATGGGCCGCCCGCCACCATAGTCGGCATTGAACAGTAATTTGCCCGGCTTAAAGGTCTTTATGAAATCTTTATTCAATTTTTGCTGAAAATCTATTATAATGATGATGTAACGGTAAGCAACAGCGCTTTTTCAGCGGAGACTAAAAGATGAATTTTGCGAATCAGAACCTTTGGCTCCTGTTCACGCTGGGTGATACGGAGATATATATTACGGAAACGATTCTTTCTACATGGATCGTGATGGCCGTCCTTATCCTCTTTGCTGTATTTGTCCGTCTTCGCCTGCGGTCCTTTAAGCGCGTTCCTGCCGGTTTTCAAAATATCATCGAAACATTGATTGAAATGATGCAGGGATTTGTGAAAGACAATCTGGACGAGGATATGCAACGCCATGGCGGCTTCTTCTTTGGTATTTTTGTGTTTATACTGACCTCCAACTACAGCGGCATGTTCGGCCTGAGGCCGCCTACTTCGGATCTGGCTACGACCGGCGCCCTGGCTATGATGGTATTCGCGATGATTCATGGATTTGGCATTGCCCGGCAAAAAGGGAAATATATCAAGTCCTACATTGAGCCGGCGNTCCCTTTTCTTCCGATTAATATCATCAGCGAGCTGGCNAAACCNCTGTCGCTGGCCTTTCGTTTGTTTGGCAATATTTTATCCGGCGTCATTATCGGCACCATGATATACAATATGCTGCCTATNGTTTTTCGTTTTCTCCTGCCGGATGTGGCGCATGTATACTTCGATATACTGGTAGGCGCGCTTCAGGCATATGTCTTTACCGTGCTNAGCATGACTTTTGTCATGCAGAAGTCGACGGATATCTTTTCTTAATTTTGAGGATAGAACTGGGAGGATATCGTTTATGGATCCNAAAGCGTTTGTACTTGGCCTGTCCGCTTTATCCGCAGGCATTTGCACTTTATCCGGCCTTGGCTCAGGTTATGGGCAGGGCCTCGCGGCGGGACAGGCTGCCGAAGCGGTTGGCCGTCAGCCGGAAGCCAGGGGCGCTATCATGAGTACCATGCTGATCGGCTGCGCCCTTGCGGAGACCTGTTCGATCTATGGTATGATCGTTGCGCTGATTTTGCTTATGGCAAACCCGTTCGTAGCGTTTTTGAATTAACCGTATACATTGTGCGGCCAACAGGAAGCAATACAAGTATGGATTTGTCGGGACGATTGCGCGACGCGCCATGCTTTGTTCTTGCCATTCCATAACCGTATACGGCGTATATGATCCTGAGGAGGATGCATTATGTTTCAAATCATGCCTGCCCTGTTAGCGGCTTCCGATTTGCCAGCCGGCAGTATNCTGCATTTTGACGCGGCCCTGTTGATCCAAATGGGCATTCAGGTGTTTAACATCGCCGTTCTCCTGTTTCTGCTGTCCTGGCTCCTGTATAAGCCGCTGGTCAAGTTCCTGAACGCGCGGACCGAACGTATCCGAAACGAGATGGAAGCTGTCCGTACGGACAGGAACGAAGCCCTCGAACTCAAGGAAAGGTACAATACGCTGCTTGCCGGGATCGAGACCGAACGCGAAGAAGTCTTGCATCAGGCTTATAAAAAAGCCATGGAGCGGAGCGACCAGATGCTCTTTGACGCGCGCCGGGAAGCGGACTTAATCTTCGAACGGTCGCTTCAGGAACTGGACATTGAGAAGAAAAGCCAGGAAGAAGAACTGAAACGGCAGGTGGTCGAGGTCTCTGTACTCTTGGCATCCAAAATCATTGAAGTGAATATGGATCGCGACGCCCACGACCGCTTATTTGATGAAGCGATGGCCGAATGGAGGGAAAGCTGAGATGGCGACCAACTATATGATCCATCTGCACGCATTATCCCTGCTGGAGTATGCGGAAAGAAAAGGCTTGACCGACGTCTATCAGCGGATTTGGGCCTTGTCGCGGAGCGGGCGGGTTCAGGCGGAAAACGCGCATACGGAAGAGCTGAAGGAACTGCTGCAGGCTGTGCCGGAAGAGGACCTGGAGAATGTGTTGAAGCATTTTCTGGATATCGCGCGCGGCAAAATGGAGTCGCTGCCGGTGGAGATTATCTCTGCCGTACCGCTGTCCAGGGAGCAGCTCTATAAAATACAGGTGAACTTAATCCGCAACCTGCGGAAGCAGTTAAGCGTCACCACAACAGTCGATCCGTCCTTGTTGGGCGGTATCCGAATCATAGTTGAAAACGCCGTGATCGATCATTCGGTCAAGCGCCGCCTCTCCGATATGAAAGAGGCGATTTACGAGGGGGTATATCAGATTCGTGAATGAAAACCTCAGAGAGCTCACATCCATTATCCGAAATGAAGTGGATCGTTTTATACGCCGCACGAAGATGAGTTGGGGCGGGTGACGCAGGTTGGAAACGGCATCGCCCGGGTGACCGGTCTCAAAAGCGCTTTAAGCGGCGAATTGCTTCAGTTTGAAGACGCGTCCTATGGGATTGCGATGAATCTGGACGAGGATTCCATCGGCGTGGTTCTGCTCTCCGGCGGGGAGGAAATCGCCGAAGGCGGATTTGTTACCCGGACAAAACAAATTGCCCAGATACCGGTCGGCGATACGCTGCTGGGCAGGGTAGTGAATGCCCTTGGGCAGCCCCTCGACCAGAAAGGGCCGCTGATCGCGCAGCAGGCCAGGCCCATAGAACGGGTTGCGCCGGGGATTCTGGCAAGGAGAAGCGTGGATGTACCGCTGCTGACAGGGATCAAAGCGATAGACGCCATGGTGCCCATCGGCCGCGGCCAGCGCCAGTTGATCATCGGGGATCGCCAGACAGGCAAAACCGCTCTGGTTCTCGATACAATCATCAACCAGAAAGACAGCGACGTGGTCTGCGTATACGTCGCCATCGGGCAGAAGAACTCCACGGTATCCGCGCTGGTTAACACCCTGGCCGAACACAACGCCCTTCGCTATACCACGATTGTGGTAGCCGGCGCTTCCGAGCCGGCGTCTTTGCAATATCTGGCGCCCTACAGCGGCATTGCCGTAGCCGAGCACTGGATGGAGCATGGCTGCGACGTGCTGATCGCCTTTGACGATCTGTCCAAGCATGCGGTGGCCTATCGGGCAATGAGCCTGCTGCTCCGGCGCCCTCCCGGGCGGGAAGCGTATCCGGGGGATATTTTTTATCTCCATTCACGGCTTCTGGAGCGGGCGGGCAGATTATCGGAAACGTATGGCGGCGGTTCGATTACCGCCCTCCCTATCGTCGAGACGCAGGGCGGGGATATGTCGTCCTATATCCCCACCAATATTATTTCTATCACCGACGGACAAATCTATTTGGAAACCGAATCCTTCAACGCCGGCGTCCGTCCCGCTATCAACCCCGGCCTGTCGGTGTCCCGGGTAGGCGGCGCCGCTCAGGTGAAAGCCATGAAAAAGATCGCCGGTCCCTTGCGGATCGAGCTTGCCCAGTACCGCGAACTCGCTTCTTTTATGCAGTTCTCCTCCGATCTTGACGATGAAACCAGGGCGAGGCTGCGGCACGGGGAAAGGATCGTTGAAGTATTTAAGCAGCCGCAGTACAGGCCGACGCCTCTCGTATACGAAATCATCGTTTTGTTCGCCGTACAGAACGGGTGTTTTGCGGAGATCAAGATCGAAGACGTGCAGGATTTCGAGTATAAGCTCATCGAGCATTTTCTTAACTGGCAGGCGGACATCGTGGAGGAGATCAGCCGCACATACGAACTGTCGCCCGATCTGGAAAAACGTTTGCTGGAAATCATCGGGCATTTTAAGACAAGCTATCTGGCTTGATCCGGATGGGGCAGCGCCCCATGTAGAGTGATTCCTGAATACAATAGGTAATTATAATGGAAACCAGGCAAACCATCCGAAACAGAATGAAGAGCATCGAAGGAACGAGGCAGATCACGCGAAGCATGCGTCTGGTATCCATTGCCAAGATGCAAAAGGCAAGGGAAGCAATGGACCGGAACCTGCCCTTCCTGAAAGAGAGCCTCCGCCTGGCGTCGGCGGCAAAAAGCTGTCTGCATGGTGAAAAGCACCCCTATCTCAACGACAGGCCGAAAAAGGTCACGCTGATGGTCGTCATGAGCGGGGACCGCGGGCTGTGCGGCGGATTTAACGCCGCGATCATACGCTATGCCCAGGCGCATTTGGAGACCCTCGGTCACGACGCAAAAGTGATTACCATCGGCGCGAAAGCCAGCGACGCATTCAGGCGCCGCCAGCAATACCGGCAGCTTGCTTCCTACCGCGGTCTCACTGACGCGCCTATCTATGCGGAAGCCGAAGAAATCGCCGCTCAGATTCGCGGGCTGTATGATACGGGGGAAGTGGATCAGGCGCTATTATGCTATACGCAGTTTACCTCAATGCTTGTACAACACCCCTGTATTCTGCGGCTTCTCCCTGTCGAAGTGCCGGCGGATCGTTACGCGCCTTTGGCCTATGAACCGGAGGGCGCCGAAATACTGGAGCAAATTGTGCCTTTCTATCTCGCTTCCCGTATATATGGCGCTCTTCTTGAGTCGTCCCTGTCGGAGCAAAGCGCCAGAGTGCTCAGCATGGACGGCGCGGTACGCACGGCGGGCGAAATGATCCAGAGTTTGAATATACGGTACAACAAAGCACGACAGGGCGTCATCACCCAGGAGATAACCGAAATCGTAGCCGGCGCCGACGCCAGTGCAGTGGAGGGAGAAAACAGCCTATGAATGAAATCGGGGAGGTCATCCGGATCACCGGCGCCGTATTGGACATCCGGTTTCCTGAAGGGACGATCCCGTCNATTAACAGCGCGTTGAGAATCATGACGCCGGACCACCAATTTCTGATCGCNGAGGTTGCGCAGCAAATGGGCGGCGGTATCGTGCGCTGCATTGCCATGGGCCCCACAGAAGGCATGCAGAGAGGGGCGCAGGCATTAAATACCGGAAAGCCGATTTCCGTGCCTGTGGGCGACAGGACGCTGGGGCGCATGTTTAACGTGCTGGGCGAGCCGATTGACGGCTTACCGGCTTTGGATAAAGAGGAACATTGGCAGATACACAGGGAAGCGCCCGCCTTTTCTGAACAGAGCGAATCTACCGAGATGCTGGAAACGGGGATTAAAGCGATTGACCTGATCTGTCCCTATGCGAAAGGCGGAAAGGTTGGACTGTTCGGCGGCGCGGGCGTCGGCAAGACGGTACTGATCATGGAGCTTATCCGGAATATCGCGCTNGANCANAGCGGCAATTCNGTCTTTACCGGCGTGGGAGAACGGACCCGCGAGGGGAATGACCTGTATTATGAAATGACGGCGTCGGGGGTACTTTCCAAGACGGCCCTGGTATTCGGACAGATGAACGAGCCGCCCGGCGCCAGGATGCGGGCTGCCCTGACGGGGCTGACCATGGCGGAATACTTCCGCGATATACAGGGAAAGGATGTACTGCTCTTTATCGACAATATCTTTCGCTTTGTGCAAGCCGGCTCCGAGGTTTCGGCCCTGCTGGGGCGCATGCCCAGCGCAGTTGGGTATCAGCCGACGCTGGCGACGGAGATGGGGGCGCTTCAGGAGCGGATTACCTCGACAAAACACGGATCGATTACTTCGGTGCAGGCGGTCTATGTACCCGCCGACGATCTCACCGACCCTGCCCCGGCGACGACCTTCGCCCACCTGGACGCGACGACCGTGCTGTCCAGGGATATCGTGGAGCAAGGGATCTATCCTGCCGTCGATCCGCTGTCCTCTACATCGCGGATACTGGATCCGCTTGTGGTGGGAAACCGCCATAACCGGATAGCCCGCGACGTGCAAAGTTTGCTCCAGAGAAATAAGGATTTACAGGACATCATCGCGATCCTTGGACTGGACGAACTCTCGGAAAACGATAAGCTGATCGTGAACCGGGCGCGCAAGGTACAGCGCTTTTTGTCCCAGCCCTTCTTTACGGCGGAGTCCTACACCGGGACGCCTGGCGCCTATGTGCCGTTGAAAGAGACTTTGCGCGGCTTCGAAGAGATACTGGCGGGAGAACACGACGCCATATCGGANGCCTTATTCTACAATGCGGGTACGATAGACGAAGTAAGCGCCCGCGCAAAGCAACGCGCCGGTTCATCCGCCGCGGAGGGCGAACGATGACGGGCAAGACGTTTTTTCTGCGGGCCGTGACCCCCGACCGTATTCTCCTTGAGGAAGAAGTCAGTATGATCGTGTTCCGGACTGTGAAGGGNGATATGGGGATCCTGCAGGGGCACGAACCATGCACCGTGATGCTGGATTCCGGCGTAATGCGCGTAAGGCGCGACAGCGGCGAAGAGATCTTTCTGGTGAGCGGCGGCTTTGCGATGGTGGACAGAAACCAGGTCGTCGTGATGTCGTCGCTGGCGGAACATGCCGACCGGATGGAAGCGTTGCTGCAGGATATCGAAGCCCAGCGCCTGAAGCGAAAGAAAGAAGGCGAACGATGGGAAAGCGAGATCACCAGGGCGGAGATAGCGATCCGGCGCGTACTGCTCGGTCAGGAAATCAGCGCGTATTCCATTCTCAAAGGTAAAGGCGAGGAGGGCGAATCCCTTTAAATGCTACCCCAAAACGACGCCGACCGGGAAAAGGCGGAGGCGGAAAGAAAGAACAGACGGGAAATCGCAGGCGCCCTGAGCCTCGTAACACAGTTGGGCCTCAGTATGTTTGCCTGTATCTTTCTGGGCGTATGGACAGGAAAGACGCTCGATGAACGGCTGGGCACGACGCCGACGCTGCTTATGGTCGGGGTTCTGTTAGGGGCGGCGGCGTCTTTTAAAGTACTCTACGACTTGGCGATCAAGAGATGGATGAAATGACAGAAAATAAGGTGAAAAACCGCTTGTCGAAAACCGCAAAAGTGATGTGCGCCGCGCTTGCGGCTCTCTGCGCATTCCTCCTTGCGGCGGGGCTGTCCGTGATACTCTGGGTCTTTCCCTTTGAACCGGCGGCTGCTTATGCCGTAGGATTATTGGCGGGGA
>JGI24702J35022_10001354_pt1 | contig 15222 bp, 8 predicted proteins | sample TergutTh196P4_FD_35022 | JGI IMG/M metagenome (IMG submission 35022)
ATCCTGTCGGCTATCAACATGAGTGAGCGGTTAAATTCCGATAGCAGAATACTCAAATCCGGCGGCGGCAATTCCTTCTTTTTATATAAAAACGACATTTTTAATTACGTTTTCTTTTCGCAAAGATATTTAAAAATGTTTGATTTTTTATATTTTTTATTTTGATTACTATATTTTTGACATGCAAAGGTAGCGTTTGTCTGTTAAATTAATTCGAATAGCGTTTGATAATCTCATTATAAATGACCTTTTTCCTGTTCACTATATCGTTGTACAAGGAACCCATATCATGACCTCCGGAGCTTTCTTCAATTTTTACTACGCCGCCAACTGTAGTAATATCATTGTTGGAAATGGAAAGACCCAATTGAAAAACAGGACCAAGAGCCTTACTTGCTGAATTAACAAATGAATTATTCACATAAGGACTTTTACCTCCTACTGAAATAGCCTCCTGAAAAGATGTCAGTCCATCATTACCTGCTTGAATATTGATTATATTTGCCGGATGGTTCCACTTCCCTTCTTTTTCCAATCTTTCTTTTGTTTCCATTGAAACCCCTGCAGCATTAAATGTGTAGGCTAATACTCCATATTCGATTGCTGCTTCTGCCGCCAAGCGTCCGCCTAAAGAATGACCGGTAACAATCAACTTGTCCATGGGAAAGCCTTCTTTTGATTTTAGTTCTTCCATAACAGAGCGGGCCATTCTACTCTGTGTGAAAGTGGGTGTAAAGGCTCCTTGTACCCATGAACCTGTTCCATCCAAGAATGAATCGGTACCGGCAAATGATAAATAGTAGTTATCTCCTTTTTTGTACAAGGTACAATCAAATCCCCAGCCGGATATCCCTTCGCCGCTCCAAAACTGCATTTTTTCATATCCTGATTTTTCAAAAGCATCTGAATATTCATTTTGTTTGCCTGGATAGGAATGTAATGATAATAATGCCATTTCTTCAAATGTCTGATAATAAGAAAGACGATAAGATAATGTTTCAGTATCGGTCTGTTCACATTCTTTTTTCCAATTTTGAAGATGAGTTGGAACATAAACATAATCATTTATGGCTGAATAGTCTAATTCAGGGGCTAAGGGTAAATCCTGTTGAGTAGTTACTCTTAGTTGAGAGATGTCTTTGTCAATGATTGGCGTAGGGTCATTTTTATTTTTCAAATATTTATCAAAATCATCTACTACTGCTGACGCAGCGTTGTTATCAGGCAATTTTTGACTCTCGAACTGATTAATGTTTCGTTGATTTCCAACCCCAAAAGCGCTCTCTTTTAATTGCCCTGCGTCTTCTAACTGTGAGCGGGAATTAGGATCGGTTTGGAAAATCGGATTCGTACTATGGTCCACTCTTTGATTACGGCCTGAATTGTATCTTGTACCGGAACCGCTTAAATTTGAACCGTTAGTGCCATTAGCATTATTATCCCTACTGCCGGTTGTAGTTCGTGAGTTCGTTGGTTTTTTAAGGTCTGAGATATCTTTTTCGGCATCCCGAAGCATTTGCAGCGAATTTTGACTGTATAAACTTATTGAAAATACACAAAAACCTGTAATAAGTAATATTAATTTTTCCATTTTTTAGTTATATTTTTGAGTTAAAATTTAAATCCTAATTGTGCGAAAATCGTAGGGCTTTGTTGGATTTTAATATTAGGATCGGAAGATATATTATTCTTTCCCGTGCAAAACCCTGCTTCCATAAAAAATGCGCGAGCTGAAAAACCCAATTTTAAGTTAAAATTATATTTTGCTCTTTTCAAATCACTTTCATAGTTATAATAGTTATAATAGTTATAATTAAAATCCTCCCCATTACTTGCATATGCTGTTAATTTACAGTCTTCTTCTTGAAAAAAATCTATTACGGGGCCAAGGCCTGCATATAGAGAATTACGTCCGAATTTGTACTTAAATAGTAGATTTATGGGAACTTCAAAATAAGAGTCGGGATCATTCCATGCGTAATAACCCCTAACATCATCTCCAAAATCACTACCTGTTGAAAATCTACTTTGAACTGTATTACCATTACCTATTGACAACACTGCCCCAGGTTGTAAATAAACATAGTCTAACAACCTGAATTCAAGAAAAATTCCTATTTTTAAGTAACTTATTGTTTGACGATTATCTTCATAATAATTAGTACGTAATGGATTACTGAGTTCTGTATCATATTTATAATAACTATATCCTCCGAAAAACCCAAATAAAACCGGTTTTTTAGCCTTCTTTTCATCTTCCAACATTTTTAATTTTTCAATATAATCGTTTTCCTTCCAAAATTTTATTTCGTAGAAATCATATCCTGTATCTTTCGAAGATCTTGCACTTGAATAGCCCTGTATGACATTACAATAACCGACTAATGCACCGTCCTTATACTGTAGCTCAAAGTCATAAACCGTTTGTGCATTGCTGGGAATATCTATTTCTTGTCCGAAATTTGCAGCCGCAGAAACACCTATATTAAAAATATCACCTCCTACACCACCTATCGCCTGTCCTAAAATACTCCCGAACAAGCGAAGCCCTTCCCATTTTGATTGAGAAGGGATATACCTTTCTTCGTCTGCAAAAGTAAATCGAATCGAATTATTCTTATCAGGATATATGTTAACGATTTTTTTTATAATACTCTCCTTGTAAAAATATGATTCTTTTAGGATCTCAACCCGATATCTTCCGGTTCTACCCATTTCAGTGATTCTGAAAATTAATACTGGGGTTAAATTCAGGTCAACCCGATAAGTAGATTCTATTAACAATTTGCTGTTATTCCGTTTATTATTTGCCAAATCTGAGACCCATACCCCATTAAAGTCATCTAGAATGAAGTTTTTCTGTGCCACCTTTTCAAAAATATATTCCAACTGGATAATTTTATCCTTAATTGAAGTTTCATCTTCGGCATCGGGGGATAATGACAAATAATGTTTATAGCTCTCAATCGCTTTTTGTAAGTTATCTTCTCCTCCTAACTTTTCATAAGCATCCCCGATTGCTTTATATATATCAGCAAAATCGGGAACAAGGATACTCACCGCTTGGTATTCTTTAAGGGCGTCCGAGTATTCTCCAATTTCGAAAGCAGCTTTTGCTCTCGTTAACAATCGTCTGACCTCATTGTTGAGATCTTGATTTTGTCCGAATGCATGTGTATGGCCAAACAAAGCCAACATCAATAAAACAATAAACCTTGCAAATTCTGATAATTTACTGTCCTTTAATTCACTAAATCTTGAAATTCCCGAAATGTGAATTTTTCCGAAACCCTTTTTACCTGTCTCTATTTTCATGTTATTAAAATTTTAAAAAAACCATATAATTTTTTCCCTATCATTCTGGTATAGACAATAAAAAAAGCGTGAAACTTAACTGTTTCCCGCTATCGTGGTATTTGGCGTAACCTTGTGCAAAGAGAAATAGATCAAGTTCACGCTATACGTGAACATTCAACTTTTTCTTCTTTGCACTATCTTCTATCGCCAAATTTTCGATAGCAAAGAATAAAGCTAATGCTTTTAAACATATGTCCTAATATGAGCGTATTAATACGCATTTAACTATTTCATAAGCAAAATATTATTAATAAAACTTAAAAAAATATAATCAAACGCTTACAAATGCAAATGCCACCTGTAAGATTCTGCAAAGGAAAACATAATTTTTAAATAGTCCAAAAAAAATAGCTTTTTTTTCTGACCGATAATTCTAAAAAATCATTAATATCACAATGACAATCACTAATAGTAGCGGCGTATCGATTGAGACAAAAGCTTCTGTTATTATTTTCTCTTCCCGCTCTTCGGATATACCGAATGAAAAGATAAACTCTGATAATATTTACTATCAATAAATTATCCCGTTTTAAATCTACAAATGTTCACCCAATTGTTCTTTTTCCAAATATTACTTGTATCTTTGCAATAGTTTTTAATTAAATATTAACTGATTATGAGGACTTTTTTATTAAGTTGTTGTATTATTATGAGTCACATGCTCATACCTGAAATTGCTTTTGCGCAATATGAGAATTTCCAATCTACCGAATACCAATATCCTGACGAACCGTTAGTTCGTGAAAAGCTCGACAGGTGGCAGGACCTTAAGTTCGGAATGATTATCCACTGGGGTATCTATGCCATTCCCGGAATAGTTGAATCGTGGAGTATTTGCTCGGAAGACTGGATTGGACGCGACAGTACGACAACGTACGAAAATTACAAACGATGGTATTGGGATTTATACAAACTGTTTAACCCTGTACGGTTCGACCCCGACCAATGGGCTGGCGCTGCAAAAGACGCGGGGATGAACTACTTGGTATTCACTACAAAGCATCACGACGGGTTCTGTATGTTCGACACGCGAGAAACCGATTATTCTATTGCCAAAGGGCCTTTTCGCTTTAACCCCAAAGCCAATGTGACAAAACATGTCTTCGAAGCGTTCCGCAAACAGGATTTTATGATCGGAGCGTATTTTTCCAAACCCGACTGGCATTCACAGTATTACTGGTGGGATAAATATGCCACAGGCGACCGGAATGTCAATTACGACATTCGCAAGAATCCGTGGCGTTGGGACCAATTCAAAGCGTTCACTTACAATCAAATTGCTGAGTTAATGCAAAATTTTGGCGCCGTGGATATCCTTTGGCTTGATGGCGGCTGGGTTCGTCCCATCGAAACGATAACAGATGAAGTACGCTCCTGGGGCGCGTCTATCCCCGAATCGGGACAGGACATCGACATGGCGCGTATTGCCGAAATGGCGCGAAGTCACCAGCCCGGTTTACTCATTGTAGACCGGACAGTTCATGGCCGCTACGAAAACTACCAGACACCGGAACAGCGCATACCCGCCGAGCAGTTGGATTTCCCTTGGGAATCATGTATGACGCTTGGCAATGCTTGGGGATATGTAAAAAACGAACGGCTAAAAACGTCAACACAGGTCATTCAGTCGCTCATCGAAATCGTTGCTAAAGGCGGAAGCCTGTTATTGGGCGTCGGGCCTACCCCCGATGGACTCCTCACCGACGAAGCCGTACAGCGTCTGCATGAGATAGGACAATGGACAAGCCGGAACGGGAAAGCTATCTACGGCACGCGTATCACAAAACATTATCAGGACGGACGAACCTGGTTCACACAAAGTAAAGACGGGAAAACACTGTATGCGCTTTATTGCATCGATCCGGCAACGCCCGTTACCAAAGTGGAATGGATAGGCAATGAGCCGGTAAAAGGTTCGCGGATAATCTTACTTCATACCGGTAAGCCCGTCAGTTGGAAAAAAGAAGGCGACAAGACCGTGATACAAATACCCAAAGGATTGCCGACGAACTTGCCTGCTTTAGTGTTTGAAGTGCAAAAATCTTACTAATTAACAATTTTATCATGAAACATATAATTCGTATTGCCTGCTGTTTTGTGCTGGCTTTTTTTCTGCTGATGACGGCTTATGCCGCCGATCCTTACATTTTCCGATCGGGATTGGTTTTGCCGCAGTGTCATAATTATGGTCGTACATTGGTGTATACCGACCAGTTGGCTTATTTGATGGGCAGCGGTCAGTTTAAAACCCCTTCTGTCGATCTTGTCGCTTTTACCAATCAGCGGGGCGAACCGGTTAGTTGGTCGGAAATAAAGGCCGGCGACGACAATAAGTTTCGCGGGCAGTCGTGGGGAAACGGGTATCTCTATCTTTCGTACAACGCTGACAGGGCGCAAAACGCTGTACTTCATGTCTCTAACAATAATATGGTTTATGTCAACGGCGAACCGCGAACCGGCGACAGCAATGCTGATGGTTTTCTTTATCTGCCGGTAAAGTTAAAAAAAGGGCTGAACGAGTTCTTGGTACGCATAACCCGTTCTTCGTCGTCCGGCGGTGTTTTTGCGGAATTGATTTTTGATGATGCGCCGGTTTTTATCAACCCCAAAGACCCTACACTGCCAATTGTCGTCGTTGGACGGGATAACACCCATAAGATGGGCGCCGTAGTGGTAGTCAACAAGACTGACAAATGGCAGAAAGGCCTGCAAATAAGGTGTATCTTGGGAGATAAGGAACGTATAACCGGCATACCGGCCATTCCGCCCATGACTATCCGGAAAGTAAGGTTCGATTTGGACGCTTCGACTATCAGTACAAAAGCCGGAAAGAACGCCGCCCAATTGGACTTGTTAGACAAAGGCAAGGTCATTCACACCGAAAACGTGAATATCGAATCAGTCAATGAGGGCGAGGATTACTGTGAGACATTCGTCAGCCGGATAGACGGCAGTGTGCAGTACTTTGCCGTCAGTCCGCAAATTACCGGTGGAGTGAATCCGCCGTCGCTCTATCTGTCGGTACATGGCGCAGGCGTAGAGGCTATCAACCAGGCGCGGGCGTACAAATCGAAAACAGATGGCGTATTGGTAGCGCCTACCAACCGTAGACCGCGCGGATTCAATTGGGAGGACTGGGGTCGGATTGACGCTATGGAGGTTCTCGACATCGCCAAAGAACTGTTTACTCCCGACCCGAAACGAATCTACCTCACCGGCCACTCAATGGGCGGACATGGAACCTGGTATCTGGGCGCTCATTATGCAGGAAGATGGGCCGCTATCGCCCCATGCGCCGGCTATCCTACATTGATGGGCTACGGCTCTGCCGATGGAGCAATACCCTCCGAAGGTCGTAACGACATGGAAAAAATGTTACTCCAAGCCAACAGCCCAAGTAACGTATTGGAAATGGCCGGAAACTACAACGCCGCCGGACTGTATATCTTCCACGGCGACAGCGACCCTACTGTTTCCGTCAGGTTTGCACGACAGATGCGCGATCTATTGTCTCTGACAACAAAAGACCTCAGTTATTACGAATACCCCGGCGGCAACCACTGGTGGAGCAATGAGAGCGTCGACTGGAAGCCGCTGTTCGACTATTTCGGCTGGCATACTATACCCGATAATAACAACGTGAATACCATCGACTTCACTACCGCCAATCCGGCTATTTCGGCACATCACTATTGGGTCTCTATCCTGCAACAGTTGCAACCGCTACAATACAGTCGTATCAAACTCCGACGCAGCGCCGACGGGAAAACAATCACAGGGACGACCGAAAACATCGCACTGCTATCGTTTGCCTTAACAAAAACCGGTGATGAGGTGAAGATAACACTCGATGGGCAGGAGATAGCCCTTACAGCACAATCCGAAACGTTATATTTGCGACATACCCAAACAGGCGAATGGCAAACAGCCGACGCGCCGTCCGTAAAAGAAAAAAGTAACGCCCGAAACGGAACCTTTAAGGAACCTTTCGACAACCGTATGGTATATGTCTATGGCACCTCCGGTACAAAAGAAGAAAACGACTGGGCTTTCAACAAGGCGCGCTACGACGCCGAATCATGGTATTACCGCGGCAACGGAGCCGTCGACATGGTTCCTGATAAACAATTCAAACCGGCAGATTACCCTGACAGGGGCGTCATTCTTTACGGGAACGCCTCTACCAATGTCGCTTGGAAAGCATTGTTGAACGACTGCCCCATACAAGTGACGAAAGGGCGCATACAAGTCGGTGACAAGACCTATACGGGCAACCATCTCGGCGCATATTTTATTTGGCCGCGCACCGACAGCCCAACGGCAGGAGTGGCCGTAGTGAGCGGTACAGGCATAGAAGGGATGAAAGCCGCCGAAGCCAACCAGTATTTTACCGGAGGCAGCGGATTCCCCGATTACACCATTTTTTCATCACAAATCATGCTTCAGGGCTTGGAAGGTATACTTGATACGGGCTTCTATGATAACAACTGGAGCCTGAAAGAAGCGCAACGGGTGGTAAAGTTTTGAGTATTACAACACCTTGGATTACTTCGTTGGCAACTGGGTACGCGGACGTCCCGTCCGCATTCAATTTCAAAGAGCGGAGGGGGACGTCCGCGTACCCAGTACCGTCATTATCTAATTCTTCCTTTCTGCTAATGATTTTTCTTTATACTCATTGGGGGGCATCCCTGTCATTTTCCTGAACATCCTGTAAAAATATGAGATATTTTCAAATGAAAGATCATAAGCGATCTCCTTTATTGATTGATTGCCAACGATCAACATCAATTGTGCTTTTTCAATTTTTTTCTGGTTAATGTACTGTTTGGGTGTAGATTTCATTTCTTTATTGAAAAGTCGAATAAAATGGTCATTGGTCAAGCAACTGATAGAAGCCAATTCATCAATGCTTATATTCCGGTTGATATTTTCCCGGATATGCCGTACTACCTTGGCAATCCGTTTATCCGCAATGTCCTGTTTAAAGCTGGCCTTTTGCAAAAATCTTGAAAACAACTGAAGAAGAATGCCTTTTGTTTCTATTACCGTATAAAAGGGAAACTGATCATTCCGGGCAATGTTTTGTATTAATGTAGGGTGGTTATCATAGGTAACCGGATCGGAACGTTTCAATTCCCTTCCGGGATTAATGGCTAATAGACGTCGAATCAACATTTCATCGGAATCGTTAGCCTCCGTTTCGAATGGAAAACTCAACCGTTCAAATATGTTTTGTTCGTCGTACACATGGATATAATAGAGAACAAAATTGTTATCGTTTTCATAGCTGTGTGTCACAAAAGCAGGAATCAGATAAAGGTATCCCGGTTTTATTTGGTGTGCGCCATCAGGCATGATTACTTTGGCCGACCCGCTTTCTACCATGTACAAACGCGCAAAAGGACTATTGACTCCCTTCCAGTTCCAGTCCGCTTCATGCACTACGCGAGCGACATTTAACAAAATAAGGTTTAATAAAGTTTCTTTTTTGCCCATAATTTTTTGTTCCTGTACAGTAAAAATACAAAAGTAATATTTTTCCCTTAGATAGTGACGAAAATTAATTGAATCTCGAAATAATACATAATAATGTCGATTTTGTACAACTCCTGATTGCTATTAAAACAACGCTATCAAATTTGTCATTATGTCGAATTTGTTAAATAGAATATCGTTTTTGTGTAATAATCATGAAAAAATAACCACCTATTTTTGTATTCAATTTTAACCCTATTTTTTAATTAATAATTGTAAAAAACAATAAATGTATGAAAAATGTTTTAAATCACGAGAAAGGAGACAAACCTCATTTCTTCAAAAAGTTTTTTTTAATAGTATGTATATCATGCTTTTCCATGCATGTATGGTTGCCGCCGGCTGCCGCAACGAATCCGGATGGCGACAATCGTATGGGAGTTGAAACGCTTGTTCAGGCGACAGGCGAATCTGAATTGAAATCGTTGCAAGGCATCACTGTAACGGGCACGCTTACTGATGAAAACGGATCACCAATGCCCGGAGTGAATGTTATGATAAAAGGGACAAATCTCGGTATGGTAAGCGATGTGAATGGACGTTATTCCATAAATGTGCCCAATACTAACGCCGTGCTGGTGTTTTCCTATATAGGATACAAGACACAGGAAATTGTTGTGGGCAACCGGCAAGTCATTAACATAGCCTTAGACGAAGACCTGCAATTGCTTGAAGAGGCGGTGGTGATTGGTTATGGCACGCAGAAAAAAGCCAGCTTGTCAGGATCGGTTGCTACCGTTGCCGGCGATCAACTTCGGACAATGCCTACTTCCAATCTGTCCAATGCGCTGGCGGGACGGCTGAGCGGCGTGACGGTAGCACAAGACAGAGGAGGTCGTCCGGGTAACTCTTCGAGTATTACAATTCGCGCACGGGGCACATGGAACAGTACCTCTCCGTTATATGTCATAGACGGGGTGGTGCGCGATTCGCGGTCTTTCGACATGTTAGACGCCAGCGAAGTGGAAAGTATTTCGGTGTTGAAAGATGCTTCCGCAGCCTCAATCTATGGCTCCCGTGCCGCCAACGGTGTTATTCTGGTACAAACCAAGCGCGGTAAAGAAGGTAAACCGGTGGTCGCCTATTCGGGATCAGTAGGGTTCGGCAGCTTCACGTTAGTGCCCGAAATCGAAAGCGGCCTGCAACACATCGCCTTTGTGAACAATTATGAGCGCGAGTACAATGTTAATCCAAACACCGACCCCAATATCCCGTATAGCGATAAATGGGGTTTCCGCTACTGGCCAACTGTTAAAATGCCGGATGGCAGGTATATCAACAGCAATGTTTTCTCCGATGACGAAATCGATTTTTACCGGAGACGCGGCGACTATGATATGCTGAAAGAAGCCTATCAAACGCCGGTGACGAACAACCATTCGATCAATGTCAGCGGAGGAACCGACCGTATTTCATATTATGCCGGAGTGAGTTATTACAACCAAACGGGTTTTTTCAAAGTGCTCAATTATGACAAATTCACCATCCGTGGAAATATTAACGCTAAAATAGCCAAAGGGTTGACCTTGTCGGCTGCTATCAACAGTGATAATTCAATGGACAAAGGCCCTGACTATAGCGGAGGCTGGAGCGAGTTCAACGGCGGTAGCGGCGGTAGCGGAGCAGACGGCGATCCAAGCGGTCGTGGATTGGGCGCTATCTATTACAATTTAATAAAGGCTTCGCGTTTGATACCGGGCAAGGTGGACGGAAAATACATTGGAGGGGGCGCCAACATGACCAACGATAACGCGCTGGCTATTGCCGACGGTGCAGCCAATGTAAACCGCGACCGTTACCGGAACACGGAATATACAGTATCATTGGATTACCAACTGCCCTGGATAAGCGGATTAAGCGCCAAAGTTTTATACAACAGTTATACCCGTCAGCGATTTTACAAGTCCTATGGCCAGCCATACTTGGTTTATCAGTTGGGATTGGAAGGCGACAACAACCATATTGTCACAAATGACATCGTCTCCTCTGTTGAAAAAGGCGGCAAACCCTACGTATACGAATCGCATGAAATCAGCGACTCCTATCAGTTGAACGGTTTTCTTAACTACAGCAATACCTTTGGTAAACATGACGTAGGCGCTATGCTGGGCTTTGAGCAGGCCGAAAGTAAAGGTGAATGGTTCGGAGCTTCTAAAAACAATTATGATTTGGTGAATCATCCCTATTTTAACTTCGGGCCTAACGACAAAAATTTCTTTGACGTGAACGGAAGCGGTTGGGAGGATGGCCGTTTGTCGTATATCGGCCGTTTGAATTACGGATTCGATTCCCGTTATCTGTTGGAATTTTCATTTCGTCGCGACGCATCGGTGAAATTTGCCAGAAATAAACGCTGGGGTTTCTTCCCTGCCGGTTCTGCAGCATGGCGTATTTCGGAAGAAGGCTTCTTTAAGAACGCATCAATAAGAAACACCATCAATCAATTGAAACTGAGAGGTTCGGTCGGTCTAACCGGTAACGATGCCGTAGGTTCGTGGCAATATATGGACCTGGCCGGCGTGAATACCGGAGGCGAATACTACGGTGGAAACTCGGCTACGTATGGAACTAATATCGGAAGAGTAGCCAATACGGCGATCACTTGGGAAAAATCGTTCAACTACAATATCGGGCTTGACTTTGGGTTCCTGAACAATATGTTTACGTTTAGCGGCGATTATTTTTTCCGTCATACCTACGACATCTTGGGCTCGCAAACTGCCGAAATACCCGACACCTTCGGCGCTTCGTTAGCCGATTCCAACTACGGGATTGTCGATTCATGGGGATACGAATTTGAGTTGACTTTCAACAAACAAATTAGCAAAGATGTAGATTTTTGGGCCAAAGGTAATTTTGGATTTGCCGACAACAAATTGGTGGAATGGGCTGAAACAGGCGTACCGCCGCATTTGTCGAAGATCGGAAAAAACTGGGACCGTCAGTATGGCTACGTTGCCGATGGAATTGTCCATAAAGCCGTCAACAACGGAGATGGAACATATACGATAACCACCAGTAACGGAAACACATATGTAGTTCCGGCAACGGGCTACATGGTAAATCGCGGCAGCAATTACGACATTACTTCAGACAACAAGTACGCTTTACGTCCCGGTTCGGTATTCCTTAAAGATATCGGTTCGTCGACTGTGGATAGCGAAGGCAACAAGATTTACACAACAACGCCCGACGGAATCATAACAGATGATGATTCCGACAAACAATGGATTGTCAATCGCTACAATCCGCCTTTCAACTTCGGTTTGTTGCTGGGTGGAAGGTGGAAGGGGCTGTCGCTCGAAGTTTTCTTCCAGGGGCTGATGGGTCATCAGGCGCAAATATTTACTTCCAATGCCGCTCAATATGGTTGGACACAAAGTAACTGGGGATTCTGGAGCAACGACCATTTTTCGTTTGAAGGAAATCCAACAGGGAAAATGCCGGCGCCTACCAATATGGGCGGTCATAATATGCAGGGCAGCGAATCGTTCTTTTCAACGTCCAACCACTCAATGTGGATCAAGAACGCCTCGTTTATCCGTTTGAAAAATATTAACATTGCATACGACTTCAACAAAACACTGCTTTCAAAAGCGAACATCATACTGGCAAAAGTGTATGTGACTGCCAACAATGTAGCCTTGTTGTACAATCCGCTGAAAATATACGATCCTGAACTGGCTGCACCCACAAACGATCCTTCACCGACTGCTACCAGATCAACAGGTATCTATACTGCTCCACCCATACGCACAGTTACGGTAGGCGTTAATTTTAGTTTTTAACCATTCAAATAATTTCGATATGAAAAAGTATAAATTTCAGTTAAGCATCGTTATTTTGCTGATTTTCTCACTGTTTGCATGCAATGATGTATTAGATAAGAAAAACCTCTCAGAGTTGGTAGCCGACGATCTCTGGGAAGATCCGGTTCTGCTCAAAGGATTCATGGATAATGTGATGAGGGATAATTTACCCGGAGTGACTACCTGGATTCAAATTACGGATGAAGGCTACGGACAGTATGACTTGGCACTGCCTTACGATAATATTCCGATTAACCACGAAACTCAATCTAATCAGGGTATTGGCTATATTGAAAACTGGCCTTACGGAGCTATTCGCAGGATTAATCAGTTTTTGGACAACAATTACAAATGTCCTGAAAGTAAATTGTCGACTGCCGTCCGGAACGATTACATTGCCCAGATGAAAGTACTACGGGCATGGAAATATTTTGAGATGGTTCGTCTTTATGGCGGGGTACCTCTTCTTCTCCGTGCACAGGATGCCGATGAAGACCTAAAAGTGTCACGCGAAAAGACGTCGGTTTGCATCGCACAGATCATTCAGGATTTGGATGACGCCATTGCTATGGGCGCCAATTTTCCGATGACCCGCAGTGATGCGGAAGCAGGGCGTATTAGCCGCGCAGGCGCATTGGCGCTCAAAGGAAGGATTTTACTGTACTATGCTTGCCCGCAATTTTCCTCTCAAACGCCGGCCGGTACCAAAGATGCGACTACGCGGTGGAACGAAGCCTACATAGCCAACAAGACTGCCGTAGATCAACTTTCAGCTGCCGGATTCGGTCTTTTCCGTCCCGATCCTGCCAATGCAGAAGAAGCCATTCAGAACCGTAAGGATATGTTTTCCGAAGCGTTTGAATACGGCAACAATTCAGAAATGATCTGGGTGAGACGTTATTTGTGGCCATATAGAACATCATTCACAGGAGCCGTGAGGGATGATATTACGCTGGAAATGGCCAATGCCTATGCCAATGCCGACGGATCGCCCTACACGGGGATGAATATTCCGACGGCAGGTACGCCCGGTTTTGCACTGTCTGTTGAAAATGTTCCGTATTGGCAAGGTCGCGAACCGCGTTTTTATACCGATGTGCTCTACAACGGGAAAAGCCATCCGATGTTCCGTCTCAATGCGCTGTCAAATGACTTAGACGATAGGGGCAGACAAATCCACTACTGGAGATTTATGGGCGGCGCCAATGCTCCGTTCTATAATTGCGACCGTTTGGATCAGATAGGTCAGGTTCATGTCAAGATGAGCGACACGAATATTAATGAAACCATTACCGATGGGAATCATTCGGGCGTTGACTGGCCTGTTATCCGCTATGCCGAGGTGTTATTTAATTTAGCCGAATGTGCAGCCAAGACCGGAAAAGAAACGGAAGCACTGGATATTTTGATGCAAATCCGCAAACGCGCCGGTATTCCTCAGGGGGATAACAACTACGGACTTGGTAATCCCACAGGCGATGCGCTGATCCTGGCCATACTGAACGAACGCAAGATCGAATTAGCTTTCGAAGGTTTCCGGTTCTGGGACATCCGTCGCTGGCGGTTATTTACCGACGAATTAGCCGGATACAAGTTCAACGGCTTTTATCGTCATACGCTCAAGGCGCGTCCGAAATTAGGCGTTTCAATTGATGCGGACGTCCTGGCTACCATTGATGAAAACGATCCGGCCACTTATTTTGCTGTTTTCGACAACGAAATCTATTCTATGGACGCCAGTCCTTTCTCTGTGGGTGAACGACAATATTTTTACCGTATCGCCTACGAGCAGCACATCAAGAAAAATCCCAACCTGCAACAAACCAACGGTTGGCAAGAAGGGACGTTTAATCCCTACGAATAGGATATATATAGAAAAGAGGTTGCCGGTTTTTGGCAGGCAGCCTCTTTTCTATTATAAAATATCGGTTATCAAATTAAATATCGCTATTTTTATAATTGTTTAATCGTAATAATAACTACATTTGCATTCTTAATATTAAAAGACAAGACAATGAATAATTATTTTAAATTACTCGTAATCTCTTATTTACTAATTCCATGTGCGGAGTTGGGTGCACAAAAGAACAATGTTGCTCCCATGCGAATTGTTACGCAACAAAGAGTTCCATCCACTTTGGATGAAGGCGCACGGGACATTACTCACTGCATTGAGGCATGGAAACCCACCGAAACAGCCATCATCATTTGCGACATGTGGGACAAACACTGGTGCGACGATGCCACCGCACGCGTAGCCGAAATGGCGCCTGAAATGAACAAGGTACTTACCGTCGCCCGTACAAAAGGCGTAAAAATCGTTCATGCGCCAAGTGAATGTATGGATTATTATGCCAACTATCCCGGCAGGAAAGAAGCCTTGAAATACAAGGATCAAAAAATCGCCGCGCTGGCTAACGGCGGTAAACTTCCCTCCGAATCGAATGCTCCGTGGCCGGTAGACCAATCCGACGAGGGCTGCGAAAATGCCGACTGCAAACCACACAGAGCCTGGACA
>JGI24702J35022_10001355_pt1 | contig 15206 bp, 28 predicted proteins | sample TergutTh196P4_FD_35022 | JGI IMG/M metagenome (IMG submission 35022)
TTGCCCGCAGCGCCGGCAATTCGGCACAGCTCATGGCCAAAGAGGGCGATTATGTACTTCTGCGCCTGCCGTCTGGCGAGATGCGCCGAGTGCGTGGCGAGTGTTTGGCAACCGTTGGCCAGATCGGCAATCTTGACCACCAGAACATAAAGCTTGGCAAAGCCGGGCGACGACGCCTGCAAGGCTGGCGACCACAGGTGCGCGGCACGGCAATGACACCGCGCGACCATCCCCACGGCGGCGGTGAAGGCCGCTCACCGGTCGGTATGCCCGGGCCAAAAACGCCCTGGGGCAAGCCCGCCATGGGGTACAAGACCCGCCGACCTAAGGCTTCGGATAAGTTTATCGTGAAGCGAAGAGGGAAATAGGAGAGAGTCATGTCAAGGTCAATCAAGAAAGGTCCTGCCGTCAGCGAAAAACTGATGAAGAAAGTGACCGATGTCAACCGCTCAGGCAAAAAAGTGGTCATCAAGACCTGGGCGCGCTACTCCACCATATTGCCGGAAATGGTCGGCCTCAATATCGGCGTGCACGACGGCCGCCGCCATGTACCGATCTTTATCACGGAAAATATGGTGGGCCACCGCCTGGGAGAGTTTGCTCCAACGCACACTTTCCGCGGGCATTCCACCAAGGCTGAAAAGACCACGGGCGTGAAAGGCTAGGGGAAGCTTACCATGGAAGTAAAAGCGGTAGCCAAGGATACTGGAGTTTCAGCCCGCAAGCTGAGGCTCCTCATTGAACTCGTCAAGAACAAGCCGGTGGCGGAGGCGCTCGCTATTTTGAGCCTTGCCCCCTCACCATCCGCCAAACTGTTGATTAAAACGATAAAGTCAGCGGCAGCCAATGCCGATAACAATTTCCAGATGACACCAGACGCGCTCAAAATCACCAAGATCTATGCCGACGAAGCGCCGACGGCTAAGCGCTTTCAGCCACGGGCTCGTGGCCGGGGGGATCGGATTTTAAAACGCTCCAGCCACATCACCGTCATTGTGGCCGAGCAGGAGGCTTAATGGGACGCAAAGTACACCCTATGAGTTTCAGGATCGGCATCATCCGAGACTGGCAATCCAAGTGGTTTGACGAGCAGCACTACGGCGAGAACATCCTGGAGGATGTCAGGCTGCGCAAGGCCGTCAGGAAGAAGTACCCAGAGGCCGGCATCTCGCTTATTGAAATCGAACGTCAGGCTAATCGCGTGGGAGTGATCATCCACACCTCGCGCCCGGGCATCGTCATCGGTCGCGGCGGTAGCCGCGTTGAGGAGATGCGCCAGTACCTGGAGGGTCATCTGAGCGGCAAAAAAGTGCAACTTGACGTGCGCGAGATCCGACAACCAGAACTTGATGCCCTGCTGGTAGCACGTTCGGTCGCCGACCAGATGGAGCGCCGCGTCGCTTACCGCCGTGCCATGAAGCAGTCCGTCTTCCGCACCATGCAAGCTGGCGCCAAAGGCATGCGCATCATTTGTTCCGGCCGCTTAGGGGGTGTGGAAATTGCCCGCCGTCAAATGATGCATCAGGGTCGAGTACCCCTCCAGACCCTGCGGGCTGATATCGACTACGGCTTTACCGAAGCCCATACCACCATGGGGCGCATTGGTGTCAAAGTATGGATCTACCGCGGCGATGTCTTTCCAGAGCCCCCGGTCATCACTGCCCCCATCATCAACGAAACCCCGGCCCTTTCCATAAAACCGGAAGAGGCCAAGGGAGGAAGTGCCCCAGCGGAGAGTGTTGAGGTAAAAAAACCGCGCGTCCGGCGCAAGGTTGCTACGGAAAGCGCCCCGGAGGCCAAGGATGCTCCGGAAGCCAAGACCGAAGCCCAGGCTGAGGAGGCCCCCAAAAAGACCCCCCGTCCCCGCGTGCGCAAGATAGCCGCGGAGGAGGCAGCTGCTCCTGCCAAGGCCGAGGATAAAAAGGAAACCAAACCCAAAGCGAGTCGGGCAAAGACCGCCGAGCCCAAGGAGAGCAAACCTAAAACAAAGAAGGCCGCTGAGTAGTATTATCAAGAGCTCGAGGAAATAAATGTTACAACCAAAACGCGTAAAATTCAGAAAAACCCATAAGGGGCGCCGGTCCGGCGCCGCCCACGATGGGGCGACCATCGCTTTCGGCGAATATGGTCTTCAAGCTCTAGGAACCGGTTGGATGACCGCCCGGCAGATAGAAGCGGCCCGCCGTGCCATCACCCGCAGTATCCGCCGCGGCGGCAAAGTATGGATCCGCGTCTTCCCCGATAAACCTGTCACCAGCAAGCCCGCCGAAACCCGCATGGGTGGCGGCAAGGGTGCCCCCGATCATTGGGTAGCTGTCATTCATCGCGGACGCATCCTGTTTGAACTGGCCGGCGTCGATGAAGGGGCAGCCAAGGAAGCCATGAGGTTGGCCTCGGGCAAGTTGCCCTTTGAAACCCGCTTTTTGATGAAAGAGGCTATCGGCCAGATAAGCCGAAAGGAGGCTGCGGACAATGAAAGCTGATGAGATCAAGGCCCTCAGCCCAGAGGAGCTTTCTAAAAAGCTCACCGAGAAACAAAAAGAGCTCTTTGAGTTGCGCATTAAGGCCAGCACCAAACAGCTCAAGAACCACCGCCAGATACCGCCGGTGAAAAAAGATATCGCCCGCCTCAAAACTGAGGAGCGGCAGCGTGCGCTGAGCGGCAAGTAAGGGAGCAAAAGAATGGCAGACAACAAACATAAGACAATGATCGGACGCGTAGTCAGCGCACGCATGAACAAAACCTGCATCGTAGCTGTAGAGAAGCAGAAACAACACCCCCTCTACCGCAAGACCTACCGCCTTGAGGTAAAATACAAGGTGCACGATGAGAAGGGCGAGTGTCAGGCGGACGACCGAGTACGCATTGTGGAAACGCGCCCGCTGTCGAAAGAAAAGCGCTGGCGCGTGGCAGAGATTATCTCTAAGGCCGCTGTGGTTGAAATCAAGCCCGGGGAAGTCGTTTAAAGGAAAGGCCGATGATCAAACAATTTACGAGAATGAAGGTCGCCGACAACACCGGTGCCCGCCAGGTGATGTGCGTTGGGGTGCCGGGGGCGAGCAAGCGTAAATATGCGCGCGTGGGCGACATCGTGACTTGCGCCGTGAAAAAAGCCACCCCGGAGGCAACGGTCAAAAAGGGAGAAGTCGTCCAGGCTGTCGTGGTGCGCGTGGCCGAGCCTTACCGCCGCGCGGATGGCTCCTACATTCGTTTTGACGACAACGCTGCTGTCATCCTGACCGACAAGAACAATCCTAAAGGGACCCGCATCTTTGGCCCGGTGGCGCGCGAGCTCAGGGAAAAAAACTTCACTAAGATCCTATCCCTGGCACCGGAGGTGTTATAAGTACTATGAAGATCAGGAAAAATGACCAGGTGCTGGTGATCGCCGGCAAAGACAAAGGCAAGAAAGGTAAGGTACGCTTTGCGTACCCCAAAGAAGGCAAGGTGATTGTCGAAGGCGCAAACTTCATCAAAAAGCATGCCCGCGCCAGCGGACAAGTCCGCCAGGCCGGCATCATTGAAAGAGAGGCTCCCCTGGAGGCCTCCAATGTGATGCTCATCTGTGCCAAATGCGATAAGCCGGTGCGCGTGGCCACCCGTACCCTTGCTGATGGTAAGAAAGTACGCTACTGCCGCGCCTGCCAGGAGGTAATTGACTAGTATGTCCCAGCTTAAGGAAAAATACCGCCATGATGTGGTTCCAACCCTGATGAAAGACAGGGGATATGCCAACGTGATGCAGGTGCCTCGCCTGAACAAGGTCGTACTCAACATCGGTGTAGGCGAAGCCATCACTAATGCCAAGGCTGTTGATGCCGCCATGGGCGACTTGGGTGCCATCTCGGGCCAACGCCCCGTCTCCATCCGCTCGAAGAAATCCATCTCGGCTTTCGGGTTGCGTAAAGGAGCCACCGTTGGCACCAAGGTTACCTTGCGCGGGCAGCGCATGTACGATTTCCTGGATAAGCTCATCGGCATCGTGTTGCCGCGCATCCGCGAGTTCGCCGGCGTGCCCACCGATGCCTGGGACGGGCGAGGCAACTACACCTTGGGCTTCAAGGATCAGACCGCTTTCCCAGAGATAGACTACGAGAAAGTGGACAAACTCCGAGGGTTGGAGGCCACCATCGTCACCACCGCCCGCACCGATGAGGAAGGCAAACGCTTACTTGAGCTTCTGGGCATGCCTTTCAGTAAGGAAAACGCTTAAGCCGAGTTCGACTCGGATCTCTAGCTAAAATATTAAAAGGAAAAATATGGCAAAGCTATCAGAAATTTTAAAGTCCCAGCGCCCCCCGAAATACAAGGTGCAACAGCACAACCGTTGTCACAAATGTGGCCGCTCGCGCGGGTATCTCCGTGCTTTCAGCCTCTGCCGCATCTGCTTTAGGGAGTTAGCACTCTCCGGGCAGATACCCGGGGTGCGCAAATCCAGCTGGTAAATAAGCTAAGTGCAGTTCGAAGGACGGTTGCCGTCCCCGACCTGTGACTGACTCAGGAGTAAGATATGGCCATCAGTGATCCAATTGCCGATATGCTGACCCGCACTCGCAACGCCGTGCTGGCACGCCACGACAGCGTCCTTATGCCGGCGTCGAAGATGAAGCTCAGCATCGCCCAGATACTAAAAGAAGAGGGTTTTATTACCGACTACGAGGTCATCGGCGCTAAGGCCCAGGCTAAGCTCAAACTCAAGCTCCGCTACGGCGAGCGCAACCGTCCGTTCATCAATGGGCTTAAGCGAGTGAGCAAACCGGGGCTTAGGGTCTACGTTGCCCGAGGAGAGATTCCCCGCGTTTACGGAGGCATGGGCATCGCCATCGTGTCAACGTCGGGCGGCGTTCTGCCAAGCTACAAAGCCTGGCAGCGGAACCTCGGCGGCGAGCTGGTCTGTTATGTCTGGTAATATGAACCAACACGAGGTAAGAAATGTCTAGAATAGGCCGCATGCCCGTTGAAGTGCCGCCGCAGGTATCCGTCAAGGTTGCGGACGGCGAGGTAACTGTCAAGGGCCCCAAAGGAGAGTTAAGGCGCCAGATCAGCCCGGAGATGGGGTTCTCCCAGGAGGACGGGCGCTTAAGCATCAGCCGCCCATCGGATGCCAAGCCTCATCGGGCTCTTCATGGGTTGACCCGAAGCCTGGTCGCCAACATGGTCGAAGGGGTGACTAAAGGTTACGAAAGGGGACTGGAAATCTCCGGAGTGGGTTACCGCGCCGAGAAAGATGGCGAGAGCTTGGTGTTACGGGTGGGTTTTTCCCATCCGGTCATCATCAAGCCGCGTCCCGGTATAAATTTTGATGTTGATGCCAAGAATACCAGTATCAAGGTCATTGGCATCGACAAAGAGATGGTCGGTCAGACCGCCGCCGAGATTCGCCGCGTCCGCCCCCCAGATGCCTACAAAGGCAAGGGCATCAGGTACGCAGGCGAGCATATAAAACTCAAGCCCGGCAAGGCGGGCAAAGCCGTCGGGGGAGGTAAAGCTAAATAATGGCTAAGACAGACAGCAGAAAAGCCCGCCTGGCACGGCACGCTCGGCTCAGAGAGAGCGTCCATGGCACTGCGGAACGCCCGCGTCTCTGTGTTTTTCGCAGCCTGGACCACATCTATGCCCAGGTAATTGATGACGAGCGCGGTCACACCCTCTGCTCTGCCTCCACCCTAGAACCAGAGGTAGCCCAGAAGCTTGCCGGGGACAAAAAGGCTCGTGCCGGCATGATCGGTGCCCTACTCGCCCAACGCTCACTTGAGGCCGGGATCAAGCAGGTAGTCTTTGATCGCGGTGGCTACAAATATCACGGCCGCGTCAAGGAGCTGGCCGAAGCTGCCCGCAAGGGGGGGCTCAGTTTCTAAAAATGGGAGAGGACAGAGCCACAAGCTTTGTTTTCAAGGCTCCTAACTTAATACTCTTAACGAGGTAAAAATGGCAAGAGAAGCAGTCATGCGTAGCAAGATCGACGCCAGCGAGTTGGCTCTAAATGACAAGCTGGTATATATCAATCGCGTTTCCAAAGTACTGAAAGGCGGTAAGCGCCTCAGCTTTGCTGCCTTGGTCGTCACCGGCGACGGCGCGGGGCACGTTGGCATCGGCGTAGGTAAATCCAATGAGGTTCCGGAGGCCATCAATAAGGCCGGAGCAGTGGCTCGCAAGCACCTTATCAAGGTGGAGATGGCCGGTAATACCATCCCCTACGAAAGCCGAGCCAAGTTCGGAGCTGCCGATGTCCTGCTCAAACCCGCCGCCCCAGGTATTGGCATTATCGCCGGCGGTAGCGTGCGGGCCATCGTTGAGGCAGCAGGCATCAAGGATATCTTGACCAAATCACTGGGCAGTGCCAACAAGACCAATGTAGCCAAGGCGGTCATGGTAGCCCTCTCGCAGCTAAAGAATCCCGAGATGGAAAAGAGCCGCCGCCAGAGCGTTCCTGCCTCAGCCCCCAGGCCAGAGGGAGGCACGAGCGGTGGTTAAATTAAAGATAACCTGGGTCAAAAGTGCCATCGGCTATCCTGAAGATCAGAAACGCACCATCCGCGCCCTTGGTCTCCGTCGGTTGCAGCAGAGCGTGGAGCTACCCGACTGCGGCCCGACGCGCGGTATGATCACCAAGGTTAGGCATCTGGTAAAGGTTGAGGCAGTCGGAGGCGCCCCCAAGGCACGCCCCCGCCGCACCGCTAAACCAGTTGAGGAGGCAAGTTAATGAAACAGCACGAGATCGCTCCCCCGTCCGGAGCGCGGAAGAAAGCCAAGCGCGTCGGTCGCGGCCCGGGTAGCGGGCATGGCACCTACGCCGGGCGCGGCTGCAAGGGCAACAAGGCCCGTGCCGGCTTCTCGGTGCGGCCCGGCTTTGAAGGCGGGCAATTGCCCATCATCAAGCGGTTACCAGAGAAGCGCGGCTTTGTGAACCTATTCACCACCCGCTACAGCGTGGTCAACCTCTCCCAGCTCAACGTCTTTGAGAATGGAACCGAGGTAACCGCCGAGACTCTCCGCGCCGCCGGACTTATAAAATCCGTCAAAGACCAGGTAAAAGTGCTGGGCACCGGCGCGCTTGAGCGCCAGCTCACCGTAAAAGTTAATAGATTCTCTGCGGCCGCCAAGGAAAAGATCGAGGCGGCCGGCGGGAAGATTGAGGAGGTCGCATATGCCGCAGAAGGCGGCTAGACCACGGCTTATCCAGGCCATGATTGATGCCTTCAGCCTGCCTGACCTCAGGCGACGCATCCTTATTACCTTTGGTATCTTAGTGGTCTTTCGTCTCATCGCGCATATTCCGGTTCCAAAAGTCGATTCCAACGCCTTGGCCAGCGTCTTTCAAAACAATTCGCTGTATGGCATGCTTGATATGTTCAGCGGAGGGGCGCTCCGCAACTTCAGCGTAGCAGCCATGGGCGTCTATCCCTACATCACCGCCAGCATCGTCATGACGCTCATGACTCCCGTCATCCCGCGTCTGCAAGCCCTCTCCCAGGAAGGCGAGGCCGGGCGCAATAAGATCAACCTTATCACCCACTGGATAACCATCCCCCTGGCCGCCCTTTCGGGCTATGGCCAGTTGGTGCTTCTCCAGCGAGCCAGCCCTCCGGCCATCGGAGCCACTACGCCGCTGGAGACCATCGCCGTCATTCTCTCACTCGTTGCCGGCACCATGTTCTTGGTCTGGCTGGGTGAACAGATTACCGAGTACGGCATCGGCAACGGCATCTCTATCATCATCTTCGCCGGCATCTTAGCCGGCATACCCACCCAGATTGGCCAAGGTATTCTCGCCGGCGAGCAGGGGCAATATATAGGATTGGCTGTCTTTGTCGCCCTAGCCTTGGCAACTACTTTCTTCATCGTGATTTTCACCGAGGCCCATCGGCGCATCCCTGTGCAATATGCCAAGAGCATCTTCCGGGGCGGCAAGATGTACCGCCAATCCGGGTCATCCTACATTCCCCTGCGCGTCAACACCGCTGGCATGATCCCCCTCATCTTCTCCATGGCTATCGTTGTCTTCCCGGGTATCATCGCCAGTTACTTCATGAACGCCTCGAGCGAGTCTCCCAACTTTTGGAACCATATCTACAACATCTTTAACTCCAGCGCCCCCATGCCACTGGGGCTGGTATACTGGGGACTGTACTTCCTGTTGGTCATCGGCTTTGCTTTCTTCTACACCACCGTTGTCTTTCAGCAACAGGATCTGCCGGGTGTTTTACAGCGCCAGGGCGGCTTCGTGCCGGGCATCCGCCCCGGCAAGCAAACCCAGACCTATCTCAACAACGTCATCATGCGCATTACCTGGGCCGGAGCTCTGTTTTTGGCGTTGGTAGCCATATTGCCTTTCCTGGCCCAGCGGATTACCAATGTCCAAGCCCTGCAACTCTCCAGCACTGGCCTGCTCATCGTGGTGGGCGTCGTGCTGGATACCATGAAGCAGATGGAGGCTCAACTGGCCATGCGCCGCTACGAGGGTTTCATCAAATAAAATGAGTGCGCTTTTCACCGTCTTTCTGGGCGCGCCGGGGGCTGGCAAAGGCACCCAGGCAGCTGCAGCCGCCCAGGCGCTGAGGTTGGCACACATCTCCTCCGGCGATATGTTTCGCCGGGCGATAGCGCGAGACGATGAACTCGGGCGTACCGTGTGTGCCTATCTGGAAAAGGGAACGCTCGTCCCAGACGAGATCACCACCCGTATGGTGTTAGATGAGCTTAAAGGCAGCAACCAAGGGATCATTCTGGACGGCTTCCCTCGTAACTTAAGACAAGCGATGAGTTTGGATGCCGCCCTCGGCCGGGAGGATCGGGCGCTTGGTTGCGTCATCTACATCAAGGTAGCGGAGAGCGAGTTATTGCGCCGCCTCTCCGCTCGCTGGCTCTGTCGTCAGTGCCAGGCTCCTCACACCTGCCCCAACGGCGAGGGAGAGACCACCTGTCAGAAATGCGCGGGCGAGCTCTATCAACGCCCGGATGACCAACCGGAGACCGTACAGAGGCGGCTTGAGGTCTACTTTGCGGAAACCGCCCCGCTGATTGCCTATTACCGTGACCAAGACAAGCTCTGTGAGATCGACGGCGAGGGCGAGGTGGAGACCATCACCCAGCGCATCACAGAGGTATTACGAGACGGAGAGAGCATTGGCTGTCAGCGTTAAGAGCCCACCCGAAATCGCAGCTATGCGCCGGGCGGGTCGAGTTGTGGGCAAGGTACTCCAAACCTTAGCAAACAGCATTCAGGCGGGCATGAGGACCCGGGAGCTTGACCTCATCGCCGAGCGAGAGCTTAAGGCCCTCGGGGCCGTCTCGTCTTTCAAGGGCTACCGCGGTTACCCGTCCAGCCTTTGCGTATCAATCAACGACGAGGTCGTGCACGGCATCCCCGGAGAACGGATCATAAAAAACGGCGACTTGGTGTCGCTGGACTTTGGAGCGATTGTGGATGGTTATCACGGCGATGCCGCCCTCACCGTCACCGTCGGTGAAGTTGGAATGCGAGCCCAGAACCTACTCCGAACCACCAAGGGAGCGCTTGAGGCCGGGGTTGCCGCCGCACGCGTGGGTGCTCATCTGGGCGATATCTCTTGTGCTATTCAGGAATACGCAGAATCGCATGGCTTTAGCGTGGTACGGGAGTACACAGGTCACGGCATCGGGAAGGCTATGCATGAGGATCCGCTAGTGCCCAATTTCGGCCGGGCTGGTACAGGACTGGAGCTTAAGGCGGGCATGACCTTTGCCCTGGAGCCAATGCTGACCGCCGGCGACTGGCACACCAAGGTAGGAACGGACAATTGGGTGGTCTTTACTGCCGACCACAGCTTAGCGGCCCATTTCGAACATACCATCGCGCTCGCCGCCACGGGAGCCGAGGTGCTGACCATACCAGAGAACGGACCCACAGGCGGGTAGTTTTAAAATTGATGTCGGATATGATACAATAAACCTTTGCTGTCCCGAAACAGCCTTACCGCCGTTTCGGGAGATATTATTATGGCTAAAAAAGAAGCGATTGAAGTCGAAGGGGTGGTCACGGAAGCCCTGCCAAATGCCACTTTCATGGTCAAGTTGGCTAACGGGCATACCGTTCTAGCCCATATCTCAGGCAAGATCAGGGTGCATTATATCCGGGTGTTGCCGGGCGACAAGGTTCTGGTTGAGCTTTCGCCGTACGACCTCACCCGGGGACGCATCACCTATCGCTTCAGATAGCAACGGGGAAGGAAATAATGAAGGTCAGAGCTTCGGTTAAGACACGCTGTGAAAAGTGCAAGATCATCCGTCGGCACGGAGTCGTGCGCAATATATGCACAAATCCCAAACATAAACAGAGGCAAGGATAAAACAGTTAAGGGTTGAGCCCTGCCATGCTGGCTCATAACCCATAACGCTGAAGGAGAAATATGGCACGTATTGCCGGGGTGGATATCCCCAGAGACAAACACATCCGCATTTCGTTAAGGTATATCTACGGGATCGGCCCGACGCGTGCCGATGCGATCCTGGCCGCCACCAGCATCAATCCCGATACCCGCGTTGATCAGCTTACCGAGGATGAGCTGAACCGCATCCGCGAGCTTATTGACCGCGAGTACCGAGTCGAAGGCGACCTGCGTAAAGAGGTCAATCTCAACGTCAAGCGACTGATCGACATCGGCTCATACCGCGGTCTACGTCACCGCCGAGGGTTGCCCGTACGCGGCCAACGCACCCGTACTAACGCCCGCACTCGCAAGGGTAAGCCGAAGACGGTAGCCGGGCGCGGCCAAAAGCGCGGCATGGCTAAGAAGTAGCCGAGACTGAGGTGACCCAGGCATTTCGGAAATACTAGGAGGAATTAATGGCACAAGCACAACCCAAGAAGCGCGGGGGGAAAAGGCGCGAGAAAAAAATTATCCCTCAGGGGAAAGCCTTCATTCAGGCCACCTTTAACAATACCATCGTGACCTTGACCGATCCTCAGGGCAACGTCATCTCCAGTGCCAGCGCCGGCAACTCCGGCTTCAAGGGCTCGCGCAAGAGTACTCCTTATGCAGCCCAGATGGCCGCCTCCAGCGCCGTGCGCAAGGCTCAAGATGTCGGACTTAAACAGGTTGAGGTTTTCGTCAAGGGACCCGGTAGCGGTCGCGAGGCGGCCATCCGCTCACTTCAAAGTTCCGGGCTTTTCGTTACCTCAATCCGCGACGTGACCCCCGTCCCTCACAACGGTTGCCGCGCGCCGAAAAGGAGGCGTGTCTAAATCATGGCCAGATATACAGCAGCCGTCTGCCGGCTTTGCCGGCGTAGCGGGGATAAGCTCTTCCTGAAAGGCGACAAATGCATCACCAAGTGCACACTTGAGAAGCGGCCAAAACCACCCGGCCCCCAGCCGAACCGTCGTCGCCGTCTGTCTGATCGCGGTATGCAGTTGCGTGAAAAGCAAAAAGTACGCTACACCTACGGACTTTTGGAGCGCCAGTTCCGCCGCTTCTTCGCTGAAGCCGAGCGGCAGGCCGGTATTACCGGCGATAACCTTATTGTCCTACTGGAGAGACGCCTTGACAATGTCGTCTACCGCTTGGGATTCGCCGACTCCCGCCCTCAAGCCAGGCAGCTTGTTCAGCACGGACATTTTATGGTCAACGGCCGACGCACCGATGTTCCCTCTTTCATCGTAAAAGAAGGTGCCGTCCTCGGCTGGACGGAGGCGTCCCGCAAGAGCGAATATTTCAAGATATCCGCCGATGGCATCGCCAGCAAGATGGTGCCCGGCTGGCTCTCCTTAGACCGCCAGCAGATGGTAGGGCGTGTCTTGGGCCTGCCGACCCCAGGTGATATTGAGGCTAAATTTGATGCATCTTCCGTGGTCGAGTATTACTCTCGCTAGGAAGCAACGAGCTGCCGGGGTAGCCATGCGGCCCCATTTTATTGGCAGTTCATAAGGAGGCCTATTTGGTTAGCCTATCTATACCTAAAATTGAATCTGCGGAGCAGAATGACCGATACGGGCGGTTTGTGGCCGAACCGCTGGATAAAGGCTTCGGCACCACCCTTGGTAACAGTCTGCGCCGCGTGTTACTGAGGTATCTCCCTGGCGTGGCCGTCACCAACGTACGCATTGATGGCATCCAGCATGAATTTACGGCCATCCCCGATGTCAAAGAGGATGTGTTAGACTTCCTGCTAAATATCAAGTCACTCAAGATACGTGCCCTGACGGGACAAACCGGCAAGCTCTACTTGGAAAAAGAAGGGCGGGGTGAAATCCATGCCTCCGACATCACCCCCTCCATGGATTTTGAGATCGTCAACCCCGACCTCTACCTGGCAACCATCGACTCGCCCAAGGGGAGCCTCATAGTTGAGATGGACGTGGAGTTGGGTACCGGATATCGGCCAGCGGGTAGCAGCGCCAATCTGCCAGTGGGCACCATTCCGGTGGATGCCATCTTCACCCCAGTACGTAAGGTCAACTTCAGCACCGAGCCTGTGCACCTGGGGCGCGAGACCAGCTTGGAGCGCTTGACGTTGGAGATCTGGACGGACGGCACTATTACCCCCTCTCGGGCTCTCAGTTGCGGAGCTACCATCTTGTCCGATCAGCTCCATCCTTTCGTAGAATACGGACGCTCAGCCCAGCTCGACGAGGAGCGCCTGGCCATGCGGGCCGCCATCCCCGACGATATCTTCAACATGCCAGTGGAGAAACTAGATATTTCGGTGCGAGCGCTTAACTGCCTTCGCCGAAGCGGTATCGACACCGTAGGCGAACTTGCCAGTCTGGAGGAAAAGGATATTCTGTCACTCCGCAATTTCGGACAGAAGTCCCGTCAAGAAGTCGAGGAAAAACTCCAAGCCCTGGGACTCTCTTTCCCCCAAGGAGTAGCGGAGATACCAGCCGAGGAATCGGAGAAGAAACCACTCAAGAAGTAAGGAATGATAACCGTCACGAGCTGAGAGTGAGTCAGCCCTCTACCCCAACACTCATAACTCAAAACGTCTATAAGGTGAAAGCATGAGACATCAGGTATCAGGTAGAAAATTCGACCGCCCGACACACGAGCGGCTGTCCATGTACCGCAACATGGTAGCCAGCCTGTTTACAAGCGAAAAAATGGTGACCACCGAAGCCAAGGCCAAAGAAATCCGCCCCTTGGCCGAGCGGATGATCACCTTAGGCAAAAAGGGCAACTTGGCAGCAAGGCGACGGGCCCTGGCTTTCATCTACGACGAAAATGTCGTTGAGAAGCTCTTCCGCGACATCGCCCCGCGCTATGCGGAGCGCGCCGGCGGCTACACCCGCATCATCAAACTCGGCCCCCGCCAAGGCGACTGTGCCCTCATGGCCCAGATAGAGCTGGTAGCATAGACCATGAGCCTAGCCCCATTCCTTGACTGCCCCTCCACCAGTATGCCCCGATCGGGAGTCGGCCGGCGACTTAAGCTGGTGGTGGAATACAACGGCACCGCCTACGCCGGCTCTCAGCGTCAGGCTGCGGAGCCATCAGTGCAGTCACGTCTGGAGGAGGCCATATCCGGACTTACCGGAACCGAGGTCACGATCAGTCTCGCCGGACGCACTGACGCCGGCGTCCACGCCCGAGGCCAGGTCATAAGCTTTCGGACTGCCAGTGATCTGCCCCTACGCGCCTTTGTCTATGGGCTGAACCATCATCTCCCGCCCGACATCGCCATCAGATCAGCTACGGTGGCGGAGGATGATTTCGACCCGCGCCGTCAGGCCATCAGGCGTGAGTACGAATATCTCATCCTCAACCGTGAAATGCGTTCGCCGCTATGGCAGAACCTAGCTTATCATCTGCCTGGGGAGCTTGAGATTGACCTTATGAACGAGGCCGCCGCCCTCATTTTGGGCGAGCATGACTTTGCCTCATTTGCCTGCGGACTGGACGATGACACCAAGAGCACCGTCCGCCGCATTTACGAGGCCCATTTCCAAAGGGAAAACGATATCGTTGCCTTCCACATCTCAGGCAATGCCTTTCTACCCCATCAGGTGCGCTCAACAGTAGGCACCCTTATCCGCGTGGGACAGGGCAAATTGAGTACGGCCCACTTTGAGCACATATTAGAAGCCTGTCAGCCCGGCCTAGCCGGACCCACTGTGCCCGCCTGCGGGCTCTATTTGAACAAAGTGATATACAACGACACTAACAGCGAGGAAGAGTATGAAAACATATAGCGTTAAGGGAAGCGAGATCAAACGCGAGAGAATCGTCATTGATGCCGATGGCAAAGTCCTGGGCAAACTCGCTACCGAAGTCGCTCAGATTCTGATGGGAAAAGGCAAGGCCATTTTCAGCCGCCATCTTGATACAGGCGATTACGTCACCGTGGTTAACGCCACCAAAGTCCGTCTCACCGGCAACAAGCTTGAGCAGAAAACTTACCACCGCCACTCAGGTTATGCCGGCGGCTTCAAGACCACCACTCTTGCCGAGATGATGGCTGCCAAGCCCGAATTCGTAATTGAGCACGCCGTGCGCGGCATGTTGCCCCAAAACAAACTGGGCGATGCCATGATCAAAAAACTTATCGTCCACGCGGGTGCGGCTCCCGGGTCTGCCAAAACCGTCACTACTTAAGGAGAACATATTATGGTTAAAAAGACTTACAGCTCAGGCACTGGCAAGCGTAAAACCGCTTGCGCTCAAGTCAAGCTTACTCCCGGAGGAGGCACCATCGTGGTGGACGGCATTCCCTATGAAGAGCGCTTCACTCGCATTGACCACCGCCAGATAATCGTGCGGCCGTTCATGGCAACCGATACCACGGGCAAATATGATGTCGTGGTAGCCTGCAACGGCGGCGGTATCACCGGCCAAGCTAGTGCCATTTCACTGGGCATTGCCCGCGCCCTCCTAAAAGAAGACGAAAAGCACAAACCCATGCTACGCGCCGAGGGCCTGCTTACCCGTGACTCCCGCGCTAAAGAGCGTAAGAAGCCGGGACTCAAGCGTGCCCGCAAAGCGCCTCAGTACACCAAGCGCTAAGGCTATTTTGCTTTGGATTAGAGGGCGCTGATATCAGCGCCCTCTAATATTTTCTGCCTGCTCCGATTATTTATGGTTAGGGTTTTTCGTGTTCAAGACTAATAGTTTTTACTGACACGAGTGCGCCCCGTATTGCGTCAAATATAAACAGCACCGAAACTGGTATCGATGCTTCATATTAAAATAGCACTGAAACAACCTCCTTCTTTCTGTGGTTTGCATTGGCT
>JGI24702J35022_10001356_pt1 | contig 15202 bp, 10 predicted proteins | sample TergutTh196P4_FD_35022 | JGI IMG/M metagenome (IMG submission 35022)
CGGNCAAGGGGGATTGATAAGGGGGGATTTGAATTATCCCCCCTTATCGCCGTTGCCGTGCGACAGTCTGGCGCGAACTTTCGGGCGGCAAACGCCGCCATGATGTCTTGCAAATCGTAGAAAAATATGTCCACAACATGGGGTACACTTCACTCATCAATTTCAACTCATTCTCTCTCGCTCAGTATTCATAAATTATACATACAAACGGCAAACCTCAAAAAAGTAACGGACACAGTCTAAGATATGGCTTATGCAACCAAGTATAGTCCAACTTGCGAATCATCAGTACGACATAATTTTGCAAAAAAACACTTGACATTCAATAATAAATTTTATCTCTGTTGGGCAATGTTATTTTAAACTGTAAACGTTTTAAGCGTTGCAAGCGCTGAGAAAGGTAAAAAAACATGTTGGAAATAAAAAATTCCATGAAGAAAAATATTTTGGTTGACAAAGAAGATGGCAGAGAGTCAAACTTAATAGACGTTATCTATTATCCATCCAAAAATTACACTTTTAAGCCATTCCTCTCAAATTTTTTGCGAAAAATGTAAACTATGCAATCTAATAGCATTCATAAAATTTTCAGGTTGCTTTGTGGCGTTTACATCGGGTGAAGCGAATTTGCCCGCAACCGCAATGACATTAAAGCGAGTACCGCCGGCGCAGCCGGTTGCATCTATACCTGCATCAAAACATAAGGAGATTCCTCTATGAAAACCAAGAGTGCAATACTAACAGGCCTTTTGGCCCTTATCATGGCCGCCTGTTTCAACTTTGACACGGGAGACAAAGCGACGCTTACCTTGTATCTGAGCGGCAGTTCAAACAGCCGTGCGTCGTTAACAAACTGGCCGCCGGCGGGTGATGTTGAGCGTGATACGCTTAGCTACGATATAAAACTCTCCGGTTCCAAAGGTGAAGAGACTGCAAAAGTTTTGGGATCAGAGTCAATCACTTTTGATGTTATTCCGGGATACTGGACTATAGAGGTAACAGCCTATTCTGACAATGAATTATACGCATACGGTATTAACGGCGCTACTGTAAGGCCCGGAAAAAACAACGTTTTGATTACCATGAATAGAGCAGGAAATTATGAAATCAAGATCAATGTACTCCCACTTGAAATATCTATTCCAAAAGGCAGAAATTATACTTTCACCGCCAGTACATTCTATGGCAGCTTGGTTGACAGCGCCGACAGGATTCATCATTCATATAACTGGTCTGTATCAGGCCAGAGATCGAGCGGCACTACGATTAACGCAACGGGAGATCTAACGGTAGATTTAAATGAAACAGCCAACACATTGAAGGTCAAGGCGGAATCTGCAAATAAAGACTCAATATATGGGACGGCTACGGTAACTGTAGCTGATCTGGTCCACGCTCAGACGCCGGTCATCCTTACCGGCCCGACATATACAATTACCGGTAACACAATAGACCTGACGGTTGCCGCCTCTGCACCTGACGGCGGTATTCTCTCATACGAGTGGTATAGTTCGGATACCTCTTTGAGTAACCCTCCAAGCGGAGGTACCCTCGTAGGCACAAGCGATACCATTACTCAGTCCTCTCTTTTTATCGGAACCAAATACTATTATGTGGTGATTACCAACACCAATACCAATGTGAACGGCAATACAATTGCCACGAATACAGGCGCTGTTGCAGTAACAGGGAATTTTGTGGAGGTAACGAGCATAACAGGCGTGGCGCTGACTGCAAATGTTGGAGAGGCGCTTGCTTTGACCGGAACCGTAAATCCAAGTAACGCGACCAACAAAACCATTGTATGGACCGTTAAAGACGCAGGCACAACCGGCGCGACTATTAGCGGAAATACACTGAATACTACTTCTGACGGAACCGTAACAGTCATAGCCACAATTACCAACGGCAAAATCAATGGTAACTATGAGGACTACTTTCCCATTGAAGTAAAATCATATGCAGCAGAGGTAATTATCGGCGGTACACCTCAAAATTTTGAGGATTTTGAAGATGCATTTAACAGCATAGGAGTTGGTCAAATTGCAACAATTAAGGCGCTTAAGAATATAACTTTACCGGGCGGCGCTTGTGTCTTAACAGGCAACAAGGAAGTTACCCTGACTTGTGCGGATGATTATACAATATCGCTTAGTTCAAACGGAGCATTGTTTGAAATAGGAAGTGGTGCAACACTCATAGTTACAGGGAACGCATCAAAAACTCTGACTCTTAAAGGTCAAACTTCTATGAACAATAATAGCCCTCTTGTTTATGTCAATGGAGGAGATTTTGAACTGAAAGACGGTGCAATAATAGAAGGTAACAAAACCTCTGTCAGCGGCGGCGTCTATGGCGGCGGAGTGTATGTAGGCAGCGGAAGCACCTTTACCATGAGCGGCGGAACTATACAAGATAACGAAACCTCCGGCAGCACCGGCAACACTGGCGCCGGAGTGCATGTAAGCGATGGAGGCAGTTTTGACATGGGCGGCGGAACTATAAAAGGTAACAAAACCTCCAGCAGCAGCGTCAATGGCGGCGGAGTGTATGTAGGCGGCAGCGGAAGCAGTTTTGACATGAGCGGCGGAACTATAAGAGAGAATACTGGCGGCAACGGCGGTGGAGTGTATTTTTATGGACAAGCAGGAGGAACCTTTACCATGGGCAATGATGCAACTATAGAAGATAACACTGCAACGAGCAACGGCGGTGGAGTGTATACAAACGGAGGAACCTTTACCATGTACAACGATGCAGCTATAAAAGGTAATACTGCAGATGGCGGCAGCAGCGGCGGCGGTGGAGTGTGTACAAACGGAGGCACCTTTGGCATGTATGACAATGCAACTATTGAAGGTAACAAGGTAATCAACAGCGCCTACCCCTACGGCGGCGGAGTGTATGTAATGAACGGAAGCTTTACCATGTACGGCGGCGCTATTTACGGAACTGATGCAATACTACCAAACATTCCAAACACAGCGACAACCGGCGCGTCTCTTTATGTGGGGACTACCCCTTTAACAGGAACAGCCAAGTATGGTGATGGTACTGATATTACTACGGCCGGCGTCGGTATCGACACTACCTTGACGGGACAGCCTTAATTCTATTGCGCCATAAATCATGCCGGTTCTTCTAAGGACTTATTCAATGCAGTGGGGTTTACCCCCACTGCATATATATTGGATATATATGGTTTTGTTGTAATAAAAGGCTAAAAGCCTTAAATCAATAGCACAGGGCAATTCGCCTTACAAAATGAATTATACGGAATAAATTATTAGATAGAGTAACGCCCATAGGGAAAAAATTTTTAGCCGCACAGGTTTATGCTTTGTGTCTCTGCGTGGGTAGTAGAGCTAAACCCGTGTGTTTGATCTATAAAATTTATCATTCCCACAGTTTACCGGATTGTTAATAAGATAATTAGCGTTGTTTAGATAGAGACTGACCATAAGCATTTCCATAATGAACACAATGTGTTACGTTTTGGAATGACTGAGAGTGAACTTACAGCTAATCAGGGCAATCATATCAATCACATTTGCAGAATAAGTCCTTTTTTGAATTTCGTATTTTGTAACTCCTGATAGAATTAGGGATTACAAATGAGGCGGAGTAATATGAAAAACTTCCCAACTTGGACACCAATTGCGCAGGATATAAATTTAATGAAAAAGCTTGACTTTATTGTATGAGGTATTATCTTCAAAGTATGCCGGAATTAAGTCGTTTTTTAGGTATTGTAATATTGATGCATTTCGATGATCATAATCCTCCGCATTTTCATGTGAGGTATGATGACTTTCGAGGAATATTTTCTATTAAGGATTTGATACTGATGGATGGGAAATTACCACCCCGTGTATCGGGATTAGTTGTGGAATGGGCAGAATTACATAAAAATGAATTATTAGAAAATTGGAATATGCTGCAAGAAACCGGGAAATGGTTCAAAATAGAACCATTAGTTTAAAAGGGGTATAACAATGGTTTGGGTTGTAAGAGCAGAATTAAAAGATAATTATAGGGTTTTTGTGGAATTCAATGACGGTATAAGCGGAATTATTGATTTTAAAGAAAAATTGACTAATGACCATAGACAGATTGTCAAAGATTTATTAGATCTAAACAAATTCAAAACAGTTAAAGTCAATATGGATACCTTATGTTGGGATAATGGCGTAGATTTTGCGCCGGAATATTTATATGAAAAAATATAACTTAACGTCTCACGACTACAATCCGGATGGCCATAACGGCGGGGCTTCCTGAGCCGCTACCGCAAAATAAAAATATTTTTACTTGTCAAAAGATGTCTCTTTGCTCTACTCTCTGATTAATGAAAAAAGTTATTATAATTTTTTTTCTCACATTATACGGCTTTCCCTCGGCTTTTGCGGAAGAGCAGAATAGTTTTGATTGGTTTTGGTTTCTATACGAAAAAGAATTTACTCAGGCAGACGGAGCTTCTTTTACCGTAAGACCTTTTTATACAGAGCATGTAACCCCCGGGCGCCGGTTTGATGCCCTGCTTATGCCTATTCTTTTCTGGCGGTATGAAACAGAAAATAAATATCAGGTTAAAGGCTTTTTCACTTTTTATAACCGGATAGACTATGTTCATTCTGACCAAAAGGCGGAGAAAGATGTTGCCGCTTTTCCTTTTCTGTTTTATGGGCACGACGCTGTCGGTCAGGAGAGGGATAATTACATTATGGTATGGCCTTTTGGGGGGACACTGAACGGGAAATTGGGTTATGAGAAGGTTTCGGCGGCGGTTTTTCCGGGATTTTTGTTGTTTTTCTTCTTTCCTCCGGCACAAATTGTAGGTATTACAACCACGATCTATGTAGCTCTTTCCCTGCTTCCGGTCTATGCCTCGTGGTCACGCAAGGATTACGAAGCCTTTGGTCTGTTTTGGCCGCTTTTTATGCGCGGGAAGAGTCCCGATAGGGACGATATCCGTATTTTACCATTTTATGGGCATAAAAAGAAGGCAGGTTATTACAAAAGGTATTCCTTTCTTGTGCTGTTGAATTATTCAGAAGAATATTATTCAAAAGATACAAGAAAGACGTTTTTTTTCTTTCCCTTTTTTGGCAGAAAATGGAGCGACTCGGGAAAAATTTCAGCATGGACGATTTTATGGCCTTTTTTTTCATGGGGGCGCGATGAAAAACAAAAAAGCTATATGTATAATCTGCCGTGGCCTCTCGTACAAATTGAGGATACCGAAACCCCCAAGAGAAAAAAAAGAATATTTTTTCCTTTTTACGGCGAATACATGCATGAAAAAAACAGTACTCTGTTTATAACCCCTTTGTTTATAAAGCTTTCAAAGAAAGGGCAAGCGTTTGATTCGGTCTATTATACTAATTTTATTGTTGTTTGGTGGTATAAGCGGGATTATCATGTCAATGATGTGCAGCGCGGCGAGAAGTGGCGGTATTTTAAAATATGGCCGCTTTTAAGCATAGAGTATGATGGCAGGGAAAACTTTGCCTTCAATATGCTTTCGCTTCTTCCTTTCAGGGATGCGGAAGGGTACGAAAAATTATATGAACCGCTTTGGAGTATTATTGAGTACAAGCGTTTTTCATTTGGCGAAAGGAGGCTTGGAATATTGATGCGTACGTATTATCAGAGGTGGGGCGGCGATTTTTTTCAGTGCGGGATACCTTTTGTTTTTTCGTATAAGAGGATAATGAATAGGACAGTTGATATCTCGTTTTTGTTTTCAATGTTTGGCTACGAAATGAAAAAAAATGGCGGTTTTTTACGTTTGTTTTGGATACCGCTGCATATTTCGGATGCCGACCCTGAAATATCTGCGCGGGTTGCCGTTCTTAAAAATGCGGAAGAAAAAGAACAATGGGAGAGGACGGCCGCCTTTGCTATGAGAGAGGCGCTGCGTGTGCGGGGAGAAGTTCCGAATTCATTTTATTTTTCACGCCGGATACTTTGATGGGCAAACAAATTCAAAGGGTTGAAAAATGGTTCTCTGGTATAGGGAAAAGGCTCATTGCCGGAATAAATTTTGCCGGATTTACAGCGATTATATTTTTATCGGCTTTGTATTATATGAAAAATTCATGGAGTAAGCGGCATGATATTATACTGCAAATGTACAATGCCGGAGTCAAGACATTTCCGGTCGTGTCTATTGTGGCTCTTTTTACGGGGATGGTTTTGGCGCTTCAGCTCGGCGTTGAGATGAGAGTTTTTCAGCAGCAAAATCTTGTGGGACATGCCATCATGGCAATGCTTACGCGCGAGATGGGGCCTTTTATGGCCGGTATAATACTTATTGCGTCTATGGGCGCCTCTATGGCAGCCGAGATAGGCACCATGAAGGTTTCGGAAGAAATCGATGCGCTTGAACTTATGTCCATAAGTCCAATCAAGTTTCTTGTCATGCCGCGCATAATTGCGATGATGCTTATGACGCCCATAGTATCAGTCTATATTATTACTATAGGGCAGCTTGGCGCGGCTGTAGTGGCAAATGCCCAGCTTGACGTTCCGTATAATATTTATTATTTTAACGCGATGCAGGGACTTCACCTGAAAGCTGTCTATGTGGGCAGTTTTAAGGCTTTTATTTTTGGCTTGCTGATCTCATCCATATCGTGCGCGTATGGGTTAAAGGCTTCTAACGGCGCGTTGGGGGTTGGCAGGGGCACAAGAGATTCGGTTGTTGCTTCGTTTGTTATGGTTCTTGTGGTGGGATATATCATAACATCTGTTTTTTACGGAAGAAACTGATGATAGAATTTGTTGATGTTTGCAAATCTTTTGACGGAGTTCCCGTTTTAAAGAATTTGTCGTTTAAGATACAAAGGGGTGAAACTTTTGTAATAATAGGGATGTCGGGAACCGGGAAAACGGTTACCTTGAAGAATATCTCAGGGCTTGAAGAGCCTGACAGCGGAGAGGTGTTCATAGACGGCGTCAGAATGAACGGCGCTTCGGCAAAGGTAAAGAAAAAATTAAGAAGTATGATGGGAATGGTTTTTCAGTCCGGGGCAATGCTTAATTGGCTTGCCGTGGGCGAAAATGTTGCTTTACCGCTTAAAGAAAAAACACAGGGTAAAAAATTTTCTCAATCAGAAATAGATAATATAGTTAGAGAAAAACTTAGAATTTTGGGGTTGCATGAAGCCATACACAAGATGCCTTCTGATATAAGCGGGGGTATGAAAAAAAGAGCATGTCTTGCAAGGGTTCTGGTTCGCAACCCGGATATTATTTTGTACGATGAACCGACATCGGGTCTTGATCCGGTGATGTCGGCCCATATAAATGTTTTGATAAAAAAAATGCAGGTTGATTTTAGCGTTACCTCTGTCGTTGTGACGCATGATATGGAGAGCGCCTATTTTCTTGCCGACCGCATTGCTGTTCTTTATAAAGGCGAGATCATACAGTGCGGAAGCCCGCAAGAGATAAAAAATTCGTCCAATCCGGTTGTCGCGCAGTTTGTAAACGGAAAGATTGACGGCCCCATAGTTGTAAATTGACGCTAAATATTGCTTGCTTTTTTGAGGCTTTGCTCAAAAAAGTCTATGAATAAATGCCAGTGTAAAGTCGAGGATTAAAATCCGGTAATAAAATATGGAAGATTCAAATAATCTTATTCAAATCCGCAAAAATAAAATCGCAGAGATCAGGGATGTTATGGGAATAAATCCTTTCCCATATAAGTTTGAGGCGAGTGATTATTCAAAAAGCATTATAGAAAATTTTGACCAGGGAAGCGAAGAAAAAGAAGTAAGCGTTGCAGGCCGTGTTATGGCAATCAGAGCGATGGGCAAGGCTTCTTTTTGTTCAATTCAAGATAAAGAGGGAAGAATACAATTGTATATTTCTGAAAAGAACATTGGCGAAAAAAATTATGCTGTGTTTAAGATACTCGATATAGGCGATATCATAGGCGTGAAAGGTAATGTACAAAAGACAAAGACCGGGGAAATAACCGTATTTGCCTCGTCTTTTTCGCTGCTTGCCAAGAGCATCCGTCCTATACCCATAGTTAAAGAAAAAGACGGAGAAGTGTTCGACGTTTTTGCCGACAAGGAATTACGTTACCGTAACCGCCACGTAGATTTGATCGTTAATCCTTCTGTGAAGGAAACTTTTATAAAACGTATCAAGATAATCCGCCAAATAAAACAAATTCTTGACGCGAAAGGCTTTTATGAAGTTGAAACTCCCATACTTCAACCGATATATGGGGGCGCTGCAGCCTTGCCGTTTACGACGCACCATAATACCCTTGATATGAAACTGTATATGCGCATTTCGCTTGAACCGTACCTCAAACGCCTTATCGTCGGCGGATTTGACCGTGTTTATGAAATAGGCAAATGTTTCAGGAATGAGGGGATTGATCGAATGCATAATCCTGAATTTACGCTTCTTGAACTCTACCAGTCTTATGCTGATTATGAGGATATGATGCGCATAACCGAAGAAATTTTTGAACAGACGGCGCTTGCCATAAATGGAAACACAAGGGTAAATGCAGGCGTAGAGATTGACCTGAAGACCCCCTGGAGACGCCTGAAGGTTGTTGACGGTCTTAAAGAGATGGCCGGTCTTGATGTTATGAATATGAATGATGAGGAACTTGCCGTGGCCGTCAAAAAAAACGGCGGCGAACTCAAGGGCGATTTTAACAGAGGGCTTGCGATAGCCAAGCTTTTTGAGCTTCTGGTCGAAGATAAACTGATTCAGCCGACCTTTGTTACGCATCAGCCGGTTGAAACAACTCCTCTATGCAAGCCTGATTATGAAGATGAACGCTTCTTACAAAGGTTTGAGCTTTTCATAAACGGTTCGGAATTTGCAAATGCCTACAGCGAATCAAATGATCCGATATTTCAAAGAAAAACGCTTTATGAACAGTCTTTGCGCAGGGATGTTGACGAGGATGCCCCGCCTATGGATGAAAACTTTGTTCAGGCGATCGAGACGGGAATGCCTCCCTCAGGAGGGCTTGGCATAGGTATTGATAGGCTTGTTTTGCTCTTGACGGACGAATTGTCGATAAGAGATGTTCTTTTGTTCCCGACAATGAAGCCGGAGTGATTGAAAGAAAAAGAGGTTATCATGAAGGATGAAATTAATCAAACCTTTGACCTGCCGGCTCTTTTAAAGTCAGGCGATTTGGACATACGCGGTACGGCGGCGATTAAACAATCAATGACAGTCAAGGAATACTTTAACTTGTTGCTAAAATTTACAAGTCTTGCGCCGGATGCCTCTGCAGCTATAGTCAAATTTGCCGGTCTTGACGGCGATGAAAAATCTTTTAAGTGCCTGGAAGACATAACAATTTTGATGACAGGCGTAGGGTGTAATAATCTTGTAACTGAAATTGACAACATTATCAGCGCATACAATAAAGGCGATGTAAAGTTAGCCGCCGATTGTGCAAAAGAAATATCGGATGATTTTGTCGGGCTTTATACGCGAATTATAGGGGCAAGAAAAGATATAAGTCAAAAAACCGCGGTTGGTACTGCAAGCGGTGATATTCAATCGTCCGATAATTACTCCGAGCCGGACGAATTAATATCCTTAATTGAATATTTAAAACAATTGGACAATGAAGAAGCCGCCCGCAAGTTGCGAATCCTTGTCATTGATGATTCCAGCGTCGTGCTCAAAATAGTTTCATCTGTATTGAGCGACCAATATCAGGTTTTTACTTTGGCCAAACCAAAAATGCTTGAAAAATTTTTGGAACAAGTAGAGCCTGAATTGTTTTTACTTGACTATAAAATGCCGGAACTCAGCGGATTTGATCTTGTCCCAATTATACGAAGTTTTAAAGAGCATAAAGATACCCCTATTATGATTTTAACGTCCGAAGGAACAGCGGATAATTTATCTGCCGCCGTTATGCTCGGCGCCCGCGATTTTATAGTAAAGCCGGTTCGTCCTGAAATTTTGCGGGAAAAAATAGCGAATAATATTGTCAGGAAGAAATCTTTTTGATTATGCAGTAAAAAAATATTTCGTTTGTGAATAATCGGCGTAATATTACGGTTAAGTATTGTGCAGCAGTTTCTGCATAATACTTGCAGCTTTTTCATAATCCATAACCAGTACCGCGTCTTTTATCTGTTCGGTTTCCTCTTTTAGTTCGTTGCTTAGATTCAGTGCGTCCATCTTTTTTATTTCATTATTTATAACAACAAAATCCATTTTGTCAAAGGCGTTTTCCAGTTTTTCAAAAATTAACGGCAATTCGGGCGGAATTTCAAACGGGCTGTAATTTTGTCTCTTCTCTGCAAAGGCTTCTTTTAATTTATGGTTCAAATTGTTGAGTCTTTCTATAAAACCCGATAAGTTTGCGGCACAAAAAGCAATATCCTCCTGATCGGATGCTATTTCAAGTTCACGAGCCTTACTTGAAAGAGTTCCTGCGCCTATATTGGCCAGTGCGCCTTTTATGCTATGTACTTCTATGCAAAAGTTTTGCATATCGTTTTCAGTTAAAAATTCATTTAAGTTTTTGGCGCATTTTTCAATTTCCACTGTCATTAATTTCAGCGTCCTTTCATACACAGCCCTTTGACCGTCAACTATATTTAAACCCGCTAGTAAGGAAAGTTCTTCTATTTGTCCGATTTTTTCCCAGAATTCTTTATGATTTTCGTCTTCTGTTTTGTCAGGCGCAATCGTTTCAACTTTTAGGCTTAAATGTTTCTCGCGGGGAAGCCATTTTTTCAGCATATGGTTCAATTCGTTTTTTATAATAGGCTTTGACAAATAATCATTCATGCCCGACTCTAACAGTATTTCTTTTGCGCCTGCAATAACGCTGGCTGTGAGAGCAATAACCGGTACGTTTATACCCAATTCACGAATCAATTTGGTTGTTTCAATGCCGTCCATTCCGGGCATTCTGTGATCCATAAACACAAGATCGTATTGATTTTGCTGAATCAATTCTATTGCCTGTTCGCCGGATGTGGCTGATTCAGCCGTTATTTGGTAAAGTTGTAAAAGTCCGCACGCTACATTCAAATTTACTATATTGTCATCCACGACTAAGATTTTTGCGTCCGGCGCGCACATTGAAATTTCAGCGTTGTCGGCATTGTAAATCAATGCTTCATCGCCTATAACTTTTGGTATTTCAACATGGAATGATGAGCCTTGGTTGTATACGCTTTCCACCGTTATTCGTCCATCCATCATTTCAACTAAAGATTTTGTAATGGCCAAACCCAGCCCCGCTCCTTTTATGTTGCGGTTCTTTATAATATCGACCTGTTCAAAGACTTCAAAGAGCTTTGTAAGATCTTCTTCTTTTATGCCGATACCTGTATCGCTGACTGTAAAATGAATGTTCGTATCAGTTGCATCAACCAGCAGGCAAACATCGCCTTCGGGGGTAAACTTAATTGCATTGCCCAGCAGGTTCAACAATATCTGTCTGAGGCGGATATCATCTCCATACAGGTACGGAGGTATTTCATCTTGCATAAACAACTTGAAAGTCAAGTTTTTGTCTTCAATTAAAAAATGCACTACCGACGCTATATTATCAATAAACATGTTGAAATCATAATGCACGGGCACAAGATTCAATTTGCCTGTTTGTATTTTTGAAATATCCAAAATATCATTTATGATCCCCAACAAAGCCATAGCGGATATTTTTAAATCTTTTACGTACTGAAATTGCCGGCTGTTTAATTTTTCCGAATATAATAGTTCTACCATGCCCAGAATTGCGTTCATAGGCGTTCGGATTTCGTGCGACATATTGGCCAAAAACCTGCTCTTCGCTTCATCAGCGGCCTGCGCCGCCTCTTTCTGTAACTTCAGGTGACGTTCCCTTTCAAGGCTTTCCTGCATTTTTTGTTCAGTAGCTTTAATTTCGCGCAGATCGCGGGAAAAAGATAAATAGTAGTGCGTGTTATTCCACGGAATTCGTCTGATTTCGCTTGCTACAGGAATGATTTCTCCTGCGGGAGTCTGAAATGTCCGTTCAAAGTTAATAAAACCTTCTTCATTTAAGGTTTTCATGATTTCTTCTATTCCGTCAGCGCTTTTGCTTTCGTCCGGTTGAAATTCCGGAAAAAAACTGTCAAAATTTTTGCAAAAATCATCTTTATCGGAAATTCCAAGCATCCTTAATGCAGCTTGATTGCAATCTATGATATTACCCTGATCATCCCGCAATACGCACATCAATGGGGTACTGTCCAGCATGAATTTTATGCGTTCATTGGCTTCGTCCGTTTCTGCCATCATTTTTTTGTATTCGCGCAAATCCCGTATATAGCCGGCTACAACGAAGTTGGTACGGAACTTGATTTTTACAAGCGTTATCTCTGTCGGGACAAGCTTGCCATTATAATCCTGGTTCATCCATTCCAAAACCAAATGGCCTTTTTCAAAAGCCATTTGTATATACCTGAAGGCTTCTGTTGACGACAACTGACCGTTTGGCTGAAATTCGGGCGCAAACTGCATAAAATCATTCAAAAATGTCTGTTTGTCGGGCAAAGCGAATATTTTCAGCGTTTCTTCATTACAGTCAATAACCGTATGGCTCTCATTCCATAAAACGCAGCTGAGAGGGGTAGCGTCAAACATCAATTTTATTCGTTCTTCGGCTTCTTTAGATTCAGCCTCTTTTATCATTATGTCGGTTCTGTCATGATAATATACAATCAATCGGTATTCGGATAATAATAAAAGACGATAAAGACTTACATTAAAATGTAAGATATTCCCATTTTTATCTGCCAGTTGGATGTAAGCTTGAGCAAAACCTTCGGTTAAAGCGTCATGAATGAGTTTCTGCCTTATGTCTTCGGTCGCCCGTTTGTCGGGTTGATACTCTGGTTGGATGGAAAAAAAGAGCCTATTAAAATCATCGGGCGTTGTATTCTTCGGAATGCCGAAAGTCTGTGCAGCTATTTCGTTGTGTGCAACTATATTGCCGTTTTTATCCCATATTAAGCATGGCATCAGGGTTGAGTGCAGTACGTCGTTTATACGATATTTCGCTTCTTCCAATCGCACATCGGTAAGATCGCGCATTACGATAATCATTCCGCTTAAATTGCCGTCATCGCTCAGCGTTCGTCTGTAGATTATCTGGTATAATCGTTTTTCCCCATTTGGCCATGTGACTACATCGTTTTCTACAAAGGCGCTCTCTCCCGCGATAATACGCGAAATTCGTATGTGGCAACGCTCAAGGTATCCTTTGTCTGTAATGTTTTTTTGAGTTTCACGCAGGGGGATGCCGATTACTTCTTTTAAATCCACCGTGCCGAACAAATCTAAAATGTTATTACTGCAATAGATGATATTTGTTTCCTTATCAAGCACTATGGATATATTGGATGTACACTCGATGAGTTGTTTAATATAATTACTATGTATATACAATTCCTGCGTGCGTTCTTCTACACATTTTTCTATAGTTCGGAAATTTTCCTGCAGAGCGTGCAACATTTTCAAGAAGGAATACTGCAAAATGACGATTTCATTTTTGGTATTGGCAGGCAGGTTGTCATTTGTATTTGTGAAATCAAAAACAACAGAACTGAAATCGCCTTCTGTAATTTGTTTCGCCCGATGTGTTAGCGCTTTGATGGGGTGCAGAAATTTGTTTGCGCTATAAAACATAATACCGAAAACAAAAAGGATACATATAAAACCTGTAGTTGCCATCAAAAATAAAATATTTTTGGAATCCGCTTTAATTATATTAAGCGGCGTGCTGATATATAAATATAAAAGTTCCTGTCTCAAGTCGGTATTGAGCAAAATCGGTTGAATATATAAAAATACTTTTTCATTTAAAAACGGCGAAATAATTTCGTCAGAATAATTATTGCCTTGTTCCATCGCGAGACGCATATTATCGATATCCACAAACGAAAAATCAGCAAGGTTTTTATCTATCAATTTGCGGTCATATGCATGAAGAATCGTCATATCCTGACTTAGCAGCATTATAGATGCGCTTTGTTCATCTTTATGGGGGTCATCAATAGTTAAATTAAGAAAATTTTTATAAAACATATCTAAACCGAAAACGCCGATAACCTTGCCATTTGCTGAAATCGGAGCGCTGATAGTTGCAGTATAAACAGGCCCGCTGCCGTAATCATAAAGGATGATAGGATCGAAATGAATTCTCCCCGTTTTTAGAGGTTCAAAAAACCATGCCGTGGTATTTGGGTCTTTTAGGCTTTTTTCTACGCACGGGTTAAGGTTTTCGATAATGGCGCCGTTTTGGTTGAAGAATTCCTTAATATAATACCTGTCTTCGTAGTAAGCGCCTTTTTCAAGGATCAGCCAGGTACAGCTTACATCAGGATTTAGAGCCAATAATGTCTTCAGAATATTACTAACCGATACGTTCATTGTTCTTAAGCGAAAATCAAGTTCTGCAAGCGATTGTTGGGTCAAATTCAATAATCTGGTCATATAGTCAAAATTGGTTTTTATTGAATTAGTGATTTGACTTGTTTTATCTATATCTATTGCTTTTGTGTGTTCGATACTTTTCGTGAATAAAATTCGCGTCACTATGACCGTTTCTGCGGCGATAATAATCAATACAGTAGTTATTATAAATAATATGATTTTATTTAAGTAACTCATTCTCGACCGCCAATTTTCCGGGGGAAGGGGATATACATTTTTTATCTCCGTTTTAAGTTAAAGCGCCAAAAGTGATGTTTTTTATATATTTCAAATATATACATGCTATATTCACAGTTCTTAAAAAAATTTCAAGAAATTTTTTTAAGAAAATATATGAGTATCAAAAATGGAAAAATTACAAAAACACATTAATAGCAAAATGGGAACAGCGCCGAAGCGGATCGAAAAATTATCCGATTATCTTGATTATACAATTGCTCCGGCGGTAGTTAAATGAGGTTTGTCCGGGCATTCCCGGGTAAACCTCAATGCAGCATTTGGGGCAGAAATAAGGCTATTTTTGGGAACGCCATTATCGATATTATCCCTATAAGAAGCGCTATAATAAATGGAACAACTCCTTTGAAAATAACCTCAAGAGGAACATTTCTCGCGACTCCGCTTACAACGTAAACGCTCATTCCCACCGGCGGGGTAAGAACGCCGACCTGTGTTACCATTACTATAATTACCCCAAACCAGATGGGATCAAATCCAAGATGTA
>JGI24702J35022_10001357_pt1 | contig 15193 bp, 14 predicted proteins | sample TergutTh196P4_FD_35022 | JGI IMG/M metagenome (IMG submission 35022)
GAAATGTTAAAACAAAGATATTCAAACAAATACAATTTGTGCATTTCTTGTTGTATCCTGTTTGTTAGAGAGTTAAAAAGAAGTGCGAAACATTAGTAATATATAAACGAAACATAGATATCTGAAAACTGATAACTGATAACTGAAAACTTTTTCTTATCTTTGTCTCGGATTTTTCTCAAAACAAATAAAAAATGACCCTTTGATATGCTGTTTAAATTTTTCTTGATTATTTTTCTGATTGGATTTACGCTTGTCTCGTTGCTTGGAGTTTCCGTTTTGCGTTCGTTTAGGGATCTGTTTTTTGGAAACCCGAAAAGCAGGCAACGCGCTGCTTCACAAAACAGGCAAAGCAATCGCACAAAAAGTTCGAGTAGTCGGCAACAAACAAACCGCAAGAAAATTATTTCGGCAGATGAAGGCGAATATATAGATTATGAGGAAATTAAAGATTGATCTACCTTCTCTGTTTCAATCAGCTATTGGCTAATGCCGATATCCAATTCAGTTATTCAGTTATTCAATTATTCAGTTATTTGGTAGTTATGTTCTTGGAAAGTATGAAAAACAGGCGAACCATTCGTAAATACACAGCCGAAGATGTGCCTGAAATCCTGTTAAATGAATTATTCGAAATAGCAGCGCGCGCCTCCAACACAGGGAATATGCAGTTATACAGTGTGGTGGTGAACCGCGACAAAGCAAGCAAAGAGTTGCAGGCGCCTTTTCACTTTAATCAGCCGATGGTTACCGAAGCGCCTGTGCTGTTGACTTTTTGCGCCGATGCCAACCGCTTCGTACAATGGGCGGAACAACGCCGTGCTAAAGCCGGTTTTGACAATCTGCAAACTTTTATCGCGGCAACCATTGATGCGATGTTGTTTGCGCAGGCTTTCTGTGATGCAGCTGAAGCCAAGGGATTAGGTATATGTTACTTGGGGACAACGGCTTATAATGCGGATAAGATTATAGAAGCGCTGGCGCTTCCTTACTTAGTGGTTCCCATTGTCTCTGTCACGGTTGGCTATCCGGCAACGCCTCTCCCACCGCAACCCGACCGCCTTCCCTTAGAGGCAATCGTTCATAATGAGACATACCACGATTTTTCACCGGAATCGATTGACCGTTTATATAAACTCAGGGAAGAATTGGAAACCAACAAACAATACGTTGCCGAAAACGACAAAGAAACATTGGCACAGGTATTTACAGACGTGCGTTACACCAAAGCCAACAACGAATATTTCTCGGAAGTCTTCCTGAAGGTATTGAAAAAACAGGGTTTTTTGCAATAGAGAGATTCGGGGGCATTACACATGATGCCAAACGAAGGGCAGCAGGGATTGTGAATATGCAATCAAGTGTCTCCACATCTTATTCGACTGACTTCATTGAGCCTTTGGCCGAGAAGAAAATAGATAGGGCTACCATATCCCCAACCGTTTTTATCCTGTCCATACCCAGACCGGGGACAGGTGTCGGAGCAGTTGGCGGGAATCCTTGAGGTGCAATACCTGAGAAATTTGTCTCATACGTATCGCCCGCTTTATGATACAGCGCTTCAAACGATGTGCCTTTCTTATTGCTACGCCAGTCGTATTCAACTGCATTCATCATGTTCGGGTAATTGTTCCCTGAGCGCGTGGCTTCCTGCACGAAAGCCCAGTGGTCGGTCGTGGTATCCCAGCAGATATTGAAAAAATCCATGTCGAAATTCAATTTTTGTGCTGCCAGGTAGGTATGGTTGAATACATCCCGTTGTTTGGCAAGCGCAAAAGCTTCCGAAACTTCGATAAGTCGTTGGTCGTCGGTAAGCGAGTTCTGGATTGCTCTCAGCCTTGAAGTGCCGGCATCAGTAGTGTCATTGATATTCAGGAAGAAATGGATACAATCTTCCTGGGAGGTGGCGATCATATCCATATTATAATCAGCCACAAAATTTGCACGCTCCTCATCCGCCATATCTACACAATAAGCGCGAGCTCCGCGCAGACCCGCTTCTTCAGCATCGCACAAGAAAAAAACGATGTTGTATTCAAATGGTATATTTTTGAAAGCCCGCGCCATTTCCAGTGTCATTACAGTGCCGGAGGCGTTGTCATTCATGCCTGGGCCGCTGACTGTGGTGTCAAAGTGCGCCGTTATGTACACATTTTTCTTGCTTCCTGTGGCCGAAGGTAATACAGCCAGCACGTTTTTGCCGTCATTGCTGGTTTGCATCGTCAGTTTCACCTCTTTGGCGTTGCGTAAATTGTTCAACATGGGATATATCTCGTAATGTAACGCGACGCCCACAGGGATGGTAACGGGGGTACCTGTCGTTGTGTTGGGAATACGCGTATACGTGGTATTCCAGTCATTTCGCGGTGCGGGCAATTCAAAAATAACTGCTTTTGCACCTGCATTTTGCAGCGCCAAACAAGCATCGTAATAGTTGGATGCATCGGGTACGGCGGCTGCAGCAGCATTGGGCGCCTGAACAGAAGACAATGTTACAATCACCGCTTTGCCTGCAACATCAACCCCGCCCGGTATCACAAAAGCGTTGTTTACATCTGCCCAGTTCAACACTTCCACTTGGGTAAGGGTTATCGTGTTGTTAGTGAACTGATAAACGGTCTCGGTATTATACGCCGGGCCATAATAGATATATTTCCTGCCGTCTGCCTCGAAACAACCGTTGTTTGTGTAGCGGTTATTTTCAAATTCATGGATATATGGCGCATAACCATAAGACAACAATTCGGCCATCATCCAATCCACAGCCATGTCGCGCCTGAACGTTGAGGTGTATCTGTTGCCAATTTCTTTGGTCAGGTATTGAGCTAACGTGTCTGCGTTGTTATAATCTAACAACGCTAAAAACGCTTTTTCTTCCGCTGTCAATAATTCCACCGTTTCTTCCCATTGAGCGTACAGTGTGAGGTCGCTCATTTGATCATCCGTTATGCGGTCGTTGGGCATGTATGATATGCCGCTACCGTCCGCCTTCGTATTCCAACCACGAAAAGTCAACGAATCGCGGACGTTCAGTTTGACTACGGTAGAGTCGCCGACTCCACCCACTATCCGGTAGCCTCCCGCTTGAAAGTTGGCGGCCTTCACACTCTGGCCTTCTTTGGGATAGGCATCGGAATAACCGCCTATGTCATCGTAGAGACTGCTGCCGCCGTTGGCATGGTAGAAGATACTGTAAGTAGGCACAACGGGCAGTTCCACAAAGGAGTTTTCGTTCATGTAGAGGGTGAACCCGGTTACATCTTCAGGTATGATAGTGGTACGGTAGTCAGTGGAATAGACATAGAGAGCCAACCGTGTGCCGGCCTTGAAGGTATAATCCATCGGCTCCATTTCAAAGGTATACGCATACTTTTGTCCGGGCGTAATCTGCTTCGTCCGGTAATAGAAGGCAGGGATATAACCGTTCGATGCCGGGGCGTTCAGGTAGGTTTCGCGGGATGGATTGGGGTTCTGTACATCGGTATAGCCGCGTGTAACAATCTTGTATTGAGATAAGACGTTGTTTATAATGTAGTTGTCGAGCGTAATATTGGCTTCGCCGTGACCGCTGTTCAGCACAACATCTGTGGGGATTGTACCAAAATCGCGGTAGTTGGGCCCCGACTCCACCAATACAGCAGAGATGGTACCCTTGCCTTTATTGGCGGCAAGTTCTAATGTAACCGTAACCGTGCCGTTGATACGCAGCGGTTTTTCCAACGGCTCAGTGGCAAAAATCAATCGCTCGGTGCTGTGGACATCTATTGCTGCCGGATTGAAAAGACGATTTTCCCAAGCAGTTAAATCCCCTGCATTACCGGGTCTTATATCGGTATTAAGTTCATAATTATCTCCAAAAGTAGCGCTATCGGCAGATTGACCTGACAATGGGGCGTTAAGCAATCCACCTGCCTGGTTGGCAGTGGCGGGGGCGCTTAGAAAAAATCTGGTACGTGCAGAGCCGGCTATAGGCCATACATCGTAAAACTCCCAGTTCACATTGTTGGCATTGGGAATCGAAATATCGGGAATCCGCTCCACAGCTTTATTATCCAATCCGTAAAGGAAGTGGTCTAACCACAGATGGTAATACGCTAAATAGTGTGAATCGTATCTATTCCACACGGTAGAGTGACCGCCTAAATGCCACACCTGCTTGACTGTTTTGCCGGCATTCTTCAATGCACGGTAGAACTGGTCGGGCTGTTTAGTTTTCACATTCCAGTCGTTCAAACCGTGCATAATCATAATACCGCAATCATCGCGCACGTTATCAACGGTTGTCAGGTAGTTGCGTTTATCCCAAAACTCGTTGTAATTGCCGGTAGCACGGTCTTGCTCTTGATATACCTTCGCTATCCAATCTGCATATTTATCGCTTATACCGTCCACATTGTCCTGATAAAACTCTTTCATCAGGGGACCGTAGCAAACATCTATTAATACATCGGCATCTTCACCCTGGTAGTTGTAGGGAGCTACCACTGCGCCGGCGGCGCGGTAATAGTCGTACCAGTTGCTGATGGCTGCTATAGGAAGAATCGCTTTCAGTCCCTCCACTCCGGAGCAGGCAGTGGCCTGAGGTAACGTACCTACATACGATTGCCCCGTCATGGCTACGTTACCGTTACACCAGGTGGCCTTGACTTCGGTGGCAACGCTACGGTCGGTATACCCTTTTACTTTACCGTTCAGCCACTTGATGATAGCCATCGGTACCAGCGTTTCCTCAACGTCACCGCAGTTGGTCAACCCTTCGGATTCATCCTCATTGAAGGTGTTACCGATAGATGAACTGATGACAATGGCATAACCCCTTGTCAGGAAATATTGATAGGTAGGGTTGGGGTTGCTTTGAGTCAATGTGTTTACTCCCTGAAAAACAGCAGGTTTATCCCCGCGTGAGGCCGGGATAGCCCAGTCGCCGTTCTGTCCGGTTATCCATTGCTTACCGGCGTTATTCCAGGCAACAGCGTCATCGCCGAAATACCACTCCGCAGCGCGGGGCTTTGATGTTTTTATATCCTCATATACAGGCATATAGTCTTTATCTGCCTCCTGCTGTTCGTGCCGCACATTGTGAAAAGGCGTTGTCCTTGCCTCGGAAGAGATGCTTGGTACATTGCGGTAAGGACTATGCTCCATTAGCACAGGTAGTGTGATTGCCGTCTCTCCGGTAGACGGGTTGATGATGATGCCGCTCTCTGCCGGACGGATGATTTTGATTTTGACTAAATCTCTTTTGCCGTCGCCATCCGTATCACAGGGGACTTCGATATACACATCTTCGAAGATAGTCTGCGTTCTATCTTCGGCGTTGTAATGGAACACCGGTTGGGTCTGATTATGCGCAACATGACCGGGATACATCGCCTTGATTTTTTCCAAGCTTTGCGATGGTCCATCTTTTACGTTTTCAACTGTTATTTTCTCTTGTCCAATCAATTGCAATGAACATGCAATGAATAGGGTGACGAATAAATAACGCATTGTATTTATTTTTAAGGGGGGCTTAACTTGATAATTTCTGATGCATCGCAGCAGCAGCTTTCCGGCCATCGCCCATGGCTAAGATGACTGTTGCACCGCCACGAACGATATCACCGCCGGCATACACATCGTCGATTGCAGATTGCATGGTCTCCTCATTGACTAAAATCGTACCCCACTTGCTGACTTCTAATCCTTTAAATGCTTTGGGGATAAGCGGGTTGGGCGATACGCCTACGCTGACGATCACCTCATCCACATCAATGGTTTTGATAGCCCCTTCAATCGGGACAGGACGTCGACGCCCTGAAGCATCGGGTTCGCCTAATGCCATTTGTTGTACACGCATCTGTTTGACCCGTCCTTTTTCATCTCCGATATATTCAACCGGATTATGCAACGTCATAAATTCGATACCTTCTTCTTTGGCATGTTTCACTTCTTCGATGCGTGCCGGCATCTCTTCCTCGCTCCGGCGATAAATAATCATCGAACGGTCGGCGCCCAACCGTCGTGCCGTACGNACAGAGTCCATTGCCGTATTGCCNCCCCCGATTACAGCCACTGACTTGCCTGTCATGACCGGCGTATCACTCTCCGGATTGGCGGCATCCATCAAATTGACACGGGTCAGGTATTCGTTCGACGACATCACACCAATCAGATTTTCGCCCGGAATATTCATAAAGTTCGGCAACCCGGCGCCACTTGCCACAAAGATTCCCTTAAATCCATCATTGTGCAATTCTTCATACGAAAGGGTCTTTCCGATAATACAGTTATTCACAAACTTGACTCCCATTTTNCGCAGGATGTCTATTTCAACATCTACGATTTGATTGGGCAAACGAAACTCCGGTATGCCATACTTCAAAACGCCTCCAATCTCATGCAATGCTTCAAAGACAGTCACATCATAACCTGACTTAACCATGTCGCCGGCAAACGATAATCCTGCGGGGCCTGAACCGGCAACAGCAATTTTAATGCCATTCGATTCAGCAACAGCGGGAACTGATATTTGACCGCTTTCGCGCTCGTAATCAGCTGCAAATCTTTCCAAATAACCGATGGCAACCGGTTCTTTCTTCATTTTCAGATGAATACATTGGGCTTCACACTGTTTCTCCTGCGGACAGACACGACCACAAACGGCAGGCAATGCATTGGTCTCTTTTAATGTCTTCGCTGCTTCTCCAAAGTTTCCTGCTTCTATATTTTTAATAAAAGTGGGAATATCAATATTCACAGGACAGCCTGACATGCAAGTAGGCGTCGGACAATCCAAGCATCGTTGCGCCTCAAGTTTGGCCTGCTCGGCAGTCAGACCCAGATTTACTTCACTGTTGTTACGACTGCGAATCTCCGGGTCGAGTTCGTTCATTTTCACACGCGGGATATCTGTCCGCTCTTTATTCTTTTTACTTTTCCGAAGTTCCTCTCTCCAAGGTTCGGAACGATGGGTAACGATTAAATTTTCTGGTGACATAGAAAAAAATTATTTAATATCTTTATAGGAGTTAAGACGCATCAGCATCTCATCAAAATCAACCTGATGGGCGTCAAACTCAGGGCCGTCAACGCACACAAACCGTGTCTTTCCGCCAACCGTAATCCGGCAAGCGCCACACATTCCCGTACCATCTACCATAATCGTATTCAATGAAGCGATGGTTGGAATATCGTATTTTTTAGTCAGTAAAGCCACAAATTTCATCATGATAGCCGGACCGATGGTTACGCACAAATCAACTTTTTCGCGGTTTATTACGTGTTCGACTCCATTGGTTACCAATCCTTTCATCCCGTACGACCCATCATCGGTCATGATAATGACTTCATCGGAGTTGGCTTTCATCTGTTCTTCTAAGATAACCAGTTCTTTAGTTCTTGCAGCCAAAACGACAATGACCTTGTTTCCGGCTTGATGAAATGCCTCAACAATAGGCAATAACGGGGCTACCCCTACTCCACCGCCGGCACATACAACCGTCCCGACCTTCTCAATATGCGTGGCCTGACCCAACGGACCTACTACATCGGTAATCTCATCGCCCACATTCAAATCACATAATTTCTTGGACGAAACACCAACAGTCTGAATGACTAAGTTAATCGTTCCCTTTGCAGTATCGGCGCCGGCAATCGTCAACGGAATCCGTTCGCCTTTTTGACCTTGCTTTACAATCACAAAATGCCCGGCTTTACGCGAACGGGCAATTAACGGCGCTTCAACTTCCAATTTTACCACATTGGCAGAGAAGTGCTCTTTACCTACAATTTTATTCATACATTAAAATTTGTTATTATTCAAATAATCCTTCATCCCTGATAAACATTAAGATAGCGGAATGAGGGACAATCATATAGACTTCATTATTGAATTTGATCTCAAAAGCGGCGTTTTGTAAATAAACAGCCAAATCACCTTCGTGCGTTTGCAGGGGAAGGTACTGAACGGCTTCATCTTTCTTTTTTTTCCAGACTTCGGCCTCATCCGTTAAGGAGGGTAACGGATATCCCGGCCCTGTCTTGATAATGTATCCGCTTTGAATTTTCTCACTCTGTTGAACGGTTGGAGGCAAATACAGTCCTGTACTTGTCTGATTTTGAGGGTTTTTAGGTTTAATCAAAACCTTATCTCCAACCATGAAAAACTTATCAAGGTCTTTTTGGTCAATCGGTAATTGCATATCATTAAAAAATATCCGGCAAAGATAATTAAGATTATTAAAGAAACTGTGCAACCACCTCAAATTTTTTTTCGATAATTGCCGAACAACAAAATCACCGCAGGTGATATACATGAATAACCCCATGCAAGCCGATAGGCGCAGCTTGGGGATAGTGCAAGTGGAGCCCGATTCCCAATTTATTTTTTCAATAAATCCCTGATTTCGGTCAGCAATTCTTCCTGTTTGGAGGGCGCTGATGTTGCTTCTTTCTTTTTGATGAAAGTGTTGACTGCTTTTATCATCAGAAAGATAGATACTGCTATGATGGCAAAGTCGAATATGGTTTGTATAAAATTACCGATATTCAACGTTACGGCAGGCTTCACCACTTCTCCTGCTTCCATCACGGCTTCATTCAGCACTAATTTCCATTCGGTAAAATTAATTCCACCTACTAACACACCGATTGGAGGCATAATAATATCGGCTACCAATGACGAAACGATTTTACCGATTGCACCTCCAATTATAATACCCACAGCCATGTCCAATACATTACCCCGCATGGCAAACGTTTTAAACTCATTGAACCATTTCATACGTATATATAAATATTTGAATGTTATTTTTGCAAATTTGATACAAAGATACATCTTTTATATAAAACCACCATGTAATCTTACACAATTTCAGTTACATGTTATGTCAATTCCTCCATCCTCATGACAAATGTATTTTTTTTCGATGACGTGCAACGTTTTTGAGTTATTACACTTCATATATTATAGAGAAGGTATCATTAATAGTAACCGAATGAAGAGAATAATTATTTTACTGATTCTGGTGTCTCTTGCCGGTACGGCTTTAGCGCCGGACATAGAAGTGACCTGGTCGCCCGTTTTTATGAGCCGCGAAGCATTGGAAAACTCCGTGAAGTACATCTCCGGAGCACGCGACATGATACAGACCGGAAAAATCTATTATCGCGCTCCGTATATTTACGTCAACGAGCGCTACAAAGGTGTGCACGTAATCAACAATACAGATCCATATCGACCTGTAAACGAGGGATTTATTTTGGCTCCCGGATGTGTCGACATGGCCGTAAAAGGAAACATCCTCTACTTAGACAATGCCGTCGACCTTGTCAGTTTCGATTTGGACAGCAAGCAGGTGACCAAGCGGATACCAAACGTTTTTCCCGAACTGTTACCACCCGAAGACTTCCGTTTCACCGTGTTTAACCGTCCGGAAGGGTATGTGCTTGTCGAATGGAAGAAAAATTACGTTAATTGAATCGAGCCATGAAAAAAATCGTATGTCTTGTATGCGTTGCTTTTTTAGTAACATCCTGTACGAAGGATGGCAGTTTCAGTTCAGACAGTTCCTCAACAGGCAAAGGAGGTTCTATGGCGCGTTTTGCCATTAAAGGCGATATATTATACACGGTATCAACAGACAGTTTGAAGCTCTTCAATATTGAAGATGCAGCCAATCCTGCCTATGCTCCCGAAAGAAATCTGCTGGCAGGCTTCGACATCGAAACCATCTTTCCGATGGACACCCTGTTATTCATTGGCTCACGCAACGGAATGTATGTATACGACATTACCGAGCCGCGCTTTCCGGTACTTCTGTCGATAGTCAGCCATCTCAGAAGTTGCGACCCCGTGGTGGCACAGGACAACTATGCCTATGTCACGCTCAACACCAATACCTCCAATTGCGGCCCCACCCCCAATAATATGCTTCATATTTACGATATCAGCGACCCGACAAATCCCCTGTTAAGAATTACAAAGCAACTAAGCAGCCCGACAGGATTAGGTATCGACGGCGCCAAACTGTTTGTTTGCGATCTGGGATTAAAAGTATTCGATGTAACCAATCCTTTAAATCCCAGACAAATAGATGATTTAGTTGATGTTGGCGAAGTAAACATTGGTTCGGCCTACGATGTGATTCCCTTAGACGGATTACTGATATTAGTAGCGGAAGAAGGTTTGTTCCAGTTTGATTATACAGGCGACAGGATAAGGTTTCTGAGTAAGATAGAAATAAAAAGACAAACACCATGAGAAAAAGTCTTTTTTTCTTATGTATGGTGTGGTTTTTCACATCCCATACACCTGCTCAGGAACCGGTCGACAATATGCCTCCTCCACGCTACCTCACGACCCAGAAAAAATATACATTTGCCATACAACCCTTTCAATGGTTTAACCACTGTTGGCGTACCGATTTTGAAATACGGCTGGGCAATGGCCCCAGCTGGCTGCAATTCAGCCCGACTGTCTATTTCAATAATCAAGAAGAAGAGAAACCTAATCACATGTATGACGGGAAAAATTACAACTACTATTACATGTATCATTCAGACTGGCGTGAACCTTACTCCAAATTAAAGGGAGGCGGATTGGATGTAAACTACAAGGAGTTTTTAAACCCCGGCAGGTCGTTCTATATGGCGTCCGGATTGTCGTATACCTATTTCGATATCAACTACTATGGAGCGGCAGGCAAATGGATAGATTACATCGAAGACGGTCTTCCATACCACGAATACTCATACACCGTAGGTTATCACAGCCAATATATCAACCGTGTGAGTGTCAATCTATATTTCGGTTTTCAGCCTGCAACGCGCTCGGCTTTCCTTTTCGACATGTTCTGGGGGTTATCTTACCGGCATTGCTTTTCGGATAAAGAAAAACCGGCCTTCAACAAATCCCTATTCTCGTATGGTTATTCCGGGCCTGCGTTTATGATGGGCATCAGGCTTGGATTCGGGTTAAAATAAGGGACAAAATTATTTACTAAAACCTATCGCTTGTCCTGAAAAAAATGTTTCATTTCGGCGGCGCAATCTTCTTCCAATATTCCTGATCTGACGATGGTTTTGGGGTGCAAGGCGTCCGGTGCAAATGTCCTGTAACCTCTTTTTTCATCGGTTGCCCCATATACTAACGTATGGATCTGCGACCAGCCAATGGCCCCTGCACACATCACACAAGGTTCGACTGTTACATACAACGTGCACTCCGGCAGATATTTAGCACCCAAAAATCCTGTGGCGGACGTTATCGCCAGCATTTCTGCATGGGCGGTGGGGTCATTCAGGTGCTCAGTCCGGTTATGCGCACGCGATATAATCCTTTCATTGCACACGATGACAGCGCCCACAGGAACTTCTCCTTCGGCAGCAGCCAACCGGGCTTCTGCCAGTGCCTGCTTCATAAACAACTCATCCATATTGAATAACTGAGAACTGATTTCTTCTGCTACACAATCAGTTCCCACCCCGGCTCATACGTACGTCCCCATAGCGCCTGTGCTTCCGGGCTATTGAGGATATGTCCGTTGGATGGATCTATCATCAGCCGTTGTCCCGTACGCCAGGCAATATTACCTAACTGCACCAACGTAGTACTCTTATGCAATTCGGCCACATCTGCATTTGGCTGCCTGTTATTCCTGATCGCATCTATGAAATCATTGATATGCATCGCATCCATGCCGAGGTTCGGACTTGATGTATCACGCCCATCAACCACCTGATTGGAATCAATTTCTTTGACTACCCTGTTTCTCTGGTCCAACACCTTGTAGCCATCATGGCCTGTTTCCATTGAACCGTTTTCGCCATAGAAGATAACACCACGGTCGCGGCCTTCCGAATTGACGGCATTACAACTCCTTCCTTCCCACGTGACAAGACATTCATTGCCAAATTGCAGGTTGATAATTTGGGTATCAGGGCATTCCCAATCGTCCTTGAACGCAAAACGCGATCCTTCCGAACTGACATGTGTCGGGAAATCAACTCCTAACCCCCAACGAACCACATCCATCTCATGCGTGCCGTTATTTAAGGCTTCACCTGTTCCCCAATGCCAGAACCAGTGCCAATTGTAATGTATAAGATTGTCCTGGTACGCACGGCGGGGTGCAGGCCCTTGCCACAGGTCGTAGTCAAGTGTTGGCGGAGGTGATATTCTTTTCCCAAAGCCGATGGATTCACGCCGGTTTGTATACCAGCTTCTGGCATAATAAACACGGCCGATAATTCCGTTACGCAGTTCATTGATCCCTTCAATGATATTGGTACAGGAACGGCGTTGGGCGCCAACCTGCACGATTCGGTTGTATTTGCGGGCGGCTGCTATCGCCAATTCGCCTTCGCGCGGATTATGACTCAGCGGTTTTTCGACATATACATGTTTGCCAGCCTGACAACCCATCAGGGTTGCAGGCACATGCCAATGGTCGGGAGCGGCACAATACAGGGCGTCAACGTCTTTTTGCACCAGTACCTTGCGAATATCCTTTTCCGTTTTCGGATTTCCACCTGCATTCTTTACTGCCGTAACGCCTTTTGCCAGCGCTTCTTCTTCGACATCGCATATCCAGGTAACCTCTACATCAGCCACGCGCTGAAAATTCCTTGCCATCCCGGCGCCTCTGCCGTTTGTTCCCATCACGGCAACATTGATACGCTCATTAGCACCTGCAATATTGGCATAACTGCGTGCGCTGAATGTCAGTCCGCCCAATGTCATCCCCAACCCTGTTGCTCCAATCTGTTTGATAAAGGTTCTTCTTGTCGTATTACTCATATTGTTTACTGTTTAATCTGTTATTTCAATACCCTGATTTTTATGTTCCTGAACGCTACTTCATCTCCGTGATCCTGTAGCAGGATATGTCCTTTTTCAACATCGCCAAATACAGGTTCTGATTCATTAAATTTACTNAGTTGATAAGCATCCAAATATTCCTTGCTTTTCCGGTCGAATGAAAGCACTTCTTGCCCNTTCAGGTAATGTGTCACTTTCGAACCCTCTGCTACGATCCGGGCTGTGTTCCACTCGCCTATCGGACTGTCTTTTTTGTTGGCAGCCGGAGCAAACATATCGTACAGTCCTGCCTGGAGCCGATTATTATCGCGTCCCAATTTGGCGTCGGGATGCGTTTCATCGTCAAGAATCTGGTACTCCAGCCCAAGCCAGCCGCCTTTTTCATACCTCACAAAGAAATATTTAATGCCGCTGTTCGCTCCTTTCGTAATCTTGAAATCTACCATCAGATCAAAATCCGAGAATTGTGCTGNGGTAATGATATCTCCGCCTCGTTGGGCGCCTCCCTTGTTGACGGTCAATATACCGTTTTCCACCGTCCAGCCTCTTTCAGGGCCTGTGTCTTTTCCAACCGATATCCAGCCTTCTAAATCACTTCCGTTGAAAAGCAACTTCCATCCCTGTTGCACTTCTGTGGGNGTCAACGTATTAAGCTGGGCATGTGTGAAAATACAAATAAGGAAAAGACCTGTAAATGCTGCGAAAATTTTTCTCATAATGAATTTATTTTATCGTGTTTAACTATATAACATCTCCTGTCGGGGCAAATATACAATTTTTTTCACTATTTTTGCGCAAATTTTTGGCAATATATCCATATTGTATACGGAACGAACATTTTTTTATGTATGAAATTGAAATTGATTTATCCCAAATGGGACAAATTGACGGGTCAAACGACGTTTAATCTTCCACCTCACGGGCCGGTAGTCTTTGCTGCCACACTTCCCGATTATGTTGACATATCTTTCACGGATGAAAATGTAGAAGTCATCAACTTCGACGAACCTTGCGATCTGGTAGCCATCTCTATGATGTTAAGCACGCAAGTGAAAAGAGGCTGGGAGATTGCTGCTGCATTTCGCCAACGGGGGAAAAAAGTAATCTTCGGCGGGATATCGACCATGCTTCATGCCGAAGAAACCGTCGACCATGCAGATGCCGTATTTTTGGGCGAAGCCGAAGGGAGAATGGAGGTAGTGCTGGACGATTGGAAAAACGGCCGGTTGAAAAAGGTCTACAATTACATGGTGCAACAGCCTCCGATAGAATCGGTTGGCCCTGCCCGCCGCGATTTGTACAAACACGACTTATACAACCATAAAGGTGTGCAAATGGTTGATCTGTTTCATGCCTCACGCGGATGTCGGTTCAGTTGCTATCCGTGTGCCGTATCGTATCTGGGCGGTCGTACCTTCCGTCCCCGTCCGATGGATAAGGTGGTGGAAGAATTGACAACCATCGAAAACAACCGGCTTTTTATTGTTGATAATTCATTAGCCCAAAACAAAGTTTGGGAAATGGAACTTTTCAGGGAGATGATTCCGTTTCGGAAGAAATGGGTCAGTCATTCGATCGAAGACGACCCGAAAATACTCGATTTGGCAGCACAGGCTGGCGCCTGGTATGTATATCAGCCTGTTTACGATACATCTGATTATATCAGGGAGCGCATCAATCGGTATCATGATCATGGTATCGCGGTAGAAGGCACCATCCTGATAGGATTGGATAATCAATCGGAAGACGATATTAAGCGATTAATTGATTTTCTGTTGGAAATCAACCTTGATTTAGCGGAATTTACGGTAATGACACCTTTTCCGCACACGAAAGGATATGATGATTTGTACCGGCAGGGGCGTATTTTCGACTTCGACTGGAACCATTACAATGCCGGACATGTCGTATTCCATCCCAAACAAATGTCTGCCGAACGTTTGCAGGAACTCTATCATTATGCTTGGGATACGTTCTATCACGATGAAAGTCAGGAACAGAAGATGTTTCATCTCTTTTCGAAAGTTGTCTTGAAAGAAATGAACGAAGGAACGTATCGGCCGCGAAACAGGGAACTGATTAATCAATCGTTCGGGAAAAGAATAAACCGGACAATAAATAATTAATTGACAATTGACAATTGACGATGAAAGAGATAACTGAATATATATTACAGCATTAATTAAGGATGGATACAGCGCATAAAATAGTCGTTTTTTATTATACGCAAACGGGACAGGCATTGGAGATTGTGCAGCAAGTATGCGATCCGTTGGCTACAGCAGACATACAGGTAGTATATAAAGAAATCATTCCCGAAGAAACTTTTCCTTTCCCATGGACTGTTCGTTCGTTTTTTCAGGCTTTCCCCGAATCGCGATTGGCTATTCC
>JGI24702J35022_10001358_pt1 | contig 15188 bp, 13 predicted proteins | sample TergutTh196P4_FD_35022 | JGI IMG/M metagenome (IMG submission 35022)
CGAGCCGCTGCATCTCCGGCCGATGAATGCTGCCGAACGGCGGGTGGTTCATAAAACTTTGGCGGATTATTCCCAACTGTCATCCGAATCCGAGGGCGAAGGTCGCGAACGACACATCGTCCTCAAGAAAGTCGCGGTAGCAGAGGAAAGCTAATCGTTCCTTTTAAAAACAAAGCGATCATAAGTTAGATAATTCCACGTTAACGACGGCACACTGGCGATAACTTTGAGGAGATTTTTCAGCCAGAAATTTTGCCAATCAACGGTCGAAAAACTCTTTTCAATCAACCAAATTGTCCCACTTTGGATGACCCAAATACTGATGATGGTGAAAATAAAAAACAACATGACTTCGCGCAGATAGTTTTTACCGCTCGAGCGAAACGTCCATTTCTTGTTCATGAAAAAACTAAACAACATGGCGATAAAACTCGAAATCATGTTGGCTAGCGGCAGAGCCAGGGTGAAAATTTTACTGAACAAATTGTAAAAAGCAAAATCAATCAGCGTATTCGCGCCGCCAACGATGACGAAACGAAACTGTTTAGATTTTGTTAGCTTTCTCGGGTTCATCACGGTCGCCATTTTTTGCTACTTTGGCTTTATGTAATTGCTCGATTAAATAGAGCGGACGATGTTTGGTTTCAGTGAAAATTCGGCCAACATATTCGCCAATAATTCCGAGAGAAATCATCTGCACACCACCGAGAAAGAGGATAATAATCAACATCGTGTTATAACCACCAACGCGCGGCAAGCCGAGGAGCGCTTGGGCAATGATCACGATGATATAAATCGCCGCGCCGGCGCTAATCAAGAGGCCAAAGAGCGTCACAAATCTCAGCGGGAGGGTTGTGAACGACGTGAAACCATCGATCGCTAGGTTGATCAACGAATTGCCAGGCGACAAGACGCCAAGTTTCCATTTCGATTCGCTGCCAACGCGTTCGCCCTGATCAAAAGCTAGTTCTTTTTTGCGATAACCGATCCAACTAAATAATGCTTTGTTTTGGCGGGCGGCTTCGCGAAATTGGCGGAGCGCCAGGATGCAACGACGAGAAAATAAACGAAAATCACCAGTATCGACCTGGATAGGTACGCGCGACATGCGTTGCAGGGTTCGATAGTACAATTTCGAAGTCAGATTCTTAAACATACCAACATGGTGGCGCGAACTGCGACGAGCGTAAATATCATCGTAACCTTTTTCCCACCATTTGATCATTTCGGGGATCAGTTCGGGCGGCTCTTGCCCATCGGCATCCATAATTACCACTGCATTGCCGTCAGCGTGATCGATACCCGCAGCGACAGCGATTTCCTTACCAAAATTACGGGAAAAACTGAGATAAGAAATCAACGGATCGCGCCGCGCCGCTTGCTGTAAAATTGATAGCGTATCATCTTTCGAACCATCATTAACAAATAAAAACTCAAAATCATAGTCACGATTAGTCTCCGCTAGATTTGTCAAACGTCCGAGCAGAGACGGTAACGATTTTTCTTCATTATAGGCCGGGATGACAATCGTGATCAACTTTTTCATACAACTATTCTACTCTATGGCTAGACTTTTCACCAAATTTAGTGATTAATTTGGTTGAAATGACGTTAGCGAGATGTTAAAATCGTTAGCGCAAGAAGGAGGGAAAAATGTTTGAAATCATCAAAGTGAAAAATTACGACGAAATGAGTGATCGGGCTTTTGAGTTGATCAAAGAAATTGTGACGACGAAACCAGATTGCGTGCTAGGTCTGGCGACCGGTTCGACACCGCTAGGTCTCTACAAACTGATGGTTGAAGATCACGAGCAGAACGGGACGTCTTATCGCGGGGTAACAACGGTGAACCTGGACGAATATGTCGGTCTGCCAGAGGGTCATCCCGAGAGCTATCGCTATTACATGGAGCAAAATGTCTTTTCTAAAATAGATATTCCGGCGGAAAATACTTATTTGCCAGAGGACGGCGAAGATCCGACCGAACAGTGTGAAAAATACGAAACCATCCTCGACAGGCTCGGGGTTGATCTGCAGGTGCTCGGGATTGGTTCGAACGGGCACATCGGCTTTAACGAACCGGGTACCTCCTTTGATAGCCAAACTCGCGTGGTTGATCTCGATGAATCAACACGTCGGGATAATTCCCGTTTCTTTAATTCGATTGACGAAGTGCCAAAACAAGCTCTGACCATGGGTATCGCCAGCATCCTAAAAGCCAAGAAAATCGTCCTCCTAGCCAGCGGCGCCAACAAGGCCGATGCCATCGCCGCGATGGTTAATGGTCCGCAAACTCCCGACGTACCGGCCAGCGCTCTACAATCTCATCCGAACGTCATCGTCATCGTTGACGAAGCAGCAGCGCAGAGTTTGTAATAGTGATATAATCAATGCAACTAAGGTGGGCGTTCTGTTTCCTTAGCGATATTGTTAAACGTGAGATGTGGAGGTTATAGCCATGAAAAAGTTCGGCACTTTATTAACGTTAACGATGGCGTTACTCGCGGGCGCAATAATTGCGACGCCGTTTAACGCAAGCGCGGCAACAGCCGTGACGACTGTTACACAGAGCGAAGCGAAAATATGGTTGGAGGGGCAAGTGGGGAAAGTCCCAATCAATCCGGTGGACGGTGATTTTCCGGGTCAATGTGCTTCATTGGCCGCGCAATATTATTTGAAATTGACGGGAAAAATTATTCGTGCGAACGCCGGAGGAACTGGCCATGGCTACCAATATGCTGACGATAATCACTCTGTGAATTTAGGTTGGAGTAGAGGGTCCATTACGGCGAACACTATTTTACAGCTAGGCGACGTTATTGTCACTGGTTCAACCATAACTAATCCGTATGGCCACGTCGCGATTTTCTATTCAGGATCAGCAACCAACGCGAGCCAAATCGAGTCGGCGCTAACACTTACTGGTGGGGTAACCAAGAAAACACTCGGTCAGAATTTAGTTGGGAAAACTTATGTGAGGCCAGTGTGGAAGAGTGCTACTGCTTCCTCCGCCCCGACCCTTTGGGCGCCAACACCGACAAACTTTCGTACAACAGATTCAATAACTGTACACTGGTCAAGTGTCGCAAATGCAACGAGCTATAAATACTACCTTACACAAGCTCCAACGGCGTATGCTTATGAAGTGAATGTAAGAAACGACTACACATTTAGTAATAGTGTAGCATTCAATGGATTACCGGCTGGCCGTTACTACATGTTTGTTCAAGCCGTAAATTCGGCAGGAGATGGCCCGCAAAGCAACTGGATTGAGTTTGTTGTGGATGAGTTAGATTATATTCCAACAAAGACAACAACATACAACGGACACCAATATTCCATTTATGATTACAGTATCAGTTGGCCGTATGCAAAAGAGCTAACTGAGCGTATGGGCGGACACTTAGTAACGATCACGTCAAAGGAAGAAAATGACACTATCGCGGGTCTCACCGCGTCTGGTAAAAAAGACGGCTATTGGTTGGGGGCAAGCAATACGGATTGGAGTGTTGCAACATGGAATAATTATGGAACACCATGGAAATGGGTTACTGGGGAGCCTTATTCATACAGTAATTGGGCATCAAATGAACCGAATGGAGGCGGCTCTAATGCCACCAAGGAACATTTTGCAGAGATTAGAAAATCTTATGGTAATAAATGGAACGACATAAAAACTACAGGTGTAAATACACAAGGCTTCATTCTCGAGATCGATGACGATATTCAACCTGTTGCGACGGAGAGACATGAATCCAATGATTACGCTCTTTTTGATAAACAGATGACATGGAAAGATACCAAAGTGTATTGTGAATCTAATGGCGGACATCTTGCTACGATTACTTCTGATGCGGAGAGAAAAACTGTAGAGAGCTTGCTTGACAGAGGGGAGAAGTCTTGGTATTGGATTGGCGCGACAGACGAGGCAGTCAAGGGGACTTATAAATGGGTAACAGATGAAACATTTGCCCAAAACGCCAGCTATGTCAAATGGAGAGCGTCCGGAAACTCTAAAAGCATTCACGCAGACGGGCGCTATGTCATGATGTACAAGGACAATAAAACCTGGACTGCTTTGCGTAATTACTACGAATATAGCAATGACATGCAGTATTTTGGGTTTGTGTGTGAATTTGAAAATACTTACAAGCCGCTACAATCTATCTTGCTTGATAAAACCACTCTGACATTAGCTGTCGGTAATAGCGAAATTTTGACTGTGACATATGATCCAATTGATACTACCGACGAAAAAGCTATAGTGTGGTCGACATCGGATGAAAGTATAGTCACAGTAAGTAACGGTGTAGTCACTGCTCACAGCTATGGCGAAGCAGTTATTACGGCAAGGGTTGGCACTAAGGAAGCTACTAGCACGGTAAAAGTTAATTTCAATGATTTAGCCCTCACTGACATCACAATCTCCGGAGAACCCAAGGTCGGTAAAACGCTAACATTTACTGCTGTTGCTGAGGGAGAGCGAGAAAGCCTGTCCTACACTTTCTATATAAATCGAGGTAACAACGTTTATTATTTTAATACCAATTCATCGAATGAATCGTTTTCTTTCACTCCGCTTATGCCCGGAAATTACACCGTAGTGGCGTTAGCTGCCGCTGGAAATGAGTATAGAGTTCTGTATTCCAAGGATTTTGTTGTGGATTAGACCTCAAGTCTCTTTACTAATAGCAGCCAGTAGCCTCTTGCAATTGTTGCGATCATGATAGAAATAAAATGATTTAGATCGTTGGCTATATTTAGGAGATACTGAGAAGTCGTGCTCCATGAAACACAAGATCTCCTTAACAATTGATGCATAGTCATAAACAACTGGCCCAAAACCGTCCTCTTCGGCTGAAATGTAATTTTTAGTAAAAGTATGGTTGTCGCTACCGTAGATACTGTCCTTGTCAAACTGACAATATAACACCGGTTTACCCAAGTAACCGAAATCGAATGCCACACTAGAATAATCCGTGACAAGCAAATTTCCAGTAGCGAAAGCCTGGGTGTAGTTATACGGCGGATGCATAATTTCAAAAATCGGCGAGGAAAAGTCGTCGATTTGTGCCGCCAGTGATTGATGTAGATAAAACTCTCCCGTTACACCGCGTTTCTCCATCGCGCACGCCAACTTTTTGTCGTTCAATAAATCAAAATAGAATTTGAAATAATCACTCTTTTTAAACTCAGGATTGTATTCAGGTAAGCAAGTTCGACTATTTACCTTACCAGTGATATTTTGTCTCCAGGTTGGCATAATAACAATTTTGTTCTCTGGGGCATTTGTTAACTTGTCGAAACGCGGAAAGCCGCATTTTATGAGGTTAGATTTGGTGTAGCCATAGGGTGCGTCTAAAAACGCATCATATTCCTTTTGTGCAGCCGTGACAATTCTTGAAAAATTCATCTTGTCTCTTTTTAGCCAATCGGACAAGTCATTTTGCGTAATGCCGTGCTGTAGAAATACTAAATCTGGAGTCGGCAAGTCATTGTAAGCCGGTTTTTTTAAGCCGAACGGATTTAAAAAATAGTTTTCTGGACATGAGAGAAAATATTTTTCAGCGAGCAAGAAGAACAATTTGTGCTGGTTGCTCTTTGGCTCGATGATTTGACCGAGTTTGCTCAACCGCGTGGCATCAGACGAGCTATCGTTGATAATGAATACATGTTCAATGTCTGGACGGTGCTTAACGCAGTATTCAAAAAATGCTTCGGCGTTATCGCCGCCAGCATCAATCCGATCGGAATACAACCAAATTGGTTTCCGTTCCTTTTTCCGGATCACCTTGTGATAGGCGGATTGTATCCCGAGAGCTTGAAAACCTTGCGTGAATGACCAAAACGGATAAATTAATCCTTTTAGATTTTTTTCTTTTAACAATTGAAAACTGTGTGACAATTGGGGGTCGAACAATGCCTTTAAGTTCTTCATATTTACTCTGGTCATAGTATAGCATGCCGGAGGGTTTCATGATACAATATCAGAGTGAAAAAATTTCGTGAGAAGTATCGCTATTCGGCTATTTTGCTGCGTGAGCTAGTCAAAACCGATTTTAAATTGCGCTACGAGGGATCGTTCCTGGGCATGGTTTGGTCAGCGCTCAAACCACTGATGCTGTTTGCTGTCATGTATGTGGTCTTCGTTCATTTTCTGCGATTCGGTGCAGACATCCCGCACTTTCCGGTGATGCTGTTTCTCGGGATTGTCTTTTGGCAGTTTTTTAGTGAAACCACCTCACAGGGCATGCAGGCCATCGTCGGGCGAGGTGATATTTTGCGCAAGATCAATATTCCGAAATATATTGTTGTAATTTCAACAACAGTATCAGCATTGATCAATTTAGCGATCAATTTAATAGTGGTGTTTATCTTTGGCATCATTAACGGCGTGGCATACACTTGGTCGATTTTTTGGCTGATTCCGTTAGTCATTGAATTATTTATTTTCTCCCTGAGCGTAGCGTTTATTTTGAGCGCGTTGTTTGTCAAGTTCCGTGACCTAGCGCACATTTGGGACGTGGTTTTACAGGCCGCCTATTTCGCGACGCCGATATTTTATCCAGTATCGATGATTCTAGCGATGAGTCCGTTGGCCGCCAAGGGACTACTAATGAGTCCGATGGCCCAGATGATCCAAGACGTCCGCCACGCAGTCGTGGCACCGACCGACACAGTTTGGAATCTGGTGAGTAACCCAATCTTGGCGATCATACCACTTGTAATAGTTATCCTACTCGCTATCGTCTCGGTGAATTATTTTCGTCGCGCCTCTAAACGCTTCACGGAGTTAGTGTGATGAGTAGTGAAATCGTGATTTACCGGGGAAAAAGCGGCGATGTCAAATTAAAAGCTGATTTCCGCGGCGATACTCTTTGGGCGACACAGGAACAAATCGCCGAGCTGTTTAACGTTCAGCGGCCGGCCATCACCAAGCATATTAACAACATTTATGCCACAGGTGAATTAGATGAGAAAGTGGTATGTTCCATTTTGGAACATACCACTGAGCATGGTGCTATCAAAGGCAAAACACAGACACAGAAAGTAAAAATATTTAATCTTGATATGATACTTTCTATCGGTTATCGCGTTAACTCAACGAAAGCTACCGAATTTCGCAAATGGGCGAACACAGTCCTGCGTGACTATCTACTGCATAGTATAAGAAGGATGCCCCAGTTATGTACTTGTTAAATCAAATAAATCTGTCAAAAACTGCGTGGTTTCGCTTGACGCAAAAAGGAGCAAAAAGTGAGTAAAGAAATCGCCATCGAAGTCAAAAACTTATCGAAACATTTCCGCCTACCCACGGAAAAAGCTAGTGGTATCAAACAGGCGGTAGTTAATCGCTTTAAAGGAATCAAAGGCTACAAAGAACAAAAAGTTCTACGCAACATTTCGTTCGATGTGAAAAAGGGTGATTTCTTTGGCATTGTCGGGCGAAATGGTAGTGGCAAATCGACGCTACTAAAACTAATTTCGGGAATTTACGAACCCGACGGAGGAAGCATAAAAGTCAACGGTTCATTAGTGTCCTTCATTGAACTAGGCGTCGGATTTAATAACGAACTAACTGGACGCGAAAATGTTTATCTAAACGGCGCTCTGATGGGTTTTTCGGTCAAGGAAATCGATGCGATGTATGACGAAATCGTCGAATTTGCCGAACTGGGCGAATTTATGGATCAAAAACTCAAAAATTATTCGAGCGGTATGCAGGTCAGGTTGGCGTTTTCGTGCGCGATCCGTGCGAAATCAGACATTTTGGTTTTGGACGAAGTTCTAGCTGTAGGTGACGAGGCGTTTCAACGCAAATGTTATCAATATTTTGCGAGACTACGTAAAAACAGACAAACTATCATATTAGTAACTCACTCGATGGACACCGTCCGGGAATACTGCAGCAAAGCAATCTTGATTGATGGAGGCAAGATAATAAAAGCTGATAGCGCAAATAGTGTTGCTAACGAATACTCAAAATTATTTAACAAGAGCATAGTAGCAGATGAAGGATTTGGCAGTAAACAACTCAAGCGTTGGGGCACAGGAGAGGTCAGGGTTATAAAGGTAAAAGCTATGGCTGATGAGCACGAAATCAAGATAGATCTCAAAATACAATCTACTATCGCTGTCGAGAGCATCGTGGTGGCAGTTCGCCTCTCGCTGCTTAGCGGGGTATTGATCGCCGGTATGAGCACAAAACGCATGATGAACTATAAAAAGCTAGCAATCAAAAAGAATGAGATAAAACAAATCGTATTTACAATCCCAAATAATCTTGGCAAGAAAGATGTTAATATCGGCACGCTAATAGCTACCAGTGACAACACGGTAACGTTCGATAATTGGGACGAGGCCGCGCTCATTAACAACCCGAATAATGAGTCATATTATCCAATCGTTTATGATAGTAAAGTTGAGGTTTATTAATAATAATGAGAATGCGCCCAATATCATTACGACGGAAGATAATTTCTATAGATAATGTTGTGATAGAGAAAAAAAATACCGTAATATTTAATTATTATTTCTCTAGTAACCTGAAAACTTTCTTTCGACCTAAAAATAGTTTTTCCATCAAATATGATTTTGATATCACGAAGATTCCGGCAAGTATCCTTGTCATCCCCTTTGTTACCAATGTTCTACCAGTCGCGTGGTTGCTAAACGCTACACTCAAGATTCCCGAGCTTGACGAAGAGTTCTACGAGCACATCAAAGACATAAAGAACGGCTACGAGACTGTTTATCCAAAGCTAAAATTTGCGGGCGGGATAAAAGTGCAAAGGATAATCAACAACTCGTATACGCCAACAGCAAAGGTCGCACAATCGTTTAGCGGTGGAGTTGACTCATTTAGCACACTAATTAATCATTTAGCCGAGCAGCCAGAGCTCGTTACTTTAATCGGCAGCGATATCTATTTTGACGATAAAGAGGGCATAAAAAACATAACAAGAAATACCAAAGAAACAGCTAAACAATTCGGCCTAAAACACCACATTGTCCATAGCGGTTTCCATAGTTTTCTCAATGAAGATTCTCTTACTGGATTAATCTTTCCGATAATAAACGACGGATGGTGGCACGCTATACAGCACGGTGTTGGATTGATAGGTCACATCGCGCCGATAGCCTACATAGAAAAAATAAAAACTTTCTACTTTCCTTCAACCCTTACTAGTAAAGAGTTTAATAGTAAAGTCTCCTGCGCTTCGTATCCAATAATCGACAATGGCGTTCATGTGGCCGGTATGAGGACAATTCATGACGGCTTCGAGCTTATGCGTCAGCAAAAAGTGAAGAACATTTGCGATTTCTGCGACAGTCATAAAACATCAATCCCTTTACGAGTTTGCTGGCAAAGCAGAGGGGGAGAGAATTGTTGCAAGTGTGAAAAGTGTTTTCGCACTATGATGGCGATTATTGCAGAAAGACACGATCCAAATGAATTTAATTTTTGCTACGACAAGTCGCTGAGCGATGATATAAAGGAAACGCTGAGACAACAAGTTCTACAGATTAGTTCTTCAATCCTACGGGCAATCTGGTCGCCAATAAAACAGCGGGCCGTAGCGAACAAAGACTATATCGATAGTAATTACCATGAGCTAGAATGGTTTTTGGACACAAAAATACAAAAGATTAAGTAGCTAGATACAACCTAGCGACGCATTTTTGGCTGGCCACTGACAGCCGCAAGTAGTCGAGCGCAGTTATTTTGGTCGTGGTAGAAATAAAATTTTTTGGTGTAATCTTTGTACTTACGATCCATATGACAACCATTACGAATTTGGCGAATGATGCTGGTCACCGCCGATTCGTAGTCTTCCGCCACTGGCCCAAACTTATTATCAGCAATATAACTTTTGGTAAAAATGTGGTCACCATTATAAACAGAGTCTTTGTCAAAATGGCAAAATATAACTGGTTTATTCAGATACGCAAAGTCTAACGAAACACTAGAATAGTCGGTAGTCAACAGATCTCCCTCGCAAAATGCTCGATTATAGTCGTATGGCATTGGCATAATAGCAAATGATTTGAATGAAAAATCAGGAATTTGTGCCTCGAGTGAAGGGTGGAGGTAGAATTCACCGGTCAGGCCGTTTTTTTTCATAACAGCTAGAATACGAGGATCATTTAGTAGACGTTGGTAGAATTTAAAATATTTACTTTTTTTGAAACCAGCATTATAATCACGGGTTTTCGTGCGCCTATTAAATGGCCCTGCGATTCTTTGGCGCCAAGTTGGCATAACGATGATCTTCCCAGCCGGCCTATTAACGAGCAAATCGTAGCGCGGCAAACCACACCTTACTGGGATCGACTTGTCGTAGCTATAGGCACCACCTAAAATACATTCATATTCTTGCTGTGCCGATGTTACCATTTGACTGAAATTCATCTCGTATCTATTTAACCAATGTGACAAATCGCTTTTTAGTATCCTATGTTGTAGGAAAATAAAATCGGCCGTGATTAGATCTGCATAACAGTTAATTTTGCTACCGAATGGATTCATGATATGAGTTTCTGGATGTGACAAGAACAACTTTTTGATCCGTAAGAACAACAGGTCGTGATGCAGACCACGGCTGTTGATGACCGGCCCGTACCCGCACATTTTTTTGTGGTCAGGTGATTTTTTTGATAACAAGAAATAGTTCTTGGCATCTGTTGGCTGCTTGACCACGTAGCGGAAGAATGCTTCAGTGTTGTCACCGGCGGCATTCTGTCGTTCAGCGAACAACCAAACAGTTTGGCTTTTGTCGGATACATGATAAATTACTCGCAGCAGGATTGACTTCAGACTCATAAGAAACGACCATAGGGGTAACGCAACACCCTTAAGACTGTTTTAGGGCTCTTTGTGCGGATCAATGAACTCGCATGAGGTAGTTGAAAATTAACAAAAATTCTCAACAAAAAAACAATTTCATACAAGAAATACCGTAAGCGACTAGCTGATCGTACAGTAATCTGTTTGCGATGCTTGCGTAATATTTTATCGCCCAGGATGCGATATGCGCCTGATATGTTGCCTAGCTCCGTCCATCTCCTGGTGTGAAGGCGCACTTTTTTATTTTCTAACACAAAAGAAATCTCACGAAACTGATCAAAGTCCACGAACACACTAAAACCACTTTGATGGTCATTTAGAAACCCCCGTTCAACGCGTTTGGCCTTGCATGAGTCATTGTTGGTCACAACAAATATATTGTCCAACCGTATATCTTCAGTGTAATCCTCGATCTTCAGCATGTTATCAGTCAAACAAATAAAGTCCAAAAAAATTTTCACAACGCTATATCCATTATAGCGTAAATGAGTAGAAACTGATATAATATCCCAGTGAAACACGTACAACAATTTGGCAGTACGGACACGAGGGGTACTATATGAATACGAAATACGGCCTTTTTACTTACAAAACTATCAACGTGGGGGATGATATCCAAAGCCTTGCCGCTAGACGGTTCTTGCCACAGATAGATTATATTATTGATCGCGACAACATAGATAACGAGGCGCATTTTGAGAAAAACGATAGAGTCAAGTTTATCATGAATGGTTGGTATACACATGCACCAGAAAATTGGCCACCGACTAACAAACAGATAGATCCATTGTTACTATCTATGTATATCAATGCGGCGTACGATGATAGCGTAAAGGATGCCTTTTTGTCATCCAGCAGCAAGAGGTTTATGGCAGAGAATGGTCCTGTGGGGGCTAGGGATATGGCTACGATGCAGTTTTTGCAAGACAACGGGATAGACAGTTATTTTTCTAGGTGTTTGACTTTGACGTTACAGCGCGATGGACGCATCGAGAGGCAAGATTACATATTGGCCGTTGATGTGTCAGAAGACGTCCTATTCACTATAAAAAAACGCACCCAGCGGCCAGTGATTACTGCCAGTGCTGCGATCATGAACAAACAAACCAGCCCAGATCAAAGGATTGCTCTAGCAGAATTTTATCTCTCTTTGTTTCAGGCTGCTCATTGTGTGGTAACCTCGAGGCTGCACACGACATTACCTTGTTTGGCCCTGGAGACACCAGTATTATTTATAGAAAACATGCTTGACGTCGACCCAAAGAGGTTTGACGGATTACTAGATTTAATGAACCACTCTAGTGAAAAAAAGTTTCTGAAAGACGAAACCTTTTATAACCTTGACACACCACCGTCTAACAAAGATTCTTACAAAAAATATCGCAAGGAACTGATCAAGACCTGTCGGGAGTTTACAAGTTTTGATGCGGATGCGAGTTTCTTGTGCGGCAAACCATTGCCCATACCGAGCTATGATACCGTGCTTATCCAGGCCATACTCGATGGGCTTCACAGCACTAATTTACTTACAGAATCCAGGCAAGAAAAGGATGCACTAGCAGAAAAAATACAAACTTTGTCATCCAACAAGTCGGCACTAGAAAAAGACTTAGAGGGTAAAGAAAAGTACATTAATCAGCTTGAGGATAATCTCCAAGGGATATACAAAAGTGTTAGCTGGAAAGTTACCAAACCACTACGCGCCACTAAAGCAATAGCAAGAAAAGTAGCCGAAAAGAAAAAATAGAACACAACTTGCACGGGTGATGATCCGACCATGGCGTATGTTATAATATATGTCAACATGGCCAACAAGAGGTTAAAATATTGGGTACTGGCGACAGAATTTCCGCCATATTACGGTGGCGGTATCAGCACGTACTACCAACACACCGTGGCGGCACTACAAGATCAATACGAGGTAACGGTTTTTCTGCCAGACGAATCAATCAGCAAAGATATACTCGTAGAACAAAAAGACACATACAATTTAGTTAGATTCAAGAGTACCCTAAAGCCACCCAAGCTACCCCTCGGGTGGGTGGCTGCAACCAGCTACTGTTTTTATATGGCTATAGAACACATGATCAAGAATGATGGTGCGCCAGACATCATAGAGACCCAAGACTATCAAGGTGTCGGCTATTTCACGATTCACAAAAAAAAGGAACTAAACCCATACCTTGAAAAAACTAAAATCATACTGGTGTCTCATGGGCCGTCGTTCATTAATTGTGACTACGAAGAAGCGCCAAATTATGCACTGCCAGGATATTGGACGCAATATATGGAAAAATATTGTTACCTGAACGCTGACGGTGTGATCTTTGCAAGTAAATGCAGTAAGACTCTTGTAGAGAACAAGCTAAACAATATCGCACCGAACACCATTATCCCTCACCCATTCAAGCATGAGGCTAGCAGCATCGGCGGCGGTGCTGCTGCCATATCGGATCAAGTAGCCTACATTGGGCGCATCCAACGCTTCAAAGGAGTTGAGGATTTAATGGAATTGATGAAAAAGAACTACTGGGATGTCGGCCACGATATAAAACTTACATTGATTGGCGGGAGTGGATCGTACTATGCTAAGAATATTGACGCACTAGATTATTTAAAGAATAAGTACAAGGACTATTTTGAAAGAGGGTTAATAAAAACTACTGGTCAAATCTCGAGCGAGAAAATCAAAGATTTTGTTAGGACGGCCAAGGCAGTAATTATACCGAGCAAGGTCGAAGCTTTTTCATATGTCACATGTGAACAGATGAGCAACGGCAAAGTCCTGCTTGTGTCCAACACTGGCGGACAATCAGAGATTGTTGAAGACGGCAAGTCAGGTTTCGTTTACAAAGATAACCGGGAATTCAAGCGAAAATTAGATTTAGCTCTGGGCTTTTCTCGGGGAGAGTATCTCAGGTTCACTAAAAAAGCACAAGAACGGATAGGTGAGATGTGTTCATACAAAAACGTTTTTACGCAAAAAAATGAATTCATAAGAAAGACTCTTAATACCAAAGACAAGGCGGATTACAATTTCGTATTCGAAAACACGACTGATGCCAGACAGTACAAAGTCAAAACATCAACACAATCACCAAACCGCAAGTTTGTAAAAGGCCTATTGTCGGTGGTGATACCTTACTACAACACCGAGCAGTACACTGGCGCAACCATCGACAGCCTTGTGAACGTTGATTACGAAAAGACAGAGATAATCATTGTTAATGATGGATCAACGAGAGAAAGCGCCATTGCTAAGCTGGATGAGTTAAAACAGATGTATCCTCAGCTAAAGATTGTCGATAAACCAAACGGCGGCCTGGCTAGCGCCAGAAATTTTGGTTTTCAACATGTCAGAGGCGAATTTACGGCCATTATTGATTCTGACGACAAAGTTACAAGCAATTTTTACTCACGTGCCGTGGCAATTCTTGATCGATACAAAAACATTGATTTTATTGGCACACACATCCAAAACTTTGATCAACATGATGGTATGTGGCCGACATGGGACACCGAGTTGCCCTACTTGCTATTTCATAATTCACTTAGTAGCAGTTGCCTTGTCTACCGCACCAAGGCACTCTTGGACGGGGGAGCCAACGACCCGATCATGAAATATGGTATGGAGGACTATGACAGTGTCCTTAGTATGGTAGAACGAGGTCACAAAGCGATAGTTATTACTGATCCTAATCTTATTTACCGTATTACACCAGGGTCAATGTCGCAACAATTCAACTACAACTGCGTGTCTTATCTAACGGAGCTTATCGCTGTCAAGCATGCCGGCCTATATAGTGCGTATGCTGATCAACTGGCTTGCCTTTATAATGAAAGTGGCCCTGGAATATTAACCGCCAATCCGACTTGGGAAACAGCAACAACCCAACTGGCAAAACGTCTACTGAACACCAAATGGATTGGAGCGCAGAAAAGCCTCAACGTAAAAATCAAAGGTTTGCTAACGCATATGCACATCCTAGATATAGCAATTGCCACCAGGGTGATATTTAAGGATACTGCCAAACTAGTAAAACTGATCGGCAAAAAAACAGTTAGCCTTATCAAGAAACTCACAAAATCGCTCGGGAACAACGCATAGAGGATTTCTTTTCCGCCAATCAAGCAATACTATAAACCGTCCAGCAGGAACCAATAACCTTTGGCCTCGGCCCAATATATAGAACCGAAAAGATAGTTTTGACTCAGCTGCTCGCCGGCTGTTAGCTGGGGACCTGCCGGTGGCCCCATTATACCTTGGCTACCACCCAGCTGAGCCCATCTATCACGTATTGGTCCATTAACTGACTCCCAAGCACCAGTATCATGACGC
>JGI24702J35022_10001359_pt1 | contig 15183 bp, 13 predicted proteins | sample TergutTh196P4_FD_35022 | JGI IMG/M metagenome (IMG submission 35022)
TGCCCGTTTTCGATTTTCGTAATGAAAATCACAGCCGCATTTTTTTTGCATCTTGAGCAAAGTGTTGGTTGCATCTGATACTACCTACCTTGTAATTTCCCTGTTTTTCATCACTATGATATATTTGTTCAAATAACCGGCCAAAGCGCAGAGCGTCAGCGTAATGGCGCAAGATATCATCACGATTGCGGCGCTTCCGGGAATACCCCGGAAAAGCATAAGCGTTACGCAGACGAGGAAAAACACGACAGTGGACGTTTTGCCGAGCAGATTGGCAGGCATGATGTTCGTTTTGGCAACCTTGTGCAAAACAAGCCCGCCAATAGCCATCATGATTTCCTTGACCCCTGCTATGAGCACCGCCCAGAATGGTATAATCCCGTCAATGGTGATGCACACCATGACTGATATTGTCATGAGCTTGTCGCCAAGAGGGTCGAGAATTAGCCCCAGCCTTGAAGAAGCTTTGAGTTTGCGGGCAAGGAAACCGTCGAGAAAATCGCTGAATGACGCAAGAGCATAGACAAGAACAGCGTAGAGTTTTGTGTCATGCGTGCTTGAAAAATACGTAACGATAAACACCGGAACTAAGCATATTCTGAATATTGAAAGAATATTTGGTATGGTTTTTATCACGCGATGCTCCCCCGTTAAATGCCGATTATTTCCGCTATCGGATTGGTGTTGACAATATGTTTCATAATCTTTGTACTGTCAAGCACTTCCGGCGCCAATACGCCTGCATACCTCACTATGGCGGCCAGCGTGAATACGATTATAAGCCCCTTTGCAAGCCCAAAGAGAGCGCCGCTGATAATGTCCACCAATTCCAGCCCGGGCAGTGAGAATACAAATCCGACAAGATTTCCGATAACGGCGAATATTATAGCCAGAAGGGCGAATGCAACCCCAAACACAGCGACGAAAGCCAAAACCGATGAAAGCTTGTCTGCAACTGTATTTGAAAGCGCTCCGATATTTAATCTACCCTCTTCGTTGTCTTTTGTCACCATATCCGCGACACGGGCAGCCGCTGTTTCCGGCAGGCCGATGCGCCGCAGGGCTTTATAGGATGTTTGGAATGTTTCTGATTTATCTTCAAACCCGGCAACGTCAATTTTGACATTTTTCTCCACAATATCAATTATTGCCGAGTCGACGATACCTCCGATGAAAGGGCTGAGCATATCTTCCAATTCCCCGGAGTATGCTGTCGCGGCAACTCCGGCAATAAATAGCGACACAACGAGGGATACTATGCCGAACACTCCGCGTATCAGGCCGTTTTTATAACCGCGCCATCCGCAAAACACTACAATGGCTATGACCGCCAGATCAAGCGCCAGAATTATCATTTTCATTCGTAACTCTCAACTCTCAACTCTCAACTCGAAATACCACCGCCGAGTGGTCTCCTGCCGCCAGGACTCTTCCTTTGCCGAAAGAGATTATCTTGGTTGCCCCTACGGAGGATACGGAATCATCAGCAAGTGGGAGTTCTTCAAGCGAAGTCTCGAAAAATGCGATGCCGTCGCCCCGGAGGAGCGCTATCTGCCCGTCGCCGTATGTTAAGTCGATTATTTCCCTGTCGGTTTCGATTTCACCGAGGACACTCCCTTTTTCATCGATAGATATTATTCCGCCGCTGTAGCCGACATTGTAATCAAGCAAGTACAGAACTATACTATCCACATAAATGGCGTACCCGCCAAGTCTCCTGCCTGCGAAATCGTAGATTTCGGTGTCCTCGTTCTTTTTGCCCAATCCGATCAGCGAGTTTTCGGTGACGAGGAGCATAGTCCCCCCCGTCGTATACGACATGTCGAGAATCAGCTTTCCGGGCAACTCAAAGATATGGTCAACATCTTCGCTGTTCAATTCATAGAACGATATCCTGCTGCCCCCCGGCGTCAGGTTCAAAACAGCCAGACTTTTGTTGTCGGAGGTTAATACGGCGGTTAACAAATACCCGGAAGCGAGATTAACTCTGTAGGTTGGATTCCCCGCGTCGTTATATACCGTCACGGTTCCTTTTGAAGCTCCACCCTCTTGGGTACATACGGCAAACCAGCCATTTTTATTTATCGATGCAGCAATGATGAGGCCGTCGGTCTCAATTGAAACTAATACCTCCGAATTGTTAAAAACCCGCACAGACGTACCGCCTATGTCATACGAGACCGCGCGGTCGCCCTGGGAGCAGACCATGGGGGTCGCCATGCGGAAAGAATCCCTCAGAGTCTCATAGCCTCCCGCATCAAGCACTTGCAAACCCAGCGTACCCGCTGCGGCAAGTGAGCCGCCTAAATCTGCAAACACCCTGTTTCGCCCGACGTCGAAAAAAAACTCAGATGCCATTTGGGCATTTTCGCTGTCTGAGAACAAGCCAAAAAACCGGAAATGACCCGACTGAGACCCGGAAATCAACGCTATTGCGATATATGTCAGCACGGCGAGGGACAGGAGCGATCCCGCAATTCTGATCAGCCTTTTTTTCCGGAGCACGGTTTTCTTTGGATCTTCGTCCATCTGAAAAAACCTCATTCAAAGTATTATATCACGCTGTGTCTTAAAAAGAAATAAAAATTACATGAACAATTTAACGCGGCGATGCCACGCAAATGAGAAATGAGAATGCAGAAATGAGAAACCGGGAACGAGGGAAACCACCCCGGCGCTACGCGCCACCCCTCCCCAGAGGGGAATTATTGGCATTATACCATCATTTCGCCGACAATGCCTTCGTACCATATTCGCGTGAGGTATAGCCCCCCGGGCGGTACGGTCGGGCCTGTGAGCCGGCGGTCTTTTTTGTCGATCAAAAGCGGTATGTCATCAGGCATTATTTTGCCTTCCGAAACATACAGCAACGTTCCGGCAATTGCCCTTGCCATGTTGTACAGAAATCCGTCCGCGCAGATGCGCAATTCTATTATAGGACTGTTTTCCCCGATATCGCACCAGTGGACGGTCCTGACCGTCGTTTTTGTTTCAGTCCCGGAGGAACGCAAAGCAGCAAAATCGTGGGTCCCTACGAAGTGCCTTGCTGCGGCGCGCATTAGCTCAATGTCTATCTTTTGCGTGTAAAAATGCGCCCTGTTGGTGTAAAACGGGTTGCGTATCCGAGAGTTGTATATCCTGTATGTGTATTCTTTTTTTACGCACGACAGGTTGGCGTCAAAATCGTCCGGAACATACAGTGCGTTTTGGACGGATATATCAGGCGGCAGGAGGGTGTTTATCGCAAACGGCAGCCGATCAGGAGGTATTTTCATTGATGTTCGGAAATTAAAGCAGTAGCTTTCCGCATGGACTCCGGCATCGGTTCTGCCGCAGCCATGCACTTTGACGGTATGGCCGCACAGACGCGACAGGGCGGCCTCAATAGTCCCGGCAATGGTGACCTCTGATTTTTGCACCTGCCAGCCATGGTATCCGGTTCCGTCGAACATCAGTCTCGCTGCTATATTTGCCAATGGGCGCTGCGCGCCCGAGGGATCAGGGATTAGGGAATAGGGAGTAGGAGACGAGGGAACGTGTTGATTTTTTGTCATATGTTCCATAAGTCAATCCGTCCAAGGACGACGACGGCGGCGACGGCGATCGCGCCGCAAAGCAGCGCTGCATAGTCTCTGCCGGCTGTTTTTAGTGTTTTCATTCTAGTTCTGCCTTCGCCGCCGTGGTAACAGCGGCTTTCCATCGCAATCGCCAGCTCGTCTGCACGGCGGAATGCGCTGATAAAAAGAGGGATGATTATCGGCAAGATAGCCTTTGCCCTTTTTATGAGACCGCCGGTTTCAAAATCAGCGCCGCGAGATTTTTGTGCGCTGATGATTTTATCCGTCTCTTCGATAAGCGTCGGGATAAACCTGAGCGCAATGCTCATCATCATGGCGAGCTCATGTATCGGCAGCTTGATTTTTTTGAGCGGATTGAGAATCTTTTCGATTCCATCCGTGAGGGCAATAGGCGATGTTGTATATGTCAAAAGAAACGTGCCAACAATAAGCATGACAAGCCGCGCCACCATAAATACGGCTCCGAACAAGCCTTCTTGTGTTATTACGATCCTGCGAAACTCAAACACCACATGTTCTCCGCCGCTGAAGAAGATTTGCAACAGAGCCGTAAATAATAACACAAAAAGTATCGGGCGTAGGCCACTCAAGGCCGCTTTTGGTTTAATCTTTGACAATGCAAGGCATGTGACCAGCAGGGCGAGCATAAAGACATATGCTATAAGACCATTCATCATAAACAGCGCCACGATATATACTACTGTCAGGATGAGTTTTGTGCGCGGGTCAAGCCTGTGCACAATCGTAGAACCGGGGAAGTATTGCCCCAGTGTTATGTCTTTTAGCATTATCTAGCCTCCATTTGAAACCACCCCAGCGCTACGCGCCACCCCTCCCTAGAGGGGAATTTCAGGCGTTTCAAGGTATTCATGACTGTTTTGCACTACATGTCTGCACATCGGCATGTGCGAATTGTTTCAAATCCCTACGTCTTCTGATCCCTGACCTCTGACCCCTGTTCCCTTAAGACTGCCAATGCGGAGCGGAGCTGTGGTACTGTGTATATCTCACGGCTGATCGGCAATCCCATCGCTTGCAGGCGCTGGGCAACCAGCGATGCCTTCGGCGCTGACAGCCCCATCGCCACAAGCCGCTCGCTTTCAGCAAACACCCCGGCAGGCGCTCCGCTGATGACGGCGCTGCCTTTTTCAAATATGACTATCCTATCGGCATTTCGCGCGATTTCTTCCATGCTGTGCGTCACAAGTATTATTGTGGCATCGTGCGCATGCTTGTAATTCATGATGTTTTTGATGATCTCCGCCCTGCCTCGCGGGTCCAGCCCCGCAGTTGGTTCGTCGAGTATCAAAACTTCCGGATGCATTGCGATGACTCCTGCTATAGCCGCGCGCCGTTTCTGCCCGCCTGATAACTCAAACGGCGATTTGTCCAATAAATCTGCATCCAGCAGCGCAAATCCTGCCGCTTCGAAGACACGGTCGCGGATTTCTGCCTCCGCCAGCCCCATATTTTTCGGTCCGAATGCAATATCCTCAAATACCGTCTGCTCGAACAGCTGATACTCGGGATACTGAAACACCAGCCCGACATTAAATCTGATTTTCCGGGTCTGTTCCTTTGAGGCATGGATGTCTTGTCCATTGAAATACACATGCCCGGACGTTGGTTTCAAAAGTCCGTTCAAATGCTGAATAAATGTCGATTTACCCGAGCCGGTATGCCCGATGATACCAAGGTATTCTCCCTTGTCCACCTCAAAGTCAACATCGTGAATAGCAACATGCTCAAATGGCGTGCCGATGCTGTAAGTGTGCTTAAGTTTTTCAGTCCTGAGTACTGCCAATGGAAGGTCCCCTTATCCCTAATCCCTAATCCCTGTTCCGCTGAAAGCGGAATATATTGCTTGTGCGCATTCTTCGACCGTAAATGCGTCGAGGGGGACGTCGAGTCCGTCATCCCTTAACTCACGCAGTATTGTAACTGTCTCCGGAACATTCAGCCCTGCTTTGCGAAGACCGTCGGCATCAAAGAATACTTCGCGCGGCGGACCGTCCATCATGATACCGCCGTCAAGCATAACGACAATCCTGTCCGCATCAATGGCTTCTTCCATATGGTGCGTTATCAGCACGACTGTCACGCCGTGTTTGTCCCTTAAGTCGCGTATTACCTTGATTATACTCTCCCTGCCGCGCGGGTCGAGCATTGCGGTCGGTTCATCGAAAACAATGCAATCCGGGCCCATAGCAAGCACACCGGCAATCGCCACGCGCTGTTTTTGCCCGCCCGAGAGCAGGTGAGGGGCATGCTCGCGGTATTCGTACATATTCACAATCTTAAGCGCTTCGTCGACGCGGCGGCGTATCTCGTCCGGCGGATACCCCAGGTTTTCGGGAGCAAAAGCGACATCTTCCTCAACGACAGTGGCAACTATCTGATTGTCAGGGTTCTGGAATACCATGCCTACCTGCCTGCGTATTTCAAGGAGCAGCGCCTCGTCAGTTGTATCGGCGCCTCTTACGTAGACCCGTCCGCCTTTTGGGAGAAGGATGGCATTAAAGTGCTTCGCAAGCGTTGATTTTCCAGAGCCATTATGCCCCAATATAGCGACAAAAGTACCTTTTTCTATCTCGAGATTTAGGCCATTGAGGACTATCTTCGGCTCGCCGCCGTCCGCCTGGTCGTACGAATATTCAAGCTTTTCAGTTTTGATAATTGGGTCCAATTCCGTTCTCCCGCTCCATCGTCCCTTAATTGTGCATTGTGAATTGTGAATTGTGAATTGTATCCGGTTCCCACCTGCAAGACGCGCCGCAAGGCAGGAGCAAACCGCTTGACTTTACCGGAAGCCCCAACTCACCGCTCTCCGCATTGCCGCCGAGTTGCGACTTTGTAATATATGTAAGTGTGGAGGGTGACAGTCCTGTCGTATATGAATTGATAAGCACAAATAACGGGTCGTCGCTCAAAACCCCGGAGCATAATTTGACAAAATCGTACAGACTGTCTTCAAGTTTCCATATCTCGCCGGAGGGTCCCCTGCCATATGACGGCGGGTCCATTATAAGAGCGTCATATCTGCGCCCACGCCGTATTTCGCGCTCAACAAATTTTGCGCAATCGTCTACGATCCAACGAATCGGCTTGTCCGCCAATCCTGAGGCTTCCGCGTTATCCCTCGCCCGTGTTACCATTCCGCGTGCTGCGTCTACGTGACAAACTGCGGCTCCCGCTGACGCAGCGGCCAGCGTAGCGCCGCCCGTATAGGCAAAAAGGTTCAGGATGCTGAGGCTCCTGCCGGCGGAGCGTATCTTTTCCGTGATATACTCCCAATTCACCGCTTGCTCCGGGAAAAGCCCTGTATGTTTAAAATTCATCAAATTGACATTGAATGCTAACTCCCCGTAATTTATCTGCCATTTTTCGGGCAAGTCGTTTGCGCTCCACTGACCGCCGCCTGAAGTTGCCCGCTCATAATTCGCATCCGGCGATTTCCAGTCGTGACAATCCTTCGGGGTTTTCCATATGACCTGTGGGTCCGGCCTGACAAGAATATACCTGCCCCAGCGCTCCAGCCTTTCGCCGCAGGAACAGTCAAGCAACTCATAATCGATCCATTTATCGGAAACCCACATGTGACTTCTCCCTGTGATGCCTCACCCTTTTTCAGATGTTTTCATCAGCGCGTCTTTGTCGCAGGATATGGCATAGCGCTCATATAGGCTGTTATCATACTGCCTTTGTAAATGGGTGTGATCCCATTCCTGTTTTATTGCTTCGGTTTCATAAAAACGGCGTTCCTGCTCGTTTTCGATCCGGTTCAAAAGTGAATAATGAGCCTGGCTCAAAGTGAATTGACTGCTCTTCTTTTCCATAACACCCGTTCATCCCCCATTCCGCATTATGGCTTGTCCGCGTCCATAGTTGCGTATGCGTTGAGATCCATCCCCGCGCGTGTTCCGGCAAGGTATTCATAATACCCCTGGCAACCAATCATAGCGGCATTATCGCCGCACAACCTGAGCGGTGGGATAAATAACGTCCGTCCCTCTGCCTCCGCCGCTTTGAGAAAATCTGCGCGGATGCGTGAATTCGCTGCCACGCCACCCGCAATTGCAATCCTCTCACGTCCAAATTCCGCCGCCGCCGATAAAACGCGCGGGACAAGTATCTGACTCATCGCCGCAGCAAACGAGCTTGCAAGCGAAGCCTTGTCAAGTGTTTCGCCCTTCTGCTCAGCATTATGGACTATATTGACCACGGCTGTTTTTAAACCGGAAAATGACATATCGTATGGGAAACCCTCGATGATCGGGCGCGGCAGCGAAAAACGGGACTCATCCCCGCCGCTTTGAGCCAGCTTATCAAGCGCCGCCCCGCCGGGATATCCCAGGCCGAGCACACGCGCGGCTTTGTCAAAGCACTCGCCCGCCGCATCGTCGCGCGACCGCCCGACTATGCTGATTTCCGTATATCCTCGCACATCAGCAATAATACTGTTCCCGCCTGATACTACAGCGCACAGAAACGGCGGGGACAGCTCAGGGTATGCGATATAGTTGGCTGCAATATGTCCCCTGATATGGTGAACCGGCACAAGCGGAACACCCAGCGCCATTGACAAGCCTTTCGCAAAGTTGACACCTACGAGTAACGCTCCGATAAGCCCGGGAGCATATGTCACAGCAACAGCATCAATTTGGGATTTTGTTATACCGGCGGTGTTTATTGCCGACTCCGCAAGTCTGCCTATATGCGCAGTGTGATTGCGCGAGGCGATTTCAGGCACAACGCCGCCGTACAGCGCGTGCATATCCGCCTGTGATATAAGCTCGTCCGACAAAACTTCGCGACCGTTGCGCGTCACCGCAACTGCCGTCTCGTCGCAAGATGTCTCTATGGAAAGTATTATCATGCCTTGAGTCCTATTTCTGCATTCTCATAATTATCGCATCTTCAACGGGTTCGGTGAAGTATTCTTTCCTGTACCCCACCTGCATAAATCCGTGCTTCACATATAATGCGATCGCGGCTTCGTTGCTTTTTCGAACCTCGAGATAAATCGAGTTAATATTTTTGTTTCCCGCCCAATCGAGCGCTGCCTCTATAAGGTCATCGGCTAGCCCTCTCCTCCGGTAAGAGGAATCGACCGCAATCTGGAACAGTTCGCCTTCGTCAGCTACGCTCCGCAGGATAATGAAACCAAGGACGGGGGGCGCATGAACCGGGGACAACCCCCGGCCCTGCGGGCCACCCCCTTCGTGCGCGAAGGGGGCATGAGACGTGGGAGCGGTTCTATTGTCCCAAACTGCAAAGTATGCGTCATCGCTGTATATTTCGCTGAGCAGGGCGCCGTGCGGCCACGGCGGGGTAATCGAATCGCGCTCGATTTCAAGTATCCGGGAGATATCCTCTTCTATTGCAATGCGGATCATATATTGTACCTCTAGCGGAGGAAACCACTTCGTCCGCTTCGCGGCCACCCCTCCCCAGAGGGGAATTAGGGACAACCCCCGCCGCTGCGCGGCACCCCCTTCGTGCGCGAAGGGGGCATGATTCTCCTGTCCTCTATTCCCTGATCCCTAATCCCTAATCCCTATTTCGTGTCGTGCCAGCTTTTGCCGGTGCGCGTCTGTGCCAGAAGCGGCACCGACAGCTGCGCCGCGTTTTCCATTTCTTCCCGCAGAACCCGGCTGACAGCGTCCGCCTCATGCTCGGGGCATTCAACGATTAGCTCGTCGTGCACCTGCAGAATCAACTGCCCGACCAACCCCTCGTCTTTCAGCCGTTTGGAAACATTTATCATCGCAATTTTTATTATATCAGCCGCCGTCCCCTGGATCGGCATATTGAGCGCAACCCTCTCGCCAAACGAACGCGTGTTGAAATTCGACGACTTCAGCTCGGGAAGAAATCTGCGGCGTCCAAATAATGTCGAGACATAGCCGAGCTGTTTGGCGCTTCCGACGACCTCATCCATATACTTTCGCACCCCGGAATACTTTTCGAGATAGTTGTCTATATATTCCTTCGCCTCGCGCGGCAGAACACCTATGTCGTTTGCCAGCGAAAATGACGATATCCCGTACACAATGCCGAAATTGACCGCTTTCGCTCGCCCGCGCTGCTGGGCTGTGACCTCGCTGAGACGGACGCCGAACACCTGTGAAGCAGTAACGGAATGGATATCGTCGCCGCGCTCGAATGCCTCCAGCATTACCGGGTCGTGCGCGATGTGAGCAAGTAGGCGCAGTTCTATCTGCGAATAGTCGGCATCCACAAGGACATTCCCGGGTCCGGCTATGAACATTTTTCGCAATTCCCCGCCCATTTCTTTCCTGACAGGTATGTTTTGCAGGTTCGGCTCCGTCGACGACAGCCGCCCCGTCGCCGTGACTGTCATCTGAAAATGCGTGTGGATGCGTCCGTCAGACCCAATAACTTTCAGCAATCCGTCCGCATATGTGGATTTAAGTTTCGACAGCTCCCTGTAATCTTTGATAAACCCTATAATCGGATGACTGCCTGCCAAATGGTCGAGTACTTCAATATTTGTCGAATATCCGGTTTTTGTCTTTTTCGGCGCGGGAAGCATCAGTTTATCGAATAGAACCTCTCCCAGCTGTTTTGGGGAATTGAGATTAAAGCTCTCCCCGGCGAGTTCATGGACTTGCCTTTCTGTTTCTGCGATCCTTTCGGATAGTTTCCCCCCAAACTCCTCCAACGCGGTTCTGTCGACGAGAAATCCCTCATGCTCCATTTCTGCAAGGACGAAACAAAGGGGCATTTCTATATCATAAAACAGTTTCTCAAGTTCCATCTCCTTGAGTTTTTCGCTGAGCGAATCCTTCAGCAGGTTCACGGCGTAAGCAGATGAAGCAAGCGATTTCCCCGGTTCTACCATCATTGTCATCTGACCGGACTCCGTATCGTCCGCCTCGGGTCGATAACCGCAATAGCGCTCGGATATTCGCGATATTTCATAGTTGCTGTCAGTCGGCGAAATCAGGTATGCCGCCAACGCTGTGTCGAACACCCATCCATCGGTGTATAACCCGCGTTCATGGCACGCCCGGATAATGTCTTTTATATTGTGCCCGGCTTTTTTTACACTGTCGCTTAAGAGTTCCTTAANCGCCGAGTCGGACAACCCCCGGCCCTGCGGGCCACCCCCTTCGTTTGCGAAGGGGGCTAAAACCCCCGGCCCTGCGGGGTCACCCCGCCCAAGAGGGGAATTGGACGCCGGAACTATGTATACCTTACTCGTTCCCGGCAAAGCAACCGCTATGCTGTCAAAAAACTCTGAATCAAGAACTATTGAGGCGAAATCCGCAGCTTTTGCGGCATCAAGAAGAATCCCTGCATCCGCTCCGGTGCTGACTTCAATTATCTCAACTTCCCCTTCGGTTTCCTGCGTTTTCCCGACTTCGCCCTGTCTCTTCAAGCCGAATGTCTCTATCATTCGGGCAAATCCGAGCCGCTTGAATATTTCATACAACTTGTTCTTGTCGGGCTCTTTGCGCATGCAGTCTGCTGGAGATATCTCAATCGGAGCGTCGACTCGTATGGTCGCGAGCATATATGACAATTCCGCCCGTTCCCGCCCGGCCTCAAGTTTTTTCCTGACGGAGTCTTTTATGTCAAGTTCATCCAGCCTTGCGTATATTTCGTCTATCCCGCCAAATAGGCGCACCAATTCAAGGGCTGTCTTTTCACCCACGCCCGCGACGCCGGGGATATTGTCGGATGCGTCCCCCATCAAGGCTTTAAGGTCGATCATTCTTTCCGGTGCGAAGCCATATTCCTCGATAAACGCAGCGGTGGTATAGTCTTTCGTTTCTGATTGCCCCATTCTTGTTTTTACAAGTTTGACCCGGGTGAAGTCAGAGATGAGCTGTAATGAATCCTTGTCCCCTGTGACTATAACACATTCGCAGTCTTCCGCTTCGCACGATTTCGCTATTGCACCGAGTAGGTCGTCAGCCTCCCAGCCGGGCTGTTCCGAACACGGAATTTTCATCACCGCCAGGATTTCCTTGAGTATGGGTATCTGGACGCGGAGTTCATCAGGCATCGGTTTCCTGTGAGCCTTATAGTCTTCGTACCTTTCGTGGCGGAACGTCGGCGCCGGAAGGTCGAATGCCACGCACAGCGCGTCAGGTCTTTCTTCTTCAATAAGCCTTTGCAGTATGGCTAGAAAGCCGTAAATAGCATTTGTCGGCGTCCCGTCGCTCGCGGAAAGCGGCCGGATGCCGTAGAACGCGCGGTTTATTATACTGTTGCCATCGAGTGTCATTAGTTTCATAGATGATAATATATTCCAACTTTGCCCGAATATCAAGAAAAACAATATTTGCAGGATTTTTCAAACTGTGAACTTTTTAAGAATAAGTGAACTTTTGCTTTTCTTTTTCGTCTAATGTTTTATATAATATGCAAGTATTATGCAATTGCGTGATAACCTTACGGAATAAAGAATCAAATACGTCCGCGAAGCGGACACCACAATTGCGCATTGTGAATTGTGCATTGTGAATTGCGGTCGCAGACCGCATTAGGAGGCGGTCGTTTGGCCCAGGCTGCAAATGTAATTGAGATAGACGGTCTGCGCAAGGTTTACCGAATCGGCGCAGAGCGCGTCATCGCGATCGACCATATAGATCTGACTATTTCACGCGGAGAGGTCTGCTGCCTTCTCGGCCCGTCCGGGTCCGGCAAATCCACCCTGCTCAATATGATCGCGGGTCTTGAAAAACCCACGCGCGGCAATATTGACGTCATGGGGGAGCGCGTCAGCTCCATGGGCGAGACCCGACTTGCGAAATTCCGCCAGCGAAAAATGGGCTTTGTTTTCCAAGCGTATAATCTCCTGCCGGCGCTGACTGCTGTCGAGAATGTCAGCCTGCCGCTCATGTTCCGAGGGGAGAGCCGCCGAAAAAGAAAAAAGGCTGCTATGAAAATGCTCGACATGGTCGGCTTGCGGACACACGCGAAGCACAAGCCGCCGCAAATGAGCGGCGGGCAGCAGCAGCGCGTGGGCATCGCGCGCGCATTTGTCAGTGACGCGCCGATAATTCTGGCGGACGAGCCTACGGGCAACCTTGACTCAAAGACGACAGCAGAGCTGATGAACCTTATTATCGGCCGTGCGCGGGAACTCGGGCAGACGCTGCTCATTGTCACGCACGACACCCGCATCGCGGAGTACGCCGACCGGATAGTTCATATATTCGACGGCAGAATCGCAAAAATAGAAACCCCTAATCCCTAAACCCTAACCCCTAATAATGGAGGTACATATGAAAAGACGCCTTATTGCGATAACAGCCGCGCTGCCGGTCCTGTTAGCACTTATTATTATCGCGCCGAATGCGGGCGCCGCGCCGCCTGATCCGCCGCCCAGCCTTGTGGAGATATCAGGCTATTCAAGAACCGACAGCAATTCCAACATATCCTCCGCAGGCAGCACGGCGTCATTCAATATAACTGTGAAATTCCCATCTGTTGACTCAGGAGGAATTACCCAAGCCCAATTAGAAGGTCTGACCGTCACTTTGGGCAAGGATTTCATTTTTGCCTCCGGCAAACCCTGGGTGAAGCCTTTTCTCGAAGATCTGACTGAACCGCCGGAATCAGATAAAACGAGCGCTGAATTCACTTTGGCTCTTGTTTACACAGGTCCCGGGAATTTCCTTGAAATCACCCTTACCCACCCAAGCAGCCCTGCCGGGTCGGACGATCACTCAACCACCTGGCAATTCCACAGGAACGACACATTGACGCCGGAGCCGTACAATCCCCCCTCTTACGACTACACCCCGCCCTCTGTGCCGATTCCGACCCTGTCAGTTTCAGGCAAGCTGCCGGAACTCGAAGCCGGCAAAAGCGGAAGAATCGAATTCACGCTCACCAACACTTCAACAACTCCGGCGCAAGCGGTGACAGTAACGCTGCTTGAGACCAGCGACACCCTGTTCCGCCCGACAGCCATCTCGGGCAGCTCGATTTCCGTCGGGACGCTGGGCGTTGGCGGCTCGAGCTCCAGGTCAGTCATTATTCCGGTCGACATCTTTGACGACGTGCCGGAGGGATATTACAATGTCCCAATAAAAATCACGTTCAGAAACAGTGCCGGCGACAATGCGACTCATGACACATTCTTACAGGTTTTCATCAAAAACCCGTTAGTGGGAGGGAAGGCCGGAAAGCCATTTATGAGTGTTGCCTCGGCGACGGTCAATAAAAACACGCCCGGCAGCGACGGGATTTTGATGCTTACGATGGTTATCGCAAACATCGGCGATGGCGGCGCCCGCGACGCAAGGGTGAGCCTCACAGGGTTCAAAAGCTCTGAGATCACGCTCAACGAAAGCCTCGCCACAAAATCGCTCGGCGATGTCCTCTCCGAAGGCCGGTCGACAGTCACTTACTCGCTGAAAGTCGCCAAAGACCTTGAATCGGGAACCTATCCGCTGAACGTGGAGGTCAGGTATAAACTGCCGGACAACACGGAAGCCAGCATGACAGACGTAGTTTACATCAACATAATCCAGCCGACAGCCTCGCAAAGCAGCGTGCAGCTAGTCGGTGTCAGCCAGGATGTGTCGAATCCCGGAAATTCCAACATCATCAAGGTCACATTGACCGTCAAAAACAACAGCGGCGCAAAAGCCGATGATGTGACTGTCGGTTTTGGCGGCTTGTCTGCGACATCATTCACGCTCTCGGGCAGTTTTGGGGACAGCAAGCTCGGCAGCATCGACCCGAATAGTACCGCAAGCGTAACTATAGCCCTGTATGTCTCGGAAAGCCTGCCAAACGGAAACTACCCGCTCCCGGTCGTCATAGGCTATTCTGATTCCGGCGCCGCCGGCGCAAAAGCGGAGTCAACGGAAACGGAAGTATTCATTTTCGTCAATCGACCCGAGAAGGACTCCGACGAAGAATCCGACGGCAGCGTACCCCGCGTGATAATCAGCAGGCACTCTATATCCGTCGACACTGTCATCGCCGGCAAGCCGTTCGAGCTGAGCGCCACTCTGCTGAACACAAGCATGAGCAAGAATATAAAAAACCTGAAAGTCACAGTCACGGACAAGGACGGCATATTCATCCCGGTCGAGGGGACCAATTCATTCTACATTGCTGAAATCCCAATCGGGCAGACGACCGACATCACAATTATGCTGGCGGCAAAACAGGACGCGGAGACAAAATCATATCCCGTGTCAATCAGCCTCGATTACGAGGACGAAAAAAACACTCCCTATTCCGTTACCGAATCGCTGAGCATTCCGGTATACCTGCCCCAGCGGCTCGAGGTCTCAAACGTGACGTTTTATGAGTCCGGCATGGGCATGGGGTATTTAAGCTTTCAGTTTATTAACAAAGGCAAATCGCCTCTTTATAACATGAACATCCGCATAGATGGCCCGATGACCGCAATGGAAGGCGATTATTTTATCGGCACATTTGGGCAGGGGCAATCGGATTATTTTGAAGACACAATAATTGTTAGCGCGTACGGCGAGCTTGAAGGCTTCATCGTCCTGGAGTTTGAGGATTCAGCAGGAAATCCGCAGGAACTCCGCGAGCCCATATTCGCCTATATAAGCGAGCCGTTTTACCCGGAGCCCGGTTTCCC
>JGI24702J35022_10001360_pt1 | contig 15179 bp, 8 predicted proteins | sample TergutTh196P4_FD_35022 | JGI IMG/M metagenome (IMG submission 35022)
CAAGAACGGTTGGAGATAGTCCAGCAAGCCCGAGTCGTTCACGCTTGTTGTTGTAGATAATATGATGCTACGTTGTGTGATAGGAGGAGTGATTTGTTCTGAGTCGCCACTAGGAAGCAGGTCTGAAGGCACTGTAGAAGTTGTGCCGTCTGATGTGGTTGGCGGCGGTTCGATCGTTTTGTCATTGCATGCGGACAAGCCGAAGACTAACACTCCGATCAATACAAGCGCGATGAATCTCTTTGAAATTTTCATACTTTTCTCCTTCTATTTGAATAATTTACTTTTTGTTACGAACAATTACTGTTTTTTGGGCGCGATAACGTAATATTATTGATATTACTCCAGTTTTCTGATATAGTAAAGTCATTACTTTTGGAAAAGAGGGGCTATTTTGAAAAAATATACACAAAAACTAATAATTGCGCTAATTCTCGCGGTTATAGCCGTTTCTTGCGTGATTGCGCCAACGGTTGCTTTGGCAATCGAGTTCCCGGATATGCAAGGGCACTGGGCTGAGTCATATGTCAACGCGCTCGCGGCTACGGGCGCAATAAAAGGATTTGAAGACGGGCTGTTTCATCCAAGTGAGTACGTCACTACGCAGGAATTCATAACGATTCTCATCAGGAACGAATATGGAGAGATGGAAGCGCCAGATGACGACTGGAGCTTACCATACATGGCGGCTGCGCTCCAGAAAGGCGTGATAGAGGAAGCTGACATAAGTTCCTCGGACCAGCCTATGGACAGGCTGTCCGCTGTTAGATTCACCCATTTTTTCCTTAGCAACATCAAAGAGGAACCGGACACACAACACGTTTCTGTAGCTGAGCAGCTTACTGACTACTCATATTGCAGGGAGTGCCGAGTCCATTTGGAACAGTGTTACGCAAAAGGCATTGTTATTGGAAAACCTGGTCCAACGTTCGACGGCGACGCCAACCTGACAAGAGCGGAAGCCAGTATAGTGATCATGAAGGCGCTCAACCCTTCGATGCGTACGCCGCCCCTCGCTTACCAAGACGAAGAGGGATTATTAATAACCGGTGAAACAGCCGTGAATATCCTAAATAACAACAACGCGATACTTGTCGACGTAAGAACGCAAGAAGAATATGATAAGCAACACATCCCGGGGAGCGTATTGGTGCCTGTCGTTGACATAATTAATCCTGAGATCGAAAAACCGTTTGACGAAGAAATGTATATCATTGTTTACTGTTCAGCTGGGTCTCGAAGCAGACAGGCTTACAATTACCTAGTGGAGCAAGGATATAAACATGTATACAACATGGGGATAATCGACAATTGGCCTTATGTCATAGATGACAGTAATTCTTAACTAATTCTTAGCTAATTCTTAACGTGACTACAACCATTCAACTGTTCAGGAGCTGTCTTATTGGCGCCTGAACAGTTGATTGTCATAAAATGTCACAAAATACGCTATACCAATGCCGCTTATGGCGATTCACGCTCAATCCTGCAAACTTTCCGCCCAACCCACGTATTTTGCCAGGTTTTCATTGCATTCGGCGCGCGTGTCGTTGCGCGTCATAATATACACTTTCACTTTTGGCTCTGTCCCTGACGGTCGTACAATGACTAACGCACCGTCTGACATTTCAAACCGAAGCACGTTTGAGCCTGACAACTCGATTTCCGAAGTTTTGCCAGTCTTCACATCGATTTGCTCTCCGATTTCGTAGTCGCGTCTGGAAACGACGGCGACGCCGGCGATTTCAGAAGGTGGGTTTGTGCGCAGGTTATGCATGAGTTCGCGCATCTTGGCGAGTCCATCAAGACCGGGCATAACAAGATTTAGCGTTTTCTCACCGTATTGCCCGTACTTTTCATAGAGGTTTTGTAGTGCTTGGAACAAGGTCAATCCTTTAGAAGAGTACCATGCCGCCATTTCCGCTATCAGCATTGAAGCGGTAACGGCGTCTTTGTCGCGGACGTAGTCGCCTACCATATAGCCGTAGGATTCCTCATACGAAAAAATGACTTTACCCTCGCCGGCGGACTCCAGCGCGTTTTTCTTTTCCGCCATGAACTTGAACCCGGTGAACGTATCATAACACGCCACACCGTTTGACTCCGCTATATGTCGCGCCATTTCAGTCGTTACTATCGTCTTTAGTGCGATAGGTTTATCAGGCATTGTGCTGGTTCTTTTTTTTGCGCCGATAAGATAATCAAGAAGCAGGGCGCCCGTTTGATTGCCTGAAATGGTAGTGAATCCTCCTGCGTCGTCGCGAACCATCAATCCTACCCGGTCGCAGTCAGGGTCTGTCCCTATTATAAGGTCGGCGCCATTTTCTTCCGCAAGCGCGATGGCGAGTTTGAAGCCTTCAGGATTCTCGGGGTTGGGGGATACTACCGTCGGAAATGTGCCGTCGATCTCCATCTGCTCCGGTACGCATATGACATTTTTTAAGCCAAGCCTACGAAGAGCTTCCGGAACAAGCTTGTAGCCGCAGCCATGAAACGGGGTGTATACAAGTTTGAGGCTTTCGGAGACCATTTTTACAGATTTTAAATCATTTGCTTGCGCCATGACATTTGTCATGAACAAATCATCAGTTTCGACGCCCATGGCGACGATAAGCCCATACCGGATCGCCTCGTTATAATCAATAGTACGTATCGATGAAAAAATATCCAGATTGTCCATTTTTTCGGCGACAACCTTTGCGTGCTGAGGCGGAAGCTGGGCACCGTCAGCCCAATAGACTTTGTAACCGTTGTATTCTTTCGGGTTGTGGCTGGCTGTAATGTTAACTCCGGCAATACAACCATATTCGCGTATCGCGAACGATAATTCTGGAGTCGGTCTGAGTGATTCGAATATTCTCACGTTTATTCCATTGCCGGCGAAAACGCAAGCTGCTTCGCGGGCGAACGCGACGCTGTTCAGGCGTGAATCATAGCATATAGCTACACGTTTACGGATGCCTGGTTCGGTCAGGATCAGTTCGGCAAGAGCTTGGCTCGTATGCCTGATAACATGGGTATTCATTCTGTATAATCCGACGGCCATTATCCCGCGTAGACCGGCTGTACCGAATTCAAGCCGCCCGAAAAACCGGCTCTCGATTTCCTTCTCATCTTCCGCGATAGCGCGCAGTTCATCTTTTTCAACGTTTGATAGTGCAGGGCTGTTTAACCAAGTGTTATATTGTTCGGTGTAGTTCATCAATCGATCTCCTATTCGATTATCTCCGCGTCATCGTCTTCATCTTCATCTTCAACTAAATCAGCGGTAAGCAGATTCCGCGCGTCTTCAAGCATTGTTTCGGGTACATATATTTCCATCCCGCCTGGTGGGTGACCCATAATCAGCTTTCCAAACAACCCATTATTTGGATACTCGCAAATATGCGGTATGCCATAGGCTTTGAGCAGATTTAACGTCAGTTCCATATCAAGCGGCCCCCCAATCACATGAATAAGGCGCGTTGGCGAGACAGGCTCGCCGTTTTCATCTACTGGCCATGGCGACTCTTCTTTTTTTCTAAGAGTCCACTCCAAATCTACCCCTCCACTCTATTTGTTAACAGATTGTTATACAGCTTCCTGTTCTTCGAGGTGCGGTTCATCTGGCGTATATATCGCTTTTATATCCACACCTAACGCGGACAGTTTTTGGATCATCTTTTCATAGCCGCGTTCGATGTAGCTGACGCCTTCGATTGTGGTCTCGCCCCGGGCGCATATGCCGGCGATAACTAGGGCGGCGCCTGCGCGCAGATCGCTTGCCTTCAGTGAAGCGCCGGTGAGGTTTGACACGCCCTCAATGATCGCGGTTCTTCCGCTTACACGGATCAAACTACCCATTTTTGCCAGTTCGTCAACGTATCTGAACCTATTATCCCAAACGCCTTCTGTAACGGTGCTGATCCCGTTGGCCAAGCAAAGCACAGTCGATATCTGTGGTTGCATATCGGTTGGGAAACCAGGGTATGGCATTGTTTTTATGTGAGTCTTGAGTAGTGGGTCCGTACGTTGCGCGATTATTGAGTCTTCGAGATCCACAACTGTCACGCCCATTTCCCTTAGCTTACTGGAAATGCCTTCAAGATGCTTGGGTATTACATCTCTGAGGACTATCCGGCCACCCGCGCCCGCGACTGCGGCTAAATATGTGCCTGCTTCTATCTGGTCGGGTATTATCGAGTAAGACCCGCCCGACATTCGACGTACGCCGCGTATCTTTATCGAATATGTGCCTGCGCCGCGTATATCCGCGCCCATTGAGTTTAGGAAGTTAGCCAAATCAACAATATGGGGTTCCTTTGCGGCGTTTTCTATATATGTGTTACCTTCAGCAAGCGCAGCGCCGAGCATAAGGTTGATTGTAGCGCCGACTGACACGACGTCAAGGTAGATCGTGGCTCCGCGTAATACTTTATCTGTTTCGGCGGAAACGACGCCGTTTTTTACGCTGACATTCGCGCCCATCGCCGTGAAACCTTTGACGTGCTGGTCGATCGGGCGCATCCCACCAAAATTGCAGCCGCCGGGCATCGTAACATAAGCGTTGCCGAACCTTCCAAGCAACGCACCTATGAGGTAGTACGAGGCCCTAATGCGGCGTACAGTATCGAATGTCGCTCTCATCGTCTTAACGCGTGTACAGTCGATATCAACAGTCCTTTTGTTGACTGCGCGGATATCTGCGCCCATCTCTTTAAGTATACTCAAAAGTGTCGTCACGTCTGAAATCTGAGGAAGGTTTTCAATTCTGCAAACGCCATCGACCATTAGCGCGGCAGGGATGATGGCGACAGCAGCGTTCTTAGCGCCGCTTATTTCGACCTCTCCGTTTATTGGGTTGCCACCATTTATGACATATTTCGTCACAGGCATACCCCCTATGTTCAGAATAGAGTAGTAGTTGAGGCTACTGCTACTGCCTAATTATACTACAATTAATATGTTTTGCAAGCAATTTGTATTTTCTTGTATCTTTATGGACTTTATGAACTCAGCCCTGACACTCTTAGAACATCCGGAATTTTCGATTCCCACCCCAGAGCCATTATATGCACTCCCTGGCAGTATTCGCGGCATTCCTTTATAATACGCGCCGTTATCTCGACGCCGGTGACGCCGGACGCGGTTTTTTCTTTGTCCTTTTCCAGTTCCTCGATTATTTCAGGAATAGCGCCGATGCCGGGGATGTTATCACACAAAAAATTCATCATCCTCGCGCTTTTTGGGATAATAACGCCAAGCATGACAGGTACGCTGAATTGCTTTGCCTTTTCCATGAACCGAACGAACTTTTCAGGTTCGAAAACCCCTTGCGTCTGAAAGTACTCCGCCCCGGCTTTGATTTTTCGCTCCATTTTGAAAAGTTGCGCATCGATCGAATCGGCGCATGGAGATACAACGGCGCCTTTTGTAAATCTTGGGAAATTGCCTGAAAGCTTATTACCAGCGATATCGATGCCGTGCTCAAGTTGACCAACGGCATAGAGAAGCGATACGGAGTCTAGGTCGAAAACAGGTTTTGCTTGAGGCGTGTCGCCCATTATGGTATGGTCGCCTGTGAGGACGAGCAGGTTTTCGATTCCAAAATACGCTGCGCCCAGCAAGTCGGATTGCAGTGCGATCCTGTTGCGGTCGCGGCACGCCAGCTGGAAAATCGGGCTAAAACCTTTGTCGATCATGGCTTTGCACGCAGCGAGAGCACCCATGCGCATTTTTGAAGAACAACAGTCGGTCACATTAATTGCCGATACGCCCTGTAAGTATTTTTCCGCATCGCCAAGCAGAGCATCGAGCTCAAAACCCTTTGGCGGGCTGACTTCGGCGGTGACCACAAATTCACCGCGACTAAACAGCTCGGTGATTCTCATATCAAACTAAATCCTCCCCTTGTAGCGCGAAATCCCGTATTTTTACCTGCTGCGTCTGGATGTCGGATGGTTGTGTTTTCTCAAGCTGTCTGAAAATGAGCGCCCACCCGCAATCAATGTCGCTACATACTTCGCATTTTCCGTTTTTCGAGCCGCCGCATGGCCCGTTGACGAGACCTTTTGCGCAAGAGCTTATTGGGCAAATGCCTCCTGTGTCGTTGAGGTGACACTCACCACACAGCGCGCAGCCAAATTCAAGGGGCGTTACGCCTTGGCAACCTGGTAGGGGATAGGTGTCACAGACGGCGAACACCCGCTTGTCGGGAAACCTTTCTGCAATAACCTGGACGCCGACGCCACAGGAGAATACGAGCAATGTATCCGCAGCGTCTATCTTGTTAATATTACTTTGCGCCCATGATTCGAGGTTTTCACCGCTGCATAGATAATCGGTCGAAACAGTTGCTAAAACTGTTTTAGAAACCAGCAGACAATTTATAAGCTCTTCGACTTCGGCTGCCGGGAAAAATATTTCGCTGCATCCCGCACAGCTTACTGTGACGGTTTTACCTTCCGCAAGAGAAAGGATTTCGTCAGTTGGTTTGAGTTGTGTGATCAACAAGCTGTTTCATCTCCGTTTCAGTTGGGAGTTGCTCCCTTTGGGGTTATTTATCAACAGCTTCTATAGCTTTTTTTCCTGTTTTTATTGCTTCCCTTATCGCTATTTTTGACGGGCATATGAAGTCGCAGCATCCACACTCGACGCACTTGACGACATCTTTTGCTTTCATCCCTTCCCAATCATTTTTAGCAGCGTAAAAGGGAAAGTATAAAGGAAGCAGTTCCATGGGGCAAACGTCGACGCAGCGCCCGCACTTGATACAAGGCGACGGGTTTGGTCTCGTTTGATCGACAGCGATGATCCCGTTGACGCTTTTTGTTACCGGCGCGCCGAGATCCACAGCCTTGATCCCCATCATCGGGCCGCCAAGCTTTATTACTGCTCCGTCAGGCGCTCCGCCGCAATAATCAATGATTTCGCTGATAGGCGTTCCAAGCTTCACCATGAAGTTGCCGGGATGTTTGACCTTCTCGCCGCTTACGGTCAAAACCCGCTGTATAAGCGGCAAACCTTTTTGTATCGCGTCGGAAACCGCTTTCGCCGTGCTGACGTTGTTTACGATGACGCCTACATCGAACGGAAAGCCGCCGTCAGGCACACTACGGTCGAGAGCGCGTTTGATCAGCGTTTTTTCCGCGCCCTGTGGGTATTTTGTTTTAGCGGCGAAGACATCAATTTCAGCAATGGCGGCCGTTTTTAACCTGAGCAGGTCGACAGCGTCCGATTTGTCGTCTTCGATAGCGATAATGCCTTTTTTCGCGCCTGCTGTTTTTAGCAGTGCTTGGAGGCCAAAAATCACGTCGTCAGGGTATTCGAGCAAGACGCGATAGTCGGCTGTCAAGAGCGGCTCGCATTCGCAGCCGTTGACCAGAACAGTGTCGACTGGTTTTGGAGGGGTGAGCTTGACCGAGGTCGGGAAGGTGGCGCCGCCCATTCCAACAATGCCCTTATCGCGGATAAAGGCGATGACTGCTTCAGCTGAGAGGTCACGCCAATCTTCGAGCGGTTTAACGGATTCGTGTAGTTCATTCTTGCCATCTGATTCGATAACGACAGACAATATGTCAATACCTGTATTCGGGTAATACCGGAATTCGACAGTTTTAACTATACCGCTGACGCTCGCGTGAACCGAGCTGCTAATGTGACCAACCGCTTCTCCGATTTTTTGGCTAACCTTGACATAATCACCGGCTGTTACGATAGGTTTGGCTGGCGCTCCTATATGTTGCAACAACGGGATTATAACAGTTTGGGGGTCGGGAAAACGCTTAATTGGCATGTGTTGGCTAAAATGTTTCTGGCTGTGCAGGTGGAGCCCTCCGTAGAATCCTTCGAGGCGCTTTTCACGGATCGATTCGATATAAGCGTGTGTGATACCGAAATCGACTTTACTATAGTCCCTGAGCTGCGCCGGTTGCGAGAGCAAAATTCCCGCACTTCCTTGGGCGTCTAGCCTTGCGTGTATTTTATCCCAGACACAATCTTTGGTTTTGTCCGTCTCGCACTTGCCATCTTTTGAACCACCGCACTGTCCGTTTAGGAGGCCTTTCGGGCAACCGACAATTGGGCAGATCCCGCCTGTGAGATTCAGGTAACACTGACCGCAAGCCCCGCAGAGATGCTTTGTAAGCGCCATGCCATGATGGCCGCCGCCGCTGGAGCTGACCGAATCGCATACCGTATATACAGGCAGCTCCGCGAGTTCAGCTACAGTTTGCGCCCCATAACCGCAAGCAACTACACAAATGTTTTCTGCTTGCTCCGGTATTGTTGTTTGAAGATACTTGCCTGCCAAGTTTTTATTGCAAAGAAAATCCGCCTCGATGCAGCCGGAAACGGTTTTCCCGAAATCGGCCGCTAGGCTTGCAAATTGGGCGCAGTCAGATACATGCCCGTCATCAACCTTAAACTCCTGGAAGCATTTGTTGCATGCGATGATAAACAAGTTATCCTTGTTTTCCAGCAGAGTTATGAGCTGCTCTCTTCTTTTTAGCNGGTATTTGGTATAATCTTCCAAACCAGTTTGTTTCCTTTGGGTAAGACATATAATGGCGCGCTGCATATCGCGCTGTGGCCTATTATATAATGCAAATCAGCCTAATGCAACTGTAACCATGCCGTTGACGGGTCTTCAGTGAACAAAGGGGCCGTACCTTTATTCAAAGTCACCCGTCAACGGCTTAACTCCTGTTGGATTATTTAAACGTATACGCTTCGCGAATTGGTAGGTACCCATCTGTCGTCCACAGGAATACTTTCGCATAATCGCCATCGTCTATTGTGGCTGTCATCTGCGCTGCAAACGTAACGATTTCGTCGGGCGCGATTATTTCTTCGGCTGATATGACACTTTTCATCCTTCCATCTAAATCGTACACGGCTACGAACATGGTCAGATCTTCAATCTCAGTTTCGGAACGGTTATAATAACTAAGCTCAACTGTCAAGGGTTTCTGTTCCATGCCGGTACATACAACGCCTTTTCCGTCATAGAAAATCGGGGCAAATATCAAGTCGTCGACAGGGAGATCGGTAACGCTATACACGGTAATTCCGGCGAATGACGCTGATATGCGTATGTAGCACCCCACATCGTCTAGCGTAGGCTTGTAGGCAGCGGATGTTTGACCAGGAATATTAACAAAACCGCTCGATTGCGACTCCGACTTCTGCCACTGGAAGGTAATCCCGTCATTTGTGTAGAATGGTAGGCTGTCGTCTGGCGACACAAACGCTGTTGCGCGCAGTTCGTCCCGGATGTTCGGGGCGCCGCCGCCAACAATTGAAACATGATCAATAAACGCTTCTACTGTAACCGCTACAAACGACATATTTCCGACATGATCATTTATTCCAAGTGAAGGCAAATTCCGCACGGTTATCGTATGCGCCTCGTCGGAACTGTATACGACGTTAACGCGCCTATACTCGGACGTACCCGAGGCGGCAGTTTTGCTCTCGTAACTTGCCAGACCTATGATATTGCCTGATTCATCTTCAAACGACATATACCCGTTAGCCCACCAGACAGAGGTGAAGACTGTGAATTTCCAAACGCCTGCCGGTATATTCATGTTAAACAACATGCCATCATAACTGTATGCAAAGTTACGCGTGTTGTTGACCGTCGCGGTTGACGACCCTCCTGTCCAGGAGAAACTCGGAATAAAATCGTTGCTCTGAGAAAGAGATCCCAGAATTGGTATGGGAGCGCCAATCATTCTCGGGCCATCTGATTTGGTGTTGAAGCTGGTAGCGGATGAATAGCCAAAGTGCGCCCAGTCAACGTTTTTAGTTTCGCTCAAAACAACAGTCCCTGTTCCGCCCGGTTCCACAGTAATAGCCGCGTTCGTATCAGGGGACGATGTTTCGTAAACAGCGTATGCCGCAAGTGAGATGTTGCCGTTTGTGGAGCCGTAATTTTTCAACTTGGTTATTCTAACTATTACTTCCCCGCCGCAATCGCGATATAAGACGCCGAGCCGCCGGATTGCCGATGTCGCGGCGGCGTTATAATCGTATGACGCCAGAACGTTTCTATCGCTATCCATTACTTCGACAAGGGCGCAAGCCTGCCAGACGCCGAGATAGACATCAAGCCTTCGCCACGCAGAATCCGGCGCGGATTTAGCCGAAATTTCAAACGAGCCGCCTGTTGTAGTACCTGCCGCTGCGCTTCCGTTTCCTGTCAGAGAAGAGGGGTTGACGCCGTTATTAAAGGTTATTCCGCCGCCGCCTGAGTTATAATCAGATACGCCTACTATATCAGCAGGTGTGATTCGATCTGATAGGATCGGGGTTGTGACGCCCGCTTTTCTGTTTATTGCATTTGGATTTGAGTTGTAGCCAAGATGAACCCAGTCCGCCGCGCCGCTCAGGTTGATGACGCCACTAATTGGTTGTAAAGCAGACCGGATGTCCTCATATTCGGCGTTAATGTCATATAGAGCGTAGCCGCTAAGAGAAATATTACCCCCTGAGCCGCGTCTGGTCATTTTTATGTAGAGATTGGAATCACCTTGTGACCGGTAGACAATATTAAGGCAACGGATTACNGGATCGTTGCCTGAAGCGCTAAACTCGTATGAATTTAGTTCAACACCCGATTCATCCACGATATCGATCCGGTTTGTCGATTGCCATACGCCGCAATAGATTTTCAAACGTCGCCAGGTCGTAGTTGACGGCGCGATGATTTGAAAAGAGTTTCCGGAGCCTGATACTTGAATAGCGTGTTGGTCGTTTGAAACGCTAACAGGGTTTTGTCCGTCAATGTATCTAAGCCCTGTACTCCCTCCATTGCTCCCATTGTTTCCTGCGTTATAGTCAGTTACCTGTATGGCACTCCCGCTGACAATCGGAGGCGCCAGAAGAGACGGAACTCCCGCCTTGCGGTTAACATAGTTCGGGTTGCCTGCGCTTGGACTGCTTGCCCAGCCCAAATCTATCCAATCAATAGAGCCGGACGTCAAATCAATCGAGCCGGTTATCGCTTCCAAGAGCGCAAAACGTTCAATCGCGAGGTCCGATACAGTACCAGGGCTTCCCGCTGCGACCGCGTATATCGCTATGTATCCCTCACCGCCGGTTTTCTCGTATTTAACATGTAATGTCGCCGGTTCTTCGGCATAAGCCGTCACCGATATTTTGCTTGTATACAAACCTCCTAAATTGGACAAGTCGACAAACCTTGCGCTCCGGCCATCGGTGATGGTCAATCTGCCGGAAGAAAGATTGCCGCCAAGATAGATTGTATATAAATTCTCGACTTCGCCAACGTTTAAATCGAAGTTGAAAGAACCGTTTGCCAGCGTTGCGCCATTTTTGATAAATTCTTTTCCGGCGGGCGCCGTATTACCGTCCGTCCATTTAAACTCAGTGTATCCCTCCGCTATCGCCGTCGCACTGCTTGCTGATAGGTCGCCGATCAAGCGATTTGCTACGTCAGCCTTAAGCGTCTTTGTCCCGGCGCCATCCGCACCGTAATGAACCCAGTCGAATTCGCCAGCAACGGTAAGGTTTACGCTAGCCGGAGCAAGCGTTTCCGTCACGTCGAATGATAATGGCGCTCCGCTTACTTCAGGTATTTCTTCAGCAACCGGGGTTGCGAATGACAAACGAACTTCGTGAGCGGTTGAGACATTAGTGCTAATTATTATTTCATAAACGTCCGAATCCATGGAGCCGCCAACAATATTAAATGGGTAGCCGTTAGGAGTTTTAGTTATTTTATTTGCCGATATTTCAACATTGTCCAGCTTGGAGTTTAGCAAAGCCCCCCAATTGGCGGGAGCGTGTACGCGGACTTTCCACGTCCTGTTCGAGAAAGCTCCGTCGTATGTTCCAATGCTGGCTCCAATGTTGACTAAAATATCGCCGTCGTCAGAGGATGTTGAAAGAGCCGTTTTACGGAAAAAGCCATCCCTGTAAGCCACGGAACCACCATCGTCTTCGTATAGCATAGCGGCGCCGTCAAGAACGATACTTGGATACACATCAAGACCGATCGTACTCCAATCTTTTTCGCCGATATAGGACATATTCTCAGCCAGAGGGATTATTGAACCCGAACGCGCGAATATTGGCGAAGTTTCCAATTCATGGTTGACGCTTATCGTCTGTGGCCCGACAAATTCCTCGCCAGACCAAACGTCGATCCATCTGCCGTCGGGGATAAATACCGACCTTGAGTTGCCGGTCATGCTCAATTCCGCGTATTGCAGCCTTATGACAGCATTACCTGCCGCCTCGTAATATTCGATGATAATATCATGCGTCGACCCCGCCGCGTATGTGTCAGGCGCTATCGTGGTCACACTGTCGCTGTCCGCCCAGTTGTTAATTACCCTATTGCCATCAATAAACATACGGCAACCGTCGTCGCTTGTGAGAGCGAGTTTGACGTCGGCGTCGCCGATAGTAATCCTACCCGTCCATCTCGCAGAGAAGTTGTCAGTATTGACGCTGGCTTGCGGACGCCCCGTCCCCCAATTAAAGTCAACGTAGCTGTCAATGCCTGTGTAAACAGGTGATCCTGTTAGGCTGGTATTATTAAAGTACTGGACTTGAAGACCGGGCGCGCCGCCTGTTTGCGATAGCCACGCCGCCGGTACGGCGATCATACTAGCGTCGGCTTCCCAAATTGGGGCTACGAGGATATTATCGCCCAATGTATACTGGGTGTCGTCTTGAGCTTCCGCGTATTGCGGATATTTAAAGTCGAGACGCCTAAGCATTGGCATACCATTTTCATAGTTTTCATGAGCAAGCGAATAAAACAGCGGAAGCAGTCGGTAGCGCATGTTGATGTAATCGCGCGCTACGTTTTCCGCCTGTTCGCCATATAACCAAGGCGAGCGGTCAAGGTTATTACCCGCTGTACAGTGATAACGGAAATACGGTGAAAGCGCGGCGAACTGTGACCATCGGATCCACATGCCAGGAGGGACCACGCCGGTATGTCCCGATATATCGGAGCTGATATATGGGTTCGCCGATAAAGCCCCGCTTCTGACGGCGTTAACGACCTCACGCTGTAAATCAGTGGTCCTGTAGTTGTTGTCTCCTGTCCATTGGTATGAGAAACGATGAGACGCAAGATTGGGCGGGTTGTTGAACGCGCCGTTGTCTATCCCATCCACGTTACCCATAATTAATGGGCGCCTGGCGTAATCGTCGCCATTTTTGGCTCTGACGTCTTCCCAATAATCCGCTGTTATCGCCTGATACAGGTACATACCGAAGCTTTCTTTAGGTACGCCGGGCAAAGGCGAGATGAGTACGGTCGACCAGTTTCTGTCATACCACCATACGTCCAGCCCCATATCAAAGATAGATCTTAAAGAAGCTGTCCGGTATTTTATTTCTTCTTGATGAAGCGAATGGACACGACTGCCGCCGACCTGTACTGGTTCGGGGTGATCGTTNAACATGATTTGTACGTTTTTGTCGTGAGCGCTTTGTAGGAACCTTGGCATATCNGGGAAATATCGCGTATCAACATTGTAGCCAAGGCTCGCGCCTGTNCGCCAATCNGTATCNACGACAAAGAAGTCAAGCGGGAACCCGTGTTCTCGATATGTGTCGATATGCGCTAACGCAGTTGTTTCAGAATAAGCATAATAGCGGCTGTGCCATAAACCAAAAGACTTTAGTATGGGAAAATCCGCCGGGCCTGTCAGGGATGTAAAGTCGTCTCGAAGCTGTTTTGCGTCGCCCAAAGGAACGAAGATAAACATATCCGGAGCGCTGTTTTCTGTGTCCCATCCGTTGTAGTTCGCGAATTCAGTATACCCTTCAGGCATTAGCTTATATCCCCACGGCGCCGGTATGGAGCGCGGGTTATCCGCTATTGCCCAAGCTTTCGGCGTAGCGCCGGGAGCAGGCATGAAGATCGAGGCGGACGGAAGCGATGTGTAGCGCCATATCTCAGTACCTCTCCTATCAGTCACATAAACGCCCGAAAGCGATGTCGCGGCACTTGGAACTACTACAGTGTAGTTCTCAGTCGCGACTTTTGTAAAACCGCCTTCAACCGATACCGTTGCTTCGGCGCCCGGCCAGTCTGTTCTGTTGACAATGTGGTAAGAAGGCCTGTCCTCAAAATTTCCGTTTGGACCCTTTACCTCAATTCTTACAAGTGTTTCCGATAAAACTTGAACGCGTATGTTATCAATTTCGTGAGATGAAATCCCGCCGTCATAAAGCGGGGCGCCCACGGGCGCCGCGAAAACAGCCGGTACTAACGCGAGAACGAAGATGCAAACCGTAATTAACATTGTGACTGCCAGCTTGTTGTGAATTTTCATAGATATTTTCACTGCCTTTCCATATTTTATACATGTTGGCATTGTATCATTCAATACTCTGTTTGTCCATGTTCATATTAAAAGACAGTTTAGGTTTTCAAGCGTGGCGTCATTTTGAACGCTGATGCCAAAGCTGATTTATCACACCGTCTGTGTTCGGAAGAATCAAGTCCCATTCATTTTTCTCATTGTGATTTTTCCATGTTTGTGGTATTATTTTCATGCAAGAAGGTAGGTGAACCTGTGGCTGAATTGAAATACAAATTTACCAACGATGTCTTGTTCAAGTGGTTATTCACGAGACATCAAGATTTGCTGAAACGGCTCGTTACTGGGATGCTTGGTATATCGACCTGTAGCATTACGGAATTTGTTGTTACCAATCCAGACATACCGCCGGAAGCTGTGGGAGAAAAGTTCTGCCGCTTAGACATCAACATGACGGTCAATGGGCAGAGAATTGACTTGGAAATGCAAGTTACTGATGAAGGAGACTACCCACTTCGGAGTTTGTACTATTGGGCGCGTGAGTTTTCGTCTGCGCTTAAAGAAGGCGGGGAATATATTGATTTGCCACGCACAATCGTCATTAGCATTCTTGCGTTTAAGGAGTTTGAATGTGAGGAGTTTTACTCTGAATACCAGGCGCTTGAAGTCACACGCCATGCGCTATTGACTGATAGGTTTTGCCTGAAATATTATGAGTTACCGAAATTACCGGAGGTAACAGACACGACTGATGAATTGAAGTTGTGGCTCAATTTGTTCAATGCAAAAACAGAAGAGGACTTGAAACGCATTGAGGCGATGGGGGTGTCGATTATGAAACAAGCTATTGGTGCATACCGCACAGTCACAGCAACCGCTGAGTTCAGA
>JGI24702J35022_10001361_pt1 | contig 15177 bp, 11 predicted proteins | sample TergutTh196P4_FD_35022 | JGI IMG/M metagenome (IMG submission 35022)
GAGCCGATGGCGGCTGCCGTAGGGATAGGACTTGACGTGGAAGCGCCGGAAGGGAACATGGTCGTAGATATTGGCGGCGGTACGACCGAAGTGGCGGTTATTTCGTTAGGAGGTATTGTTACAAAAACATCAAATAAGTTAGCCGGCGACGCCTTTACAGCCGATATCATGGAATATATGCGCCGTCAGCACAATGTAAAGGTAGGCGAAAGAACGGCCGAGACGATAAAGATACGGGTCGGCGCCGTACTGACGACGTTAGAAAATCCGCCGGATGATTATGTCGTTCACGGCCCTAATCAGATGACCTCGTTACCGATGGAAGTGCCTATTTCTTATCAGGAGATAGCGCATTGTTTGGATAAATCCATTGTAAGGGTTGAGGAGACTATCATGAGTACGTTAGAGAACACGCCTCCGGAGCTATATGCCGATATTGTGCACAACGGTATCTATTTAACCGGCGGGGGCGCTTTGATGCGCGGATTGGAAAAACGGCTGACCGACAAGATCAATATCCGTTTTCGCGTAGCGGAAGACCCGCTTCGCGCTGTAGCGCGCGGGACGGGCGTCGCGTTGAAAAACCTTAACAAATTCAATTTTCTATATAAGAGTTGATTTTTTGTCATGCAAAAACTGTTGGCATTTATAGTTGCTAAAAGACATTGGTTTTTGTTTGTTTTTTTAGAAATAATCGCGTTTATATTGATTTATCATAACAATGCGTATCAGCGGAATATGATACTAAGCTCGGCAAATGCGATTACAGGGAGGATGCTGTCTGCGTCAAGCGCCGTTTTTTCTTATTTTGACCTGCAAAAAATCAACCAGGAGCTATTGGAACGTAACAATCTGTTAGAGATGGAAGTTCTACGGCTGTACGGGCAATTGAATGACTTGTCGTCAGATAAAAACTTTTTCAGTCAGGTTTTTTTAAAAGATTCGGTATCAGTAGACAGTCTTGTTAAAAGAAATTTTACCTATCAATACATTCCTGCACGGGTTGTCAGTAACAGCGTCAGTTCCATGAAGAACTACTTTACGATTAATAAAGGCTCTGAGGATGGTATTCACCCGGATATGGGCGTTGTTTCTCAACACGGTATTGCAGGTATCGTAACGACGGTTGGCGACCGCTATGCCGTCGTGATGTCTTTGTTGCATGTCAAGTCTAATGTGAACTGTAAAATACAGCACACCACTTTTTTTGGTCCTCTGTCATGGAAAGGCGATGATGCGAAATACGGCTACTTAGAAGAAATAGCTACCCATGCATCCTTTCAAGTAGGAGATACAATTGTGACAAGTGGTTACTCGGATATGTTTCCACCCGGCATTATGGTTGGCAATATCGAATCGTTCAGCAAACAGGAAGATGATAAATATGCTTTAAAAGTGCGGTTTGCAACCGATTTTCAGTCGCTGAACCTGTTGAATGTGATTGAAAACCGGTTGTTGAATGAGCAAAGAGAGATAGAACGGGAGGCGCGAAAAAATGATTAGACGGTTTAGAGAAATAATATATTTTATTGTTTATGTGTCGTTACAAACGCTTGTGATAGACCATATTCACTTGTTTGGAATCGTTACGCCCTTTGTTTACTTGTATGTCATATTGAAATTCAGGATGAACATTTCCCGGTCGAGCGTTATCTTACTGTCTTTTTTGTTAGGTCTCATTATTGATGTCTTCTCGAATACCTTCGGAATACATGCTGCTTCGTGCGCGTTTATCGGCTTTATTCGCAACCCTTTACTCGGCCAATTTGTTGATATGAAAGAATTACCCGACGGAAGCGCCCCTTCTTTCCGGCTCTTCGGGTTCGGCAAGTTTTTACGTTATACAATGATCATGGTTACGCTTCATCATCTGCTCCTGTTTCTGATTGATTCATTCGGTTTTTATCAACCGGCATTGCTGATAACACGATTACTGTCAAGTATTTTCTTGACTTTAATACTGGTTTGTATTATTGAATCCTTTAATCTGATAAACCTGAAAGATGGTGAATGACCGGCAAACATACAGATTATACAACCGCCGGTATATTATTTCCGGTATCGTTATCCTCTTGACGGTGATTTGTATCATCCGGCTTGTATCGTTGCAAATATTGAGCGATGACTATAAGAAATGGGCCGACAGCAACGCATATCTGAAACGCGCGCTATATCCTTCACGAGGCGTTATTTACGACCGCAACGGTAAATTGCTTGTGTTTAATCAGCCTTCGTACGATGTGATGGTTATCATGCGCGACGTACAGCCTTTCGATACGCTTGATTTTTGCCGGACAGTAGGTATTACTAAAGAAAATTTCGACAGCCGGATGGCGAATATAAAAAACAGGGAGTTAAATCCCGGCTATTCCTCATATACGTCACAACTGTTTATGAATCAATTACCGGCCAATGTGTATGGCGTCTTGCAGGAGAAACTGTACAAATTTCCGGGGTTTCATGTTCGCAACCGTTCATTAAGGGAATATGGATGTCAAAATGCTGCTAATGTGTTGGGTTATATCAGCGAGGTAAGTCCGGATGATATTAGGAATGATGATTATTATGTACCGCGCGACTACATCGGCACAACGGGTGTCGAGTGTTCATACGAGAAAATCCTGCGTGGCGAGAAAGGTGCGGAGATATTGTTGCGGGATGTACACGGACGCACGAAAGGCCGCTACGAAGACGGGAAGTACGACATTGCGCCTGTTTCAGGCAAGAATATCACACTGTCGATTGACATGGAATTACAGGCTTACGGCGAGAAACTTTTGCAAGGCAAGCAGGGCGCTATTGTGATGATAGAGCCTGCTACCGGCGAGATATTATGCCTTGTTACAGCGCCTACTTATGACCCGAACATACTTACCGGCCCTCAGCGGAGCAACAATTTCCTGCTGCTAAGACGCGATGCGAAGAAGCCGTTATTTGACCGTGCCATTCAAGGTTATTATCCGCCCGGTTCGACCTTCAAGCCGGCTCAGGCATTGGTGTTTTTGCAGGAAGGCGTGATAACAAAAGAAAAGTCCTATAACTGTAATAGCGGATACACTTATCTTAACGGGCGACCTGCCTGCCATGCGCATGGCTCGCCGATAGCGCTCGTATCAGCATTGGCGACTTCGTGCAATTCGTATTTTTGTTGGGGGTATCGCGAAATGCTTGATTATCGCACCCGTTATGATTCCATACAGGCCGCCTTTGAAGTATGGAAAAACGGTATTGTTTCTTTAGGTTTCGGCTATAAGTTAGGCGTCGATTTACCGGGTGAGATTCGCGGTTTTATTCCAAACAGTAAAGTGTATGACAATAACAGGAATAGACAGTGGAATTCGAGCAGTATTATTTCGAATGCAATCGGTCAGGGCGACATCGCTGCTACGCCGCTTCAAATCTGTAACCTTGCCGCAACGATAGCAAATCGCGGTTATTACATTGTTCCGCATGTTGTTCACGAAATACAGGATACGCCATTGGACGAGCAATATACAACTAAAAAATATACGGGAATAGATAATGTATATTATGAATATGTTATTGAGGGCATGCGCAACGCCGTTACTGTGGGTACTTGCAGGATGCTTCCCTTACCCGGCATCGAGGTCTGCGCTAAAACAGGAACCGTACAGAATGATCATGGACGCGATCATTCGGCCTGTCTCGCCTTTGCGCCGATGAATAATCCGAAAGTGGCGATTGCCGTTTTTATTGAAAACGGCGGCTGGGGCGCCAGAGCTGCCGTGCCTGCCGCCCGGTTGATGCTTCAGAAATATTTTTATGGCGAAATATTTAGCTGGGACAAGTATCGTGAAACAGAAATAATCAATTTGGATACAAGCCCCGGCTCGCTCGATTTTATTAAAAAACCGGTTGTGGAAGACGAACATGAAGAATAAGAAGTCGAGTATGTGGAAGTCGGTCGACTGGTTTACTATCCTGCTGTTTATCATCCTGATAGCGGCAGGGTGGGTAAACATTTACGGCGCAAGTTATGATTGGGATAATCCTAATTTAGTCGATCTTACGGTCCGCCCCGGACAACAACTGTTATGGATTGGCATAGCGGCGTTCCTTATTTTTATCATCATGATGCTCGACAGGCATTTCTTTGAGACTTTCGCCTATATAATCTATGGCGCGGTATTATTGCTGCTGTTCCTCACTATCTTTCTTGCGCCCGACATCAAAGGTTCGCGTTCATGGCTTGTTATCACACCCTTTATACGCATCCAACCGGCGGAATTTGCGAAATTCGCCACATTGCTGGCGTTAGCCAAGTTTATGAATTCATATGAGTTCTATTTATTGAAAGTCAAAAATTTCCTGCTATCCGCATGTATAATCCTCTTACCGATGGCGCTAATTATTTTTCAACGGGAAACCGGTACGGCGCTTGTTTTTCTGGCGCTTTCCCTTGTCTTCTACCGGGAAGGTATGTCGGGTTATGCCATGCTTTCGAGTATATGCGCTATACTGTTTTTTATTATCAAGCTAAAATATGACAATGTTTTATGGAACGATTCGCCGGTTGGCGAACTGATAGTCGCCTGTCTTATTTTGGTGGCGGTTTGTATTTTATTACGGTTTGTACTTAAAAAGTACGCGTTATCCTACTATTTTCTGGGAATCGCCGTTACTGTCGGTCTTGCCTCCTATTTCGTATCGTTTTACATGACGATCAACCTTTTATGGGTTGCTATTGGTTTGATTGCCGGTTTTTCTATTTATCTGATTATGTATGCGATAAAGATATTAGAAAGTCAGTATGCCCTGTTAGCGCTTTTCGCCCTGCTGTCTCTTGGGTTTCTTTTTTCGGTAGACTATGTTTTCGACGAAGTTTTGGAGCCTTATCAGCAACGTCGCATTAAAGTCAACTTGGGAATAGAAGACGACCCCTCCGGCGTCGGTTATAATGTAAAACAATCGATGATAGCGATTGGCTCCGGCGGTTTATCCGGAAAAGGCTTCCTGAACGGTACGCAAACTAAACTGAAATATGTACCCGAACATACAACGGACTTTATCTTCTGTACGATAGGCGAAGAATTTGGTTTTTGGGGTTCGGCGTCGGTACTCATTCTTTTTTGCCTTCTTTTATTACGTATGATCGTGTTGGCCGAGCGACAGAGCACCACCTTCGGTAGGGTCTATGGTTATGGCGTCGTATCTATTTTCTTGTTCCATATATTAGTCAACATCGGCATGGTAACCGGTCTGACCCCTGTTATCGGTATCCCTTTACCGTTTTTCAGCTACGGAGGCTCATCATTATTAGGGTTCACTATCCTGCTGTTTATCTTCCTGCGCATCGATTCCGCCCGCAAAGAAGAATACTGAATGCTGCCCGTCATTGCGAGAAAAATGTAACAACGGCATCCCTGCCGTTGCAATAGTCACTTTGCTTTCTCTATCAAAATACCAACGTTTTCAATGCCTTTTAAGTGGTCGTCAATCATCGCATGACGAACCCCGATTGTATATGTCCCCGTATCGGGAAAATGATAATTTTCTTTTAGCAGAAATTGTTTTTGAAAGAGCGTAATGCCATTACCTGTCCATTTTCCTGTACTGTCGGCAAGTATACATTCAATTGTGTCTTTCATCGAAATCCCTAAGGGATTCTGTTCTTCGAAAATGACGTATAAATTCTGATAAGGGTACAGGCGACTGTTACGTAGTTGTAGCGAGATATTGTACGGGATAGTGATGTCATTCATCTCAAAATGAAAAACAAATTCAGCCTGTTTATCCCACACTTTATCCTGAACAGGCATAAATTCACTGAATGCAATACTGTTACTGCACGAAAAGAAAAAAAAGCATGAAGCAACGAGGAAGGCGCATAGAATGGAGAACCCAAATTCTCTATGAAACCCTGTGTCATCTGTGTTTCTGTGCTGTGAATTATTATTCAAGAAACTATGATACATCATTGCCTGCATTCGAACCATTTGGTTGGATATGATTTTTGCCGTTATTCATATTAGCCGGCAGTTTCTTTTTCTTTTTCTTCTTTTTAAGTTTGTCAAAACGTGAAACGCTGTCTTCGAGTATATCTTTTGTAGAGCGTTTCTCATCTTTTATGCTCGAATTGCTAAGTAATGTATCCGGTATTTCTCCGTTTTTGTTCATATTGATGATCTCAAAAGCCCGCGTAGACGAGATAGTAACAAGGTTAGCAGGCGAACTTTTGTCGGTTGAATAGGTCAGTTCTTTCCTGAAAATATCCGTTTTGAAATGATAATAGGTATTATCCTGAGTATGAAGTTCTTCTTTTGGTGAAGGGAGTTGTTTCCGGCCTTCGACATAAGCGTCGACTTCATAATTTAGACAACATTTCAATTTGGCGCACTGACCGGCTAATTTCTGTGGATTCATAGATAAATCCTGAAAACGCGCTGCATCTGTTGCCACCGAAATAAAACTGCTTACCCATGCGGAGCAGCACAGTTCGCGACCACAGGGTCCAATACCTCCGATACGTCCGGCCTCCTGACGGGCGCCGATCTGTTTCATCTCGATACGTATATGAAATGTTTCGGCTAATACTTTGATCAGTTGGCGGAAGTCAACCCTTTCGTCGGCGATATAAAAAAAGATGGCCTTGTTACCGTCTCCCTGATATTCGACATCACCAATTTTCATGTTAAGACCTAACTCGGCAGCAATCTGTCGTGAACGAATCATGGTCTCATGTTCGTGGTTCTTAGCTTCTTCATATTTGTCGAGATCAGCTTGTTTTGCATAGCGATACACTTTTTTAGGCTCTTCTTCAAAGCGGTACCGGTTCTTTTTCATTTGAAGCAAAACAAGTTTCCCTGTCAATGTGACGGTTCCGATGTCATGTCCCGGAGAGGCCTCAACGGCAACGATATCGCCTTTTTTCAACGGCAGATTCTCTTTGTTAAGGAAATACCCCTTGCGTGTATTTTTAAATTGCACCTCTACGAAACCCGTCATTCGCTGCGCTTTTTCAATGTCGCACAGCCAATCATAGTTGTTAAGTTTTTTGGTTGCCTTGGAATAACCTCTTACACCTACTCCGCAACCGTTCCCTGTATTTTGCAAAAATATCATTTTTTACACTAATGTTTGTTCAATTTTCTATTCTATCCTATCAAGTTATATTTTTTGAAAATCTTTTGGATAGTCTCTAATGCATAATCTATTTGATCGATGGTATGGGTGGCTATAAGCGAGAAACGGATCAACGAGTCCTGTGATGCTACAGCCGGCGATACAACCGGATTAACAAAAATACCTGCCTCAAACAGATCGCGAACAATCGTGAATGTCAGATTATTTTCGCGAATAAACAACGGGATAATCGGCGTTGAGGTATGGCCTATTTCGCAGCCTATCCTATGGAAACCGTCTAAAGCATAGTTCGTTATTTTCCAAAGATTTGCAGTACGTTCGGGTTCGTTCAACATGATATCCAACGATGCATTGGCTGCTGCAATAGATGCAGGCGTACAACTCGCACTGAATATATAAGTACGGGCATTATGTCGCAGGTAATTGATCGTATCCTTGTCGGAAGCGATAAACCCTCCCAAAGAGGCGAATGATTTACTGAAAGTTCCCATAATCAGGTCTACATCATGTGATACCCCGAAATGGTCGCATGTGCCTCGTCCTTGATTTCCGAGGATACCGATGGCATGTGCTTCATCAACCATGATATTGGCATTGTATTTTTTTGCAAGACGTACAATGTCCTTCAGGTTAGCAATATCGCCTTCCATACTAAAAACGCCGTCTACCACAATAAGTTTGATCTTGTCGGATTCGCATTTCTGAAGCTGTTTTTCTAACGAAACCATGTCATTGTGTTTGAATTTCAACTTGGTAGAAAACGATAAACGTATGCCTTCAATAATGGAGGCATGGTCTAACTCATCCCAAAGAATAAAATCATCCCGTCCTGTAAGGCAGGACAGGACGCCTTCGTTTACCTGAAACCCGGTTGAAAAGGAAATAGCATCTTCTTTACCGACAAATTCAGCCAATCGTTTTTCCAATTTCACATGTATATCTAATGTGCCGTTCAGAAAACGAGAACCTGCACACCCCGTACCGTATTTTTTAGTGGCTTCAATAGCCGCTTCCTTCACTTTCGGATGATTTGTTAATCCCAAATAAGCATTAGAACCGAACATCAGCACTTTTTTACCCTGTATGATAACCTCCGTGCCTTGATCGCTCTCAATCTCCCGAAAGTAAGGATAAATACCTGCTGCCTTTGTCCTTTGGGGAGCGTCATATTTTACTAATTTTTCTCGTAATAAATTCATTTATAATTATGATGATGTATAGTAATTCATTTATAAGACGTACAAAACGATGCAAATATAGCAAAAATTGAGAGTAATACAAAAAAAACCCGTTTTTTTTCTCCGAAATGGGCTATGAGCTGTTTTGCTTCTGCCGTCATTGGTAGAGACAAAGCCATCCGGACAAAAAGCGAGAATTTGAAAAATCTTTTCATTTTTCAGCAAAAAAATGGTGTCTTTGCCGAAAAATAGTTACTTTTGCGGCAAATTATGATTGATGGAAAGAAATATTGAAAAAATTGTTGCTATTATCAATCCGATCTCCGGTGTTGGTTCGAAGGAGAAAATCAGGGAAGGAATCGCTATGCGTTGCAAGGAAAAGGGAATCTCACTTGACATTGCCTATACGAATTATGGAGGTCATGCTTCGGAGCTGACACAGAAGGCAATAGATGAAAAGGTCGACTGTGTGATTGCGGTAGGGGGAGACGGGACAGTCAACGAAGTAGCTCGAAAATTGCTCCATTCGAATGTGATTTTAGGAATCATCCCTAAAGGTTCAGGTAATGGGCTGGCGCGTGAACTCCATATTCCGATGGATTTCCGAAATGCCCTTGACGTCGTTTTTTCAAACCATGTATCTGTTATTGATGCCTGTAAAGCTAACGACCAAGTATTTTTTTGCACCTGCGGGGTCGGTTTTGACGCACTCGTAAGCGCTGAATTTGCAAAGGAGAAACGGCGCGGATCGCTGACTTATCTGAAAGACATAGTAGAGAGCTACCTTGATTACAAACCGGAAAAGTATGAGTTGCACATCAACAATAACACCATTCGTGAAGAGGCTTTTCTGATAACATGTGCCAATGCCTCACAGTACGGTAACAATGCCTTTATCGCGCCTGCCGCCGACATAAGCGATGGACAGATGGATATTACCATATTATCCACTTTCAATGCGCTTGATATCGGCCCGCTAACGATCCAGTTGTTTACAAAGACAATAGACAAGAACAGCAAGATAAAGACCTTCCGAACAAAAGAAGCCCGCATTGTTCGTCAGCAGGCAGGGATCATGCATACGGATGGTGACCCGATCATGACCTCCAAAGACATAGACCTCTCAGTCATTAACTTAGCTATCCAAGTTTTAACCCCCCCAACGATTTCATTTACCGAAACCGTACATCGCCGTATCAATGAGGTATTCACTTTCTTCGAAGAACGTTTTAAGTAAAGACAGAAATGTTTTTCGAAAATCATCAAACATACTGGTGTGAAAAAATGCAGCAATTTTAATAAATATTTGAAGATAACGCTTATCTTTGCGTCCCATTATAACCAAAAATACAAAGATGGATAATAAATACAGCATAAAAATGTATCAGGATACTATGTTTGATGATATAGAAGAGACGATTGTAACTGTTCCGATATTGATGGAATGTGATAAGGATGAGGATTTTTCCGATGGTCTTGATAAAGTGGGTAATGTCTTACCTATTCTTCCATTGCGAAATATGGTGCTCTTTTCCGGCGTAGCGTTGCCTGTGATAGCTGGTCGCGCCAAGTCGATGCGTTTGATACGTCATGCCGCCCAAAAGAAATTACTGCTTGGCGTCTGTTGCCAAAAGGAATCGGAAGTGGATGAACCGGGACTTGATGACCTTTACCATGTCGGTGTGATTGGAGAAATAATGCGGGTGCTTGAAATGCCTGATGGCTCGACAACCGCGATTCTTCAGGGAAAGAAGCGTTTTTCGCTTAAGTCGATAACAGAGACGGAGCCTTTCCTTTATGGAACGATAGAACAAATAGAAGAAACACGTCCCAAAAAAACAGACCGCGAATTTGAAGCGCTTGCCTCGACGATAAAAGATTTGACTATAAAAATGATGGTGTCGACTATGGACCCGCCGCGGGATTTGATCTTTTCGATACGTAATAACCAGAATATCCTTTATTTGATTAATTTTTCGGCCTGTAACATCATATCCGATGCAGCAGTCAAACAGGAACTGTTGGAAATCAATGATTTGAAAGACCGCGCTTATCGTTTGCTTTTTATCCTGAACAGAGAATATCAGTTGCTTGAACTGAAAGCATCTATCCACCTGAAGACGCATGAAGATATTAATAAACAGCAAAAAGAATATTTCTTACAACAACAGATAAAGGCTATCCAAAAAGAATTGGGGAGCGAAAATATCAATGATATCGAAATAGGCGAATTACGTGACAGAGCAAAAAAGAAGAAATGGTCGAAAGAAGTGGGTAATACCTTTGAAAAGGAGGTTGTCAAATTAGAACGTCTTAATCCGCAGTCACCCGATTATTCCGTTCAGTTTCAGTATGTTCAGACGATCATAGGCCTCCCATGGAATGAATTCAGCAAGGACAACTTCAATCTGAAACGCGCCGAACGTATCCTGAATCGCGACCATTACGGCATGGATAAGGTCAAGGAACGTATCATCGAACATCTGGCGGTTCTTAAAGTTAAAAACGATTTACGCTCGCCTATTATTTGTCTGCACGGACCTCCGGGCGTCGGCAAAACGTCATTAGGTAAATCAATCGCCGAAGCGCTAAACCGTAAATATGTTCGTATGTCGCTGGGAGGACTACACGATGAAGCAGAGATACGGGGACATCGACGTACTTATATCGGCGCAATGGCCGGTCGTATCATCGAGAGTATAAAGAAAGCCGGAACATCCAATCCCGTATTTGTATTGGATGAGATTGACAAGGTCGGTAATGATTTTAAAGGCGATCCTGCGTCGGCTCTGCTTGAAGTACTTGACCCGGAGCAGAATGAACGTTTTCACGACAATTATTTGGACATTGATTTTGACTTGAGTAGAGTCATGTTCATTGCCACAGGAAATAATCTGAATACCATTGCACAACCGTTATTGGACAGGATGGAATTGATAGAAGTCAGCGGATATATCATCGAAGAAAAGATACAGATCGCTGTGAAACATCTTATTCCCAAACAATTGGAAGCACACGGTATAACAAAACTCCACCTAAAGTTCGATAAAAAGGCCATACAATGTATCATCGAATCGTATACGCGTGAAAGCGGCGTACGCGAGTTAGAAAAGAAGATTGCCAAGATTATCCGAAAGGTTGTGCGCAAAATCGCTACCGATGAGGATTATCCTTCTGTAATCACAACAGATCATGTTCGTGAATATCTTGGTGTCGAGGAATTTACGCCTGATAAATATCAAGGAAACGATTATACGGGCGTCGTTACAGGGTTAGCATGGACGGCAGTAGGCGGAGAGATACTTTTTGTTGAGACAAGTCTGAGTAAAGGTAAAGACTCCAAGCTGAATATCACCGGCAATTTAGGCGATGTAATGAAAGAATCGGCCGTTATTGCGTTAGAATATGTGCATGCTCATGCGGAAATGTTTGGTATCAACGAATCGGCTTTTGAGGAGTTGAATGTACATATTCATGTGCCCGAAGGCGCTATACCCAAGGATGGGCCGAGTGCTGGAATAACAATGGTGACATCCCTTGTCTCGGCCTTTACAAAACGAAAAGTACGTAAGAATCTGGCAATGACAGGCGAGATAACGCTGCGTGGAAAAGTGCTGCCTGTCGGCGGTATCAAAGAGAAAATACTCGCCGCTAAACGCGCCGACATCAAGTACATCATTCTGTCGGACGAAAACAAAAAAGATATAAGCGAAATTAAAGAAGAATACCTTAAAGGGCTTACCTTCCACTATGCCTCCGATATTTCGGAAGTGATAGACTATGCGTTGTTAGTTGAAAGATGAATGACATTGCAAGCTCATTATGTAGAGCAAAAATAGTTGAAAGTTGCTTCACTTCGTAAAGCGATATAATTCATAATTAATTAATTACCGTTCCTTTTCCGCTTTTTATCTCCGATGCTTTAGTGATTATGACTTGTTTAACGCCATCATCGATGGCTTGAAACGCATTGTCCAATTTAGGTATCATGCCGCTTTGAATGATGCCTTCTGCTTTATACGAGGCATACAGTTCACGGTTTAACAGCGGAATAACGCTGTTATCGTCCATTATGTTCATCAAAACGCCGTTTTTTTCAAAGCAATATACTAATGTGACATCAAATACTTTCGATAATGCTTTGGCTGCTTCGGCAGCAATCGTGTCGGCGTTGGTATTCAACAAAAGGCCTTTTTTATCATGCGTTAAGGGCGACAGGACAGGGACAAATCCGTTTTGGAGCAACAGTAACAAGGCTGCTGTATTGACTTCTTTTACATCACCTGCAAACCCGTAATCAATTGTAGTCACCGGTCGTTTTTCGGCACGCATCACATTCATATCTGCGCCGGTCAGTCCGATTGCATTCACCCCTGAAGCCTGTAAACCGGCTACTATGTTTTTGTTTACCAGACCGGCATAGACCATTGTCACAACGCGTAAAGTAGCCTCATCGGTTATACGCCTTCCGTCAATCATCCGGTTTTCTATTCCAAGTTGTCCTGCAATTTTAGTTGCCAACCTCCCGCCTCCATGAACAAGGATTTTAGGGCCTTCTATTTCTACAAAATCCGTTAGCAATTGATGAAGTGTATCTTCCTCCTCAACAACTTTTCCGCCAACCTTTACTACCATCAATTTTTCCATAAGTTATAAATAACCGAATAATTGAATAACAAGATTTTACAGGGAATCCCTGTCAGGGTCGTGAAATTCATAATTCATAATTCATAATTAACTAAATTCCTTTTTCGATATCCTTTCTGATTGCATCAACTCCGGGGAAGCCGAGGTGTCTGGCTATTTGTTTGCCTTGACGGTCGTATATCATATAGGTAGGAATACCAGGAATTTCAAATGTTGTCATCCAATATCGCCATTGGGTGTCGCTTACCCTGTAATGTTCTCCGGTAATGGTAGGATAGGTTCGTGTAAAAGCGCCAAGGGGTGATGTTTCGCCAGTAAGATACAGGAATACAACATCTTTTCCTTTCATATCATCTTTCATAGGTAAGATGGACTTCATGGCTACCATACATGGTCCGCACCATGTTGCCCAAAAATCAACCAGCACCACTTTTCCTTTATAATTGGCGATGATAGCATCGAACATCGTTTCCTGAGATGTTTGTGGTAACTCATTCAGGATACTTTCCTTGTTTTCTATATTAGCAGCAAATAGGGCTTCTATTTTATCGTTTTCTGCAATCAATGTAACTGCAAAATCAGGTTTATCTTTGAAAATATCCCGTATTTCCTGTTTCTCGGTATCGGTATATAACTTCATATTAAGTTGGGCGATATAGAATTTAACATGCGCCAAATCGAACAGGATGCCCTTATCTGCACCTAATACAGGAACGATTTTTTCCTTGAAATAGGCAAAATGTTCTTTTGCAGGCTTGTCTTTCCCATCGGGGAGACGATATTTATTGGAAAAGTAGGAGGTTAGCCAGATAAAATTTGAAAAATAAGACATGTTATCAGTAACCATCCCTTCTATAAATAAGTAATAATCATCATCAGGTTTTTCGGCTTTGAAAGAGACTTTACTTCTATCTTCGGGTTTGATCTCGTTTACCTGCATGTAAGCTTCATTGATAAAAGCTTCATATTGCATCAGGAATATAATAGTTGATAGTTTGAAGTTATTCTCTGCTAACATCTGCGTGTTGGCGGAATAGTTTTTTTGTCTAAATTCATCAATCTTACTATTCATGATACTCAGAATGTGTTGTTTAAATTCTTCCGGTTTCATATGAACGGTTTCCTGCATCAGCTTCTGATAATCAAACAAGTCGGAAGACGTCTTACTGATGACATCTAATTCGGCTTTTGTGAAATATCGGGAGACGTAGGTATAAATTGAATCGCCCGGTTCCTTATCGGTTCGGTAACGTGAATCATTACGACTGCGTTTTTTCAGGTCTAAGAAGATTTTTGTTTCTTCACCTGGAACAAGGAACAAACTCCCGATTGAAGAACGATAGATACCAGCCATGCAGGGTATTACCTCACCGCTAAAAAAACCGTCATCAGAAACCGGAATTGCTGTTTCATCCTGTTCGCCGGTTATAACATTCATGGTATAGATAATTATCTTATCGGGACTCATGCCATTTACATATCCTGAAAGCCGACCACTCACCTGTGTTGGCTGAAAACTAAAAATGGGTGCGGGAAGCGATTCTGTTGAGATGTTAATAACATCTTTTGGGACCGGATCGAACTTTATTTTCGCATTGGGTAACAAATGTATTCCCCAAATTTTAATACAATCGGGGCAATCACTTGCAATAAAATCAATTTTAGTGATTCCGGGTTTCAACGGCGGGAATAACAACTTGAACGAAATGGTTCCCGATTCAGGAATAAATGTTTCTTCATCGAGATTGATGCCCTCACTACCGGATATTAACAATTTGTCGTTAGTCCCGCTTTTACGAATATAGGTTTCTCCAGCGATCCTGATCCTATAATAAGGTTCGTAATAGGCGTCAATATATAAAATTGTGGCCGTATCGGACATCTCAATTTTGTCGATTTCGAGCGTTCCACTACTCCATACATCGAAGGCAGGCCGTTCTATAACTGAAGGCCGTTTTTGACTACAACTTAACAACCCTGTGATACAAAGGGTTAAAGTGATTAATTTTTTCATATTTGTTTCTATTTATGATGTGTATTTTATAAATTTTCAGGACAAAAGTAAGCAAAAATCCTGTATCTTCATTTTTTTACTGAACTTTTTAATTGGTGATACGAATTTTTATACTATCTTTGCAGAAGTTTTTAATCATGCGGCAGTAGCTCAGTCGGTAGAGCATCAGCTTCCCAAGCTGAGGGTCGCGAGTTCGAACCTCGTTTGCCGCTCAATCTGAAAATCAAGCGTTTA
>JGI24702J35022_10001362_pt1 | contig 15175 bp, 12 predicted proteins | sample TergutTh196P4_FD_35022 | JGI IMG/M metagenome (IMG submission 35022)
ACGAACGCTGTACGCAGTCGAAGCGAAGTCGATACCCCCTTATCGCTTAGTTGTCTGAAGTGGGTTTGGGTCAGTTGGCGTCAAGTGCATACCCAGGAAAACGAATTTATTTTGCCAGAATAAACACAAGGGGCAGATCTCCTGTGTTTTATGTTTCATTTAGAATTTCTAAAATTTGCTTGTCTATTTCTCCAGCTAAAACATCTATTTCAACTCCATCATACCCTGTTACGCTAACGTACACATTTCCTCGAATAAACTTAATGCGGTAAGCGTCTCCAATTGCAAAATCCCCAATATCCAAAGATGACGGATATACTTCCATTGCTGTATATGTAAATAGCGAATTACGCATCACATCTTGAGCAAAAGATTGTGACTCGTAGAATGCTATTTCAGCAGTCGTGTCGTAATTACCTTTTTTCTTGTTGGTTTGCAGTTTGAAATAAGCGTCAATTCTTTTATAATCATCTTCGTCATAAGTATTTACATCTGTCACCGCAAAACTTGCGTACGTTTCTCTAAGCTTAAAATCAGACATTCCACAATCGTTAGGATACGCATTAATTTTATCCAATAAGACATCGATATTTATTTTGTTCGTTTCTTTGTCTATCTCACGCAGGTTCATGTTTTGCTTATTTGTATTCACTTCATTATTATTTATATGAATATTTGAGTTAATGCCGCAGGCGTATTGAAAAAGCAGCAATACCGTAATAAACGAAGCAGAATATTTAAATATACTCATATCATGTTCTCCCTCTCCCCCTCACTCGCCGCCTTACGGCTTTCCTCCACCGCCATTTCATCGCAGCGGTTGTTGTATTCGTCGTCCGCGTGCCCTTTTACCCACACGAACGTTACCTGGTGCGTCTCCAGTAGCGGTGCCAGCCTTTGCCACAGGTCGAGGTTTTTTACCTCGCCGCCTTTGCGCTTCCAGCCCATCCTCCGCCAAGAATTTAGCCACCCCAAGTTGATCGCGTTCGCCACGTACTGGGAGTCAGTATGTAATTTGACCTCGCATGGTTCCCGTAGCGCTTCCAGCGCCACAATTACCGATATGAGTTCCATGCGATTGTTGGTTGTATTTTCCTCGCCGCCCCGGAGTTCTTTTTTAGCGCTGCCGTACAAAAGTATAGCGCCCCAGCCTCCCGGCCCGGGATTGCCCTTGCATGCCCCGTCGGTGTATATTTCTACCTTCTTCTTCGTTTGCCGGCTTATCATTGCTTAGGTTCCGCTACTTCCGCTTGCTCTTCCCCCTCGTCCACATCCTCGTCGTCATCTTCATCCCTTTCAATGCGAGCAATCGAAATTACGCGTGATTCGCTGGATGTGCGCATTAGCCGGACCCCGTGCGTTGCGCGCCCGTATGTGCTTATGTCGGATGCTGCCATGCGTATTATCGTTCCGTCGTCAGAGATAATAAGTACGTCGTCGTTGTCGTCAACTACTTTGACATCGGCTACTTTGCCTGTTTTTTCCGTTATTATGCAGTTTTTTCTGCCGTAACCGCCCCGGTTTTGCGCCTCTCCGTCTTCGCCCCCGCGTAGGTATTCGCTGATCTCCGTACGTTTCCCATAGCCGTTTTCGGTGACGGTCAGCATCGCGCCGCCTTCCCTCGCGCGAGCCGCGCCTACGCAGTAATCCCCTTTTCGTAGACGTATTCCGCGTACGCCAGCCGCTACGCGGCCCATGGGGCGCGCGTCGGTTTCGCTAAAGCAGATCGCCATGCCGTTGTGCGTGGCGATCAGGATCATCTGTTCGCCGTCTGTGTCACGTACGGATATAAGCTCGTCGTCTTCCGCCAGAGTTATAGCTCGTATGCCGACGTTTTTAATGTTTCGCAGTTCTGTTTTCCTCATGCGCTTAACTGTGCCTCCGCGAGTCACCATAACGAGATACTCATCCTGGCCAAACTCGCGCATTCTGATCATCGCGGATACTTTCTCGCCTTGCGCTACAGGCAGTATATTTACAATGTTGGTGCCCCGAGCGTGGCGTCCGGCTTCTGGGATCAGATATCCTTTTTTACGGTAGACCCTGCCGTGGTTTGTGAAAAATAGGATATAATCATGCGTCGACGCTGTGAACAACGTCTCGACGTAGTCTTCCTCACGCGTCGTCATCGCCGTGATGCCCCGGCCTCCCCGGCGTTGAGCCTTGTAAGTGCTCGCGGGCAATCGCTTTATATACCCCGCGCGCGTCAGCGTGTAGACGCACTCCTCTTCGTCGATCAGGTCCTCGATGTCTATCTCGTCCTCGACCACCGCTATCTCAGTGCGCCGCTCATCGCCGTATTTGTCGCGTATCTCGGTCAACTCAGCGATAAGGACTTCGTCTAGTAACTTTTCATCGGCAAGAAGCGCCAGGTAGTTTGCGATTTTCTCCAAAAGCTCCCCGTATTCTTTCTCTATCTTTTCAATTTCCAAGCCCTGGAGGCTTCTCAGGCGCATTTCTAATATCGCCTGCGCCTGGATATCGCTGAGTCCAAAGCGTTCCATTAGGCGTTCTTTCGCGTTGTCATAACTTGTACGAATGATATGTATCACTTCGTCGATATTGTCGCAAGCTATGCGCAATCCTTCGAGGATATGAGCGCGCTCGCGTGCTTTTTTCAAGTCGTATTCCGTGCGTCGACGGACGATCTCGCGCTGGAATCTTATGTATTCGTCGAGTATCTGCCTGAGCGAGAGGATGCGCGGCTGCGACTGGTCGTCGATAAGCGCCAACATGACGATCGCGAACGTAGTTTGCATCTGAGTCTGCGTATAGAGACGGTTTAGTACGACCTGGACGTTCGCGTCTCGCTTGAGTTCGATGACGATCCTCATGCCGTCCCTGTCAGACTCGTCGCGCATGGCGGAAAGCCCTTCGATGCGCTTGTTTTTCACATTCTCCGCGATAGCCTCGAGCAGCCGCGCTTTATTTACCTGATAAGGCAGTTCCGTAACAATTATCCGCGAGCGCCCTTGCGAAAATTCTTCGATCTCCGTGCGCGCGCGCACGTGTATGCGGCCCCTGCCGGTGGCGTAAGCAGCCCTTATGCCAGCTCTGCCCATGATTATCCCCCGCGTCGGGAAGTCAGGACCTGATATATGCTCCATGATATCGTCAAGATCCGCAGCGGGGTTTTGCATAACGCATATCACGGCGTTTATAGCCTCAGTTATATTGTGAGGGGGGATGTTGGTCGTCATGCCGACCGCGATGCCGCTTGAGCCGTTTATAAGCAAATTTGGGAGCCGGCTTGGCAAAACTTTTGGCTGTTTGCGCGTCTCGTCGTAGTTTGGGACCCAGTCGACTGTTTCTTTTTCAATGTCCCGGAGCATCTCGTCAGATAGTTTAGACAATCTTGATTCCGTATACCTCATCGCCGCCGGCGGGTCTCCGTCTATCGAGCCAAAGTTTCCATGTCCCGATATGAGCATGTATCTCATTGAGAAGTCCTGCGCCATGCGCACCAGCGCGTCATAGATTGACGCGTCCCCGTGCGGATGGTATCGGCCCATGATATCGCCAACCGCAGTCGCAGATTTGCGGAACGGTTTATCGCTCGTCAGGTTGCTCTCGTGCATCGTATACAATATGCGGCGATGGATAGGTTTTAGCCCGTCGCGTACATCCGGCAATGCCCTATCGATAATTACCGACATGGCATATGTCAGAAACGATTTTTCCATTTCTTCTTCAAGAGGTGCAGTGACTATTTTTTGTTCAGGGAAAAATATATCCCCAGTCTTTTCCTTCTTTGGCAATTATATCAAACCTTTCTTCGCCAAATGCTTTTGGCGCGGCGCTATCGCGCTGTTATGTATCCAAATCAACTGCATATTTCGCGTTTTTTTCAATGTATTCTTTACGCGGTTCAACTTTTTCTCCCATAAGGACTGTGAATACTTCATCCGCCTGTATCGCGTCGGTGAGCTGAATCTGCTTGAGGACACGAGTCTCTGGATTCATAGTCGTGTCCCAAAGTTCGCGCGCGTCCATTTCGCCGAGGCCCTTGTTTCTTGCAATATCGACTTTGCCCTTTCCATCCTCGCCACGCATCTCTGTCAGCGCTGTTTCCAACTCTTCCTCATCGAGTACATAGCGCGATGACTTGCCGCGCGTAAGCTTAAACAGCGGCGGCTGCGCGGCGTAGACATATCCGCCTTCTACAAGAGGGCGCATAAATCGGAAAAAGAACGTCAGCAGCAGCGTCCTTATATGGCTGCCATCTACATCGGCGTCCGCCATGATTATAACTTTATGATAACGCAATTTTGCTTCGTCGAAGTCTTCTCCAATTCCGGCGCCAAGCGCCGTTATTACAGGCGTGAGTTTGTCGTTTCCGTATACTTTATCGGCTCTGGCTTTTTCAACGTTTAGCATTTTGCCCCAAAGCGGAAGTATCGCTTGGAACCGGCTGTCTCTCCCGCCCTTTGCGCTACCTCCAGCGCTATCTCCCTCGACGATGTATATCTCAGTTAGCGCCGGGTCCGCTTCGTTGCAGTCCGCGAGCTTTCCTGGAAGCGCCATGCCCTCGAGCGCGTTTTTGCGCCTTATGTTCTCGCGCGCCTTTCGCGCTGCCTCACGTGCGCGTGAAGCAGTTATGGATTTGTCCAATATTGACCTTGCAATTGCCGGATTTTCTTCGAAATATGTCGTCAATTTTTCAGACATCATATTATCGACGAAAGTCTTTATCTCGCTGTTTCCAAGTTTCGATTTAGTCTGACCTTCAAATTGTGCGTCGAGGAGCCTTACTGATATTACCGCCGTTATCCCTTCGCGGCAATCCTCGCCTGAGAGCTTGTCTTCTCCTTTGAGCAAGTTTGCCTTTTTCCCGTAATCGTTAAGAATACGGGTCAGCGCTGTTTTAAATCCCGTTTCGTGCATGCCTCCGTCCGGAGTGTTTATATTATTCGCAAAACTGAGCAGAAATTCGTTGTAGACGTCACTACAATACTGCAGAGCTATCTCCGCCGTAGAATTATTCCGCTCGCCATAAAGACGGATGATGTTTTCATGGAGCGGCGTCTTGTTGCGGTTAATATACTGAACGAATTCGATTATTCCGCCCTCATAGCGCATCGTGTCTGATGTTTCGCGTCCTTCTCTCTCGTCTCGTGTTGTGATCCTAAGCCCTCCATTGAGAAAAGCCTGTTCGCGCATTCGCGTACGCAAAAGATCGTAACTGAAATCACAATCGTCAAAAATTTCGCCGTCGGGCATGAACCTCACTTCTGTGCCGTTTTTCTCAGTTTTTCCAACAACTGTCAGTTCTTGAATAATATCTCCTCTTGTAAACTTCATCTCATAAATCAATCCGTTTTTATAGACGCGCGCATATAGCCATTCCGACAAAGCGTTGACGACCGACGCGCCCACGCCGTGCAATCCACCCGCTACTCTATACCCGCCTCCGCCAAACTTTCCACCTGCGTGTAAGACCGTAAATACAACCTCAAGCGCACTTTTCCCTGTCTGCTCTTGAATGTCGATCGGAATACCACGACCATTATCAACTACTGTTATGCTTCCGTCTTTATCTATAGTTACAGATATTTCGTCGCAAGCACCAGCTAGCGCTTCGTCTATAGAGTTGTCTACAATTTCATATACGAGATGATGCAGCCCTGAAGAAGAAGTAGATCCTATATACATGCCAGGTCGTTTCCGCACAGCCTCTAGACCTTCGAGCACCTGTATTTGAGACGCGTCATAATCGCCGTATTCATTACCGTTTATATCGAGCGTGTTTTCATCGGACATAAGAAATTTCCCTTCTATTGGGTGGGCTATAGCCCACTTTAATCATTTTCTACAGCACGGAAGATTCCGCGCGTCTTAACAGCGTTTGTGACGACAAGGGCGATATATAAACAATCTCTCTGTTTTCTCGGTTTCTAATATTTTCACTATACGATTTTGTCTCATTTTCACGGCTTCCCTTTAAAACGCGGGATTCTCCTTTTTCCTTACGACAGGTAATAATAAATGAATTTGGTATTTCCGTGGACACATTAATTACTTTTCCCGTTTTTTCCGCGTTACTTAAAAATTTTCGTGTTATATGAGAACTTGTAGTGTTGTCCATATCAAAAATCCCAATAATATCATCTTCAAAGACTACTACATTTTGCCCCAAATGCAAATACAACACCATACCTCCTAAAAATTCATACTTTGTTTTACAACGCAGCCTATCTTATATTACAGATCCATTCTTAATATGTATAATCCTACTATTTGGGGAAACACGCGCCGCGCGCTCATCGCAACAAGTAATAAACACCTGTCCGTTGTTTATTTTTTCTAGAACAAAATTTTGCCGCTTTGCATCAAGTTCGGATAATACGTCGTCAAGCAATAATAATGGATACTCTCCGCTATTGTTAAAGTGCATATCACGTTCAGCAAGTTTTATTGAAATGACAACCGTCCGTGCTTGGCCTTGCGAAGCGAATTTCCGCGCAGCTACGCCATTTATATCTATCTCAAGATCATCTTTATGAATACCAGAAAGGCACAAACCAGATTGAAGTTCCGCGTTTCTGTGTTCTCTCTGATGCTCAAGCAAATCCGGTAGCAGTTGCTCCGGTTTTTTTCCAAACGTCTGCATACCGCCAACTGTTTTATACCTAATTTCAAGTACATCTTCGCCATCTGAAAATCCTTGATGTATATCCGCCGCTTTATTTGAAAGAGCATTAACAAAAGAAGATCTATAATATATTATACGCGCACTTTGATGCGCCATTCGAAGGTTATAATCGTCAAGTAATTCAAGTAAAGAAGGTTTTTCTCTATAATCACGTAATATTCTAGATTTGTGGTTATATAGTCGGTTAAACTCCGTTATCGCCGCGAGATAGCCAGGACGAAGCTGTGAAAGACACTGATCCATCATTTTTCGCCTAACCACCGCGCTATCTTTTACCATGCCTAAATCGTCCGGGGAAAATGGAACTGCTGTTAGCTTACCAGCAAGTTCACTTAAAGCCTTAAGCTTTGCGCCGTTTATATATATTTCTCGACGACGCCCACGAAAAAATCTAGCTTCAAGTGTTTGGTTTCGCCCCCCGGATATCATATCGATTTTGATCACTGATGCATCATGACCAAGCGATATCATTTCTTTATCGCTTGCCAAACGAAATGAACGCGCTGACGCTAGATAGTAGATAGCCTCAATAAGACTGGTTTTTCCTTGTGCGTTACTTCCAACAATGACGTTAATCCCATCGTCAAACTCTAATTTTTCCTCTTTGTAATTACGAAAATCTATTAAATGTAATTTCTTTACTACCATATTCTACACTATATTATCTGACAAGAAGTCTTTCATCGCCACACCTTATTATACAGCCGTTGGTTATCTTTTTTCCCCTCGCAAAGCAAGGCTTACCATCGACAAAAACATCGCCGCTTTTAATAATTATTTTTGCTTCACCCCCGGTAGAAGCAATAGCCGAAAATTTAAGCAAAGAATCAAGCTTAATATATTCTCCCTTAATCTTAATTATTCTTAAACCTCGTATCTTAACTATCATAAGACTTGAGCCTGACCGGCAAAATCATATAAACAAATTTTTTGCTATCGTCAGCCGGGGAAATAACACACGGAGTAACTCCGGATGATAGCTCGAAGATTATATCGTCAGCGGGCGCCGCTTTTAGAGCGTCTAGCAAATATCTATCATTAAAACCAATTTCAAGTCCTTCTCCATCTCCTGACATGCTGCATTCATCGCTTGCCTTTCCAAGAGCCGTTGCAGAATAAAGTTGCACAATACCGTCGTCAAAAACACATCTTACAGGGTTTTTCATTTTTTCATTGATTATTAAAGCCACACGCTCTGTCGCCGCAATAATCTCGCTTTTTACAATTTTAAATCTATATTTTGATGACTGCGGGATTGAATTCCTATAATTTAAAAATTCACCTTCAAGCCTCCTTGAAATAAGCATCGTCTCCCCAATCATAAACATAATGTGTTTTGTTCCAACAGTTATGTTTACTTCCTCTTTTCCGTCGGACGTTATCTTTTCAACTTCTCCTAAAGCGTTTCCTGGGACGACAAAACTAAAAGACTGGGCGCTATCATTATCAAGAGACTCACGACGAAGAGCTAACCTATACCCATCGACGGCTACGATCGTAAGTTCTCCTCCCCCAATTTCAAATAAGGCTCCTGTATGGATAGGCCTTGACTCATTATCACTGACCGCAAAATTAGTTTGAGCGATCATTTTCTTAAGAATAGCTTCTTCTATAACAATAGAATCCTGACTATCTACAGATGGGAGCTCAGGATAATCAAGAGACGGAGAGCCTAAAATCTCAAAATCACTCATTTCACTACTGATAGCTGCTACCAATCCCGCGTTTACGGATACGGTAACATTTTGGCCTGGCATCTTCCTTATTATTTCGCCAAATAGTCTTGCATTTAATACTATCCCTCCTTCTTCCTCTATCTGTGCTGGGACAGTAGTAACTATTCCTATCTTCAGGTCATAACCGGTAATTTTTACATCGTTTTCCATAGCTTCAATCAGCAAACCTTCGAGCGAGGCTACAGGACTTTTTATTGCCGCGCCGCGCGACGATGTTAAAATCGCGGTAAGGAGCAGCAGCTTTTCGCATGTGAATTTCATAAAGCTTCCCTTTCTTTACAGATATTGTTTTCTTGGTCGTATCGCGACAAAAAAAACTTTTTTTATATATATATAAAATATATTATTATAGTAATAATCGTAGTAGTAGGAAAAACTGTGGAAAAGTAAGAAAAAGAACGGTGGCGACTGAAGAATCACGAGTTGGTTTTTTGTGGAAAAAGCGCTGGTTTACAGTAGAGGGTTGTTCATAACTGACTTCCAACATAATTTCTAACGTTAATACATGTGGAGATGGGGATTTTAAGTAATTGAATTTATGTTTGAAGTTATATCGCTTATTATTTTCGAAAATTCTGTTTTTTCTCTTAATGTAGCTTCTATCCGTCGAATAGAAGAAAGCACGGTTGAATGATCGCGACCGTCGAAAATTTCGCCAATATCCTTGAGGGAAAGATTTGTCATTTTCCTTATTAAAAACATAGCTATCTGCCTTGCTAGCGCTGTATCTCGCGTTCTGCTTTGACCTTTTAAATTCTCAGGCGTCAGCAAATAATATTTAGCCGTCTCGCTAATTATTGTTTCAGTAGTCGGTATAAGTTCTTTTATTCCCTTAAACATATCTTTTAGGCGAGAAGTGACGGAAGCTACAGTAATGTCATCGTCCATTATATCTCTATACGCTATTATCATCTTTACGGCGCCTTCAAGTTGCCTTACGTTTGATATTAGATTCTCCGCAATATAATTTGTGACATCGTCCGGAAAAGTTACGCCAAGTTGCTCCGCCTTGTTTCTTATTATAGCTACTCGCAGCGCGTCGTCCGGCGGTTGAATGTCGGCTTGTAGGCTGGATTCAAGCCGTGTTTTTAGCCTGTCTTCAAGCCTATGCATTTCACTGGGCGGCCTATCCGAAGTGAAAACGATCTGTTTACCAAGTTCATATAAGGTATTAAAAGTATTGAAAAATTCATTTTGAGTTTCAATCTTACCCGCTATAAATTGAATATCATCCATAAGAAAGAAATCTGCGCCTCTATATTTTTCCCTGAATTCTATCATCTTTCCTTGTTGGATCGCTAAAATCAGCTCGTTGAGAAATTCGTCCCCTTTTACGCACGCGATTCTATAGTGGGGATATTTTTTAGAAATAGAGTGCCTGATAGCATGCAGTAAGTGAGTCTTGCCAAGACCTGACTCACCATAGATAAATAGCGGATTATATCCTTGCTTTGGAAGGCCTTCACCGACTGCCAACGCGGCCGCATGAGCGAATTTGTTTGAATTTCCTACAACGAAATTTTCGAATGTATATTCGTCAATATACATATAGTCTGGTTCAGAAGAAGCTTCTGTCATTGCCTTTAGACCATCGTCATCAAGTATGATAACGTCATACTCTCCTGAAAAAATTTCGCATAACGCGCTTTTTATCGTTCCTATAAAGCGTCCCTCTATTACGCTTTTTTTAAATACCGACGGGGTATGAATAAAAAGTCGGCTATCAGATAGCTCTATGGCCCTGCAATCGTCAAACCAGGTGGATATAGCCGTTTCTGTAAGATCTGAGCTGAGTATATTAAGTACCCTTCCCCATACGTCGGTAGCGGAATTCATATTGCATGCCCTTTCTAAAACATTTGTATCACGCTATGTTTATATTAACAAAAAACTGCAACAAAATCAAGATATTTCGACGTATTGCCATATATATTTGTAACTGTTCAGTGGGTATTCAAAAACTCGCAATGGTTACATGCTCCGCACAAAAGTTTTGGTCATTATTACTAGTTTTCACCGCTGTGCCAGTGCGTTGCCTGTAACAAACCTGTGTTTTTGGATGCCAACTGAACTGTAACATATATTTAAAAGAAAAAAGAAAAGGGAGAATTATCGATATTATCGTCAATTCTCCATTTGATTTAAATGAATTGAAAATCAGCCTTTTACCCCTGCCTGGATTTGGTTTAGCCTTTTAGTTAGTACGCTCTTCCTACGCGCGGCTTTATTTTTATGGACAAGTCCCTTTGTCGCTGCGCGGTCGACAGTTTTAACCGCAATTTTATAAGCGCTTTCCGCTGATTCGACGTCGCCGCTTAAAGCAGCAGCGTTAAACTTTTTGATATTTGTTTTCATAAGCGACTTGGCTGCCTTATTTCTTGCCGCCGCTTTCTCTGATATCAAAATTCTTTTCGATGAGGATTTAATATTCGCCATTGGATTACATACACCCCCTCTCTTCACGCAGAGAGTCATTCTACCACTTGATTGACGCTAAATCAAGCATTTTTTACATTTCTAGTATAATAAAATATATACTGTTGCGCAACGCCCCCGTATGGGTCAAATACTGTATGGTTAAAATCACCGTTATAGTACGTATCGATAGCCCGCTTGACCCAAACATCGACCGGGAAAGCGTCGAGCATATTAAAGCCAAATAAAACGACGCAGTCAGCCACCTTATCCCCGACACCACGTAGCTTTTTTAACACCGCGCGAGCATCTAAAGAGGATACCTTAGAAAGCGCGTCAAGATCAAGTTTCCCGTCCGCGACAGCTCTTGCCGCATCTAAAATATATCGCGCCCTATAACCGCATCGTAAAGGCGCTAAACTGGCCTCGTCAAGCATAGACAGCCTGCTTGCGGAAGGGAAAGTGAAAAAAAACTTGCCACCTGACTCAAACCGGTCGCCGAAGATTTCGCAAAGATTTTTAATTATTATTTTAATTCTGGGGATATTATTGCGCTGTGAAATAATAAAAGAACAAAGCGCTTCCCAACTGTCCTGCTTGAGTATACGTATACCGGCGCCAAAAGATGAAGCTCTACGCATGAAATCATCTATGCAAATATGCCTTCGGATATGCGCGTAATCTCGGTCGATATCAAAGTAATCTTTCCAGACATTTTCAAAATCATCGTCGTCATATTTAATAAAGACACTGTTGCCATTTTGGCGAACGCGCGCGGCGCAACCACGCGAGACACCGGAATAGACTCCATTTTCGTCGGCGTTCCAGCGGAAACACTGCCCGCATTCAAATATTTTAACAAGGTCAAAATCTGAAATATCAGTTATTTCGAACTCTCCGCCATGGTCTACGTATAGCAAAAAGACGGACCCCCTTATTATATCAAGATATGCCATCAATCAACGAATGCGCCACGTCAAGATTGAGGCGTTTATTTAAAACTGCAAGTCCTTTCAGCCGAGAGTACAGCTACGCACTGAAAAATAGGCAGACTCTGAGCATAGAACTTTTGCTCGTATTCGGTCATAATTCCAACAGGCCCGTTTTTATGAAGATCACGGGTAACTTCGATCAAACTAAAATCAGAACGCTCAAATTCCCGAAGAGAAAACTCAAAAAGCGGAAGGCTGTCCGTCTTGAAATATAACTGTCCGCTGTCGTTTAGGATTTGTTTGTACATCTCTAAAAAACTCTGGCAGGTGAGACGGCGCTTTGCGTGTCTGTTGGAAGGCCAGGGATCGCAAAAGTTTATATATATTCGTGAAACCTCACCCGGCGCGAAAAGGCTTGACAAGTTTTCCGCAAACATATTAACGAAACGAATATTGGGCAAATCAGCGTCGACAGCCCGCTCAAGCGCTATTACTAGAACATTGGCGGATTTTTCAAGCGCGACGAACAAAACATCGGGTTGAGCCGCAGCAGCCTTGGCGAGAAATCCGCCTTTCCCGCAACCAATTTCGACTCGCAACTCACTGTATCCAAAACTATTGAGCCAACAGCCTTTGTAAAGCTCAGGATCATTGACTAGCAGATGTGCGCATCTTTCCATACGCGCCGCCAAATTCGGCTTTCTTCTCATACGCATAATAAAACTATTCCAAACTTTTTTATCACTTTAGCCTATTCTATCCTGTTTTTTGAAAAAATCAAGAATTATGGTTGCTTTAATGAACCGTCCCCGTGTTCATTTTTCAAAGCAAATGATGAAATTTCTTTTGCTTTTTCTGTATATAAATGGTATCATTATGCCAGAAAAAAACTCTCGCTTTTATAGCGGTCAGCAAGTCAGTTTTTCCAAGCTGCAATGTTCCGTAAAAAGCGTCTATACCTGTATGAATGAGTATACTCATAATATACAAAAACATAACAGTAAAGGGTTTTGAGAAACATAAACATATAAAAACAGTCAATTTAGAAAAAACAAAAAAGAATTAAGAAAAAGATTTGGTATTTCTATTAGGTTTTGGAGGAAAGAAAAATGTTTTTGAAAAAAGCTATGATATTTCTATTAATTATCATGCTATCATTTTCTGCTATGACGCCATCACTTGCATCACTTGGCGTCTCCCCCCCGCAAAACAGCGAAGAATTTGACGCTGAATCGATCAATTTCTTTGGTGAAGCGGCGCGGACATTACGCGATCCGGAAGATGAAGAAGAAGCCTATGTTTCCTCGATCATATTGACTTCTGGCAGCGGCACTATGATAGTAGACGGAGAAAAAATTCCTGTTGTATCTCCGGAAACAGACAAAGGGAGGAATCTTCTCCCAGTTGCAGATATCGCCGAAGCCCTTGGTGCGCAAGTCGATATTGACGATGCGACAGGAGAAATAGCCATTATGGAAAGCAACGACGTTACTGTGCTCGATACGCCATTGCCTTCAAAGGATATCCAGCTATACGACATACAAAAAGTAGCCGAAGTATTAACCCTTGATTATGCGGTTGAAGGGGAGAACATCGTTATGACTCGGCCTTTCCAGTCAAAGATGCTACTTGTTATTCTCAAACCGGGAAAAAAGCTGACGAGCGAATACGGGGCTACAGACATAATTTCGGATGGTAAGGGTAGATACGCATTGAAATATGATTCTATTTCCCAAGCAAAAGAGGGCTACGACAAGATAAAAGCTCTGCCTGACTGCCAAAATATTATGCCAAATAGAATAATTTTTGCCAATGACACTCCCAAAGAGGCGGAGATTAAAGCTTTTGCGCTGCCGGTGCCTAACTGGGGCGCCGAACGTATACATTCGGAAATGATGAAAGATTATCTTGAGGACATTGGCAAAACCAATGACGAGATAATAGTGGCTGTTATGGACTCAGGTGTTCTTGCTAGCCATTCTCACCTAGCCGACAGGATAGTGCCTGGACGCAATTTTTCTACAGAACAGCCCAACAATCCAAACTATACTACGGATATAAACGGTCATGGTACCCTTATGTCAGGTAATATAGTCACATGTACGCCAAATAATGTAAAAATTATGCCGGTGAAGGTTCTCAGTAGCGCTGGAACGGGATTAGAGACGGACCTTGTGAAAGCTATCAAATGGGTAGTAGATGAAAACGATGACGTAAAGATAATAAATATGAGCCTTGGCGTAACAAATATGGAGATCGATCCGAATTGGGATTTGCTAATTAGGAAGGCGTGCGAATATGCGGTTGAAAAAGGGGCAACCATTATCACGGCTGCGGGAAACGCTGAAACGGGGAAACCTCCTATTGACACAAAATATGTATCCCCAGCAAGGCTGGATTGTGTAATTACAGTAGCTGCTACAGATGTCAGCGACAATATTGCTTATTTTTCTAACTTTGGAGATTCGGTCAATATTTCTGCTCCAGGTACAGACATTGTAAGCAGCGGGCCCAGCAATAAATATTACATTATAAGCGGCACATCTGTAGCAACGACTTTTGTTAGCGCTGCGGCGGCTATGTTCAGCTTAATTGAACCGGGCTTTGCCTTCAAAGAGATTAAGGAAGTGGTCGAGGCAATAGCTTTAGACTTGGGCGACCCAGGATGGGACCGAATCTATGGTTGGGGCATTATCGACTTTGAACTCCTCGCCGCAAAAGGTATGCTGAAAGTCGGTTCCGGCGTTGTCGGAAATGGTGGTACAATTACGGTTCCGGTTATGGCATTGGACAGCTTGATGCTGTCATCGCTGAGCTTTCTGATTTCCTACCAAAATGAAACAATGAAACTGACGAACGTTACGCTACCTGATAATTCAGTATTTAATATGGAATTTAATTCAATAAATAGCCAGGATTTAGTTAGCCTTACATCTGAAGGGGCTATGTTTATAGATCCAAACGATGTTCTTCTATACCTAACTTTTGAATTATTCGAATACGCAGGGGTAGGTAATATTGAAATATTTTTTGCTGATATCGATGCGACAGGCATATTCAATATGCCAATACAACTCTCAATGCAAGACGGTTCTGTTAAGCTTATCCGTTATGGAGACGCAAACAGTGACAACCTAGTGAATGGTTTCGATACGCAAGCAATGGTTCTATGGATCAATGCAGGAAGACCTGCTGGAGAGATAGACGAAGCCGCTGCAAGGATAACCAGCGCATCTGGAAGGCCAGATGGTTTTGATGTACAGGATTTGGCGCTATGGATCAACGCTGGTGGTAATCCTTTAGTGGGGCATCCCGGACCGAATGCTTTGGCAAGACAAACCGAATCGAGTTCTGTATCATCGTTTTCCATCGCCGCCACATCGGCTGAAGCGGACCTGACAATCGAAGTAGAAAGCAAAACTGCGTCGCCAGGCGACACT
>JGI24702J35022_10001363_pt1 | contig 15173 bp, 15 predicted proteins | sample TergutTh196P4_FD_35022 | JGI IMG/M metagenome (IMG submission 35022)
CTATTTGTTATTCTAAGTCTTTGGAGATGCATGAGATTTTGTTTGGTTTGCTTATAAATGTGTTAGAATTTGGAAATAAACTAATTTGACGCATGACCTTTGGTCAGAGTATATGTGTTTTTTGTTATTTGTTGTTTGTAGTGTTTTAGGTTTGTTGTCATTAGGGTCTTTTTGTTGTTAGTTGTGTTGAGGGGTGTTTTGTATTTTTTCTTTTTGTGAATCTGGTTTTGGTTTCGGCTCAGTCGATGGTGTTTTGGTTTAAATTTGTGATGGTTGTGTGGGTGAGTTTTTTTCTTGTTTTAAATAGGTTTTGTTTTGTCGTGGTGGTTTTTTATTTGTTTTGTTTTATTTGTTTTTGTTTTTGTTTTGTTTGTTTTGTTGGTGTGTTATTTTTTTAAAGTTCAAAAAGATAGTCTGATGATATTGACTTAGCAGGTTATAGTTGTATGTTGTCTAATGTGAGTTATTTGTGTATGCAAAAATTGGGTGCTAAATGGTGGATTAAATCTGCTCTTTATCGAAAATCGGGTGTCAAATTTGTTTTAACAAAAGATTTTTAAATAACATTTTGCTCGGTTTATTGTGTATAAATGTAAGTGGTGAAAAGGCAAGTAAAAAAAGTGACATGGTTTGTTAAGTGTTACTGTTTTATTTGATATGAAATAAAGGTGTGTGTTAAAAATGAACTATCTAGAATATGGTACAATGTCCTGTAGTACAACGTATGATGGTGACATGTTTTATGTCAACAATTTGATAATGAATAATACTTCTTCAGCTGTAGCAAGTGTGTTTTTAAATGAATCATACACAAAAGCAAAGATAGCTAAAAATTTAATGACTGTAAACTTTATGACGGCATACCATAACTATGGTTATTGCACCTTACAATTATTTTATCAAATACCTGTCAAATCATCATCACTCATACTTTATGTTGGTCTAATTAATTTTTTAACAAACATCATTATAGCAATCAATTTTAATTATCAAAAACGAAACAAAATAACTATGGGGAAAATAAAATGAAGTCAACTAAATTTTTTGCGTTATTTTTGCTATTATTATTTATAAGTAGCTTATTTGTGTCAACATTTAGTTTTGCGTTTGCAGCAGAATTAGTTGAAAATACTTGGAGTTCAAAAACGCCGATGCAACAAGCTAGAGGAGGTTTAGGTGTTATTACTGTTAACAACAAAATTTACGCTATCGGTGGCAAAACAGCTAACGGAGAAATCATAGGAACAAATGAACAATATGATCCTCAAAGTGACACTTGGACTACATTAAAACCTATGCCCACGTATAGAGCCTACTTTGCAATTGCTGCATTTGAAGGAAAAATTTATTGCATAGGCGGTTTTACTAAATCTGGTGTTTGTTCTGTAAATGAAGTTTATGATGTAGCTTCTGGTAATTGGCAAGATATGGCTTGTTTGCCTGTTAAAGGTGGAAATTTGCAGGGTGGTGTTGTGGGTGGAAAAATTTTTGTGTTGGATGGGTGTGACTTGTTTGTGTATGATCCAGTTGATGATGTGTGGTTGCAGAAAAGTGGTATATTTTTTAATTCTTTGGTTGGTTCGAATTTTGTTGCTGCTACTGTTGTGGATGATCGAATAGTGGTTGTTGGTAATTTTAGTTTTGTTTCTTCGCGTTCTGAGTTGAGGGTTGTGATTTATGATCCTGTTGGGGATGTGTGGTGTGAGGGTGCGAAGCCTAGTTTTGGTGCTGTTAGTGGTGTTGTTGGGGCGACGTCTGGTTGTTTTGCGTCTAAAATGGTTTATTTTATGGGGACAACGACTGAGGTTGTGCAGTATCCTGGTTTTTCTGTGTCTTATGTGGATATACGGCCAATTGGTTGGGCTTATGATCCTGTTGGGGATGTTTGGGTTGTAGCTAGTGTGTCTTCGAATAGGGTTGATTTTGGTGTGGCTGTTGTTGATGATGTTTTGTATGTAATTGGTGGGTATAGTGTAGTGATGAAAGAAACTGTAATTACGACAAGTAGGGAGGATTATGTGGGTGATGGGACTTGGCGTACTCATGTTGTGTCTGAACAGCATGATGTGTCGTGTCCTGTTATTGGTGATGCTGTTGTTTTGAATTTGCAGTATGTGCCTGTGGGGTATGATTTTGTTGTGGTTTCTGTGTCGCCTGTTGTTTCTTTGGAGCCTTATGGTTCGTCTGGGTCTTCTTTTAATGGGGTTGTGATAGGTTTGTTGGGGTTGATTGTAGGAGTTGTTATTGGTGGTGTAGTGTTTTATTTTAAAAGGCGGGGGTAGGGAATGTGGTGTTGTGTGAATAGGGTTATTTGTTTTTTGTTTATTTTTTTTGTTTTGTTTGGTTTTGGTTTTTGATTTGTTGGGTTGGTGTTAGGGTTGGTGGTGTTTGTTTTCTGCTATGAGGTATGTTTCTGTGATTTTGGTGATTTGTACGTTTAATGTTTTGCCGAGTAGGTTTTGTTTGCTTTTTATGACAATGGGTTTGTATGCGAAATTGCGTCCAATCCATGTGTCGTTGATTTTGCCTTTTTCGTCAATAAGTATTTTTCCTTTCCAGTTTTTCCATTCTAGGTTTTTTTCAAATGATAATTGTTTGGCGAGTTTTGCTGCAGTGCTGCTTCTATGTTTGATTTCTTCTGGTGGTATTTTGTTTTCTGTCATGTTTGCTGCTAATGTTTTAGGGCGTGCAAAGAATTTGGATACGTTAGTGATGTCAGGTTTGATTTCTTTGAGTATTTGTAGGGTGTTTTCAAATGCTTGTTTGGTTTCTCCTGGGAATCCTACAATGATGTCGGTTGCTATTGTTAAGTTTGGGAATGTGGTTTTGAATGTTGTAAGTAATTTTTTGTATTCGTTGGTTGTGTATTGTCTGTGCATTTTTTTGAGTATTTGGTCATCGCCGCTTTGAATGGGTAAATGTAGGAATTTGAAGATTTTTGGGTTTTTGTAGGCGTTGATGAGTTCTGGTTGTATGTCTTGTATCATGTTGGGTGTCATCATGCCTATTCTGGTTTTAAAGTGGCCTTCTGTTTTTCCAATTGTGTGGAGGAGTTCTGCAAGGTTGGTTCCGATGTCTCGTCCGTATGCGGCGGTGTCTTGGGATGTAATCCAAAATTCTTTTGTGTTTGTTGTTGTTAGGTCGTTTTTTAGGCGTTGGGTTATTTCGGGTATGGTGTAGCTTTGTAGTTTTCCTCGTGCTATTACGACGGCGCAGTATGTGCATGAGCCTAGGCAACCTAGGTTGATTGGTAGGATGCTGATGATGGGGTTTGTGTTGATTTTGGGTAGGGTTATTGGTGGTTTTTTTGTGGGTTGTAGGTTTATGCTTTTTTTGTTGTTTGTTATTTGGGTGATTATTTTTGTTATTTGTTCTCCTATTGATGGGCCGGCTATGGCGTTGACTTGTGTTTCGCGGTTGAGGCGTTCTAGGTTTATTTTTGGTAGGCATCCTATTATTATGGTTTTTTTTGTTTTTGGGGTTTGTTTTATGGCGTTTATTATGCGGTTTTCTGTTGGGCCTTTTACGGCGCAGGTGTTGAAAATTATGATGTCTGCGTCGTGTTCTGTGGTGATTTGGTGTCCGTTTGTTGTTAGGATGCCTGTTATGGTTTCGGTATCTGCTGTGTTTGCTGTGCAGCCGTAGGTTTTTATTGCGATTTTCATGTTTGTCACATAGTGTTTGTTGTGTAGTGTTGATTCATTAAGTAATAAAAACTTGAGGGTTGTGTGTTGTTGTTTTTAACATGTATTTGTTTTTCTGTTTATTTTGCTTTATATAGTCTGGAACCAACATGTTATATACATATTAACTGCATAACATGCGCATGTATATATTTGCGACCCAACAAATACCCTATACAACAAGGGAGCAAAGAGCAAATGAAACTAATTACCCTATACCTACCTGAAACATATATTAAAGCTTTAGACCAACTTGTCGACGAACGCTTCTACCCCAACCGCGCAGAAGCAATCCGCGTCGCAATCCGAGACATGATAAGCACCGAAGTTTGGAGGCGAAACAGCGTTGACTAAACACACCGAAACAATAAAATGCCCAACAGACGAAAACCAAAACATCACAAAAATCAACTACACACCCCAACACATCAACAACACCCCAAACATATACAACCCAAACAACATAAACCTCAACACAGACGAAATTCTCATCCAACCAAAAACCCACCCAACAAAAATAACCCCAAAAACACAACTCGAAAAAATAACCCACCACCTATACAACCTAGAAAACCACCACAAAACAGAAAAAACCCTAAACATAGAATTAAACCTCTACCAAATGGAAGAACCATAACACCAACCATCAAAAACAACAATTATATCCAACTACCCCCACCCACTACATATGAACCAAATCATAACACAAATCCGCAACGAACTAAAAACCAACACCAACCAACAAACCAAAAACCAAACAAAACATTTTTTCAAAGAAACCATAACCTGTTACGGCGTTAAAACCTCTACAGTAACAAAAATCAGCTCCACATACTACCAACACATCAAAACATCACCAAAAGAAACCATTTTTAAACTCTGCGAAGAACTATTCCAATCCAATATTATGGAGGAAGCCTTTATTGCTGCAAACTGGCTACCAAAAATTGCCGACCAATTCCAACGGGAAGACCTAACAATTTTTGAACACTGGCTTAATCGCTACATTGACAATTGGGCAAAATGTGACACTTTTTGCAATCATACAATAGGTGATTTCATGATGAAATTTCCAGATTGCGTTGAAACATTATTTACTTGGGCTGTATCAAGTAACCGTTGGGTTAGACGTGCAGCAGCAGTATCTTTGATTGTTCCAGCAAAGAAAGGTTTGTTTTTACATGAAACCTTTAAAATTTGTGATTTACTTTTAACAGATTGTGATGATTTAGTACAGAAGGGTTATGGTTGGCTACTTAAAGCTGAAACAGAAAAACATCCTTTGGAGGTGTTGATGTATGTTGTACAGAATAAAGCGGTTATGCCTCGAACTGCGTTGCGGTATGCAATTGAAAAGTTAACCAAGGAGCAGAAAGCTTTGGCTATGAAAAAAGTTTGATTGATTGGTTATGTTTTTTGTGATATTTGTTTTTTTAGAGTTTTCACGTATGGTGGTATTGTTGTTTTTTGTATTTTTGTTTATCGTCAACGTTTTTGGTTATTAAATCTTGTTTTTTATGTTTTTTGCTTTGTCTTTTACGGCCTGATGTGGTAAAATTTACAAATCTATCTAAAAGTGGAAACTATTTTTTTTATTGATGTATTAAAAATTGTTTATTAACTATGTATATGTTATATTTATGAATATACAATACATGTTCTTATTATTTGTTTAAACTAAAATAAACATTTATTTTTATTATGTCTAATTAAACAAACACCAATTATTAATATTGTTTTTATTGTATATTGGTGTTTGATATATGGATAGTTCTCTGCAGACTTAGAGATGTATTTATAAAGTTTCTTTTCCATAAATAACAACGGTGAAAAACAGAAAAGAGGCCAAATATATGTCACATATAAAAACATCTATCCGCATACAAAACGTTGTTGCTTCAGTAACATTAAACCAAAAAGTTGACCTCAACTCTGTTGTAAAAAGCTTCCCAAACGTAAATTATAACCCAAAAAAATTCCCCGGACTAGCCTTCCGCCTAAAACGACCCAAAACAACAACCCTAATTTTCAACACCGGAAAAATGGTCTGCACAGGAGCAAAATCCGAAAAAGAAGCACGCCGAGCAGTACTAAATGTAATAAAAGAACTAAAAAAAAGCGGCATAATAATCATAAGCAAACCTGACACCCAAATCCAAAACATCGTTGCCTCCGCAATAATAGGCGGCATGGCCGACCTCGAAAAAATAGCCTACACAATAGAACACACCATGTACGAACCCGAACAATTCCCAGGCCTAATATACCGCATGGAAAACCCCAAAGTAGTCATCTTACTATTCGCCAGCGGCAAACTAGTCTGCACAGGCGCAAAAAAAGAAGAAGACATCCACACAGCAGTCGAAAAAATACACAACATACTCAAAGAAACAGACTTTATCATATACGAATAAACCCAACAAAAAAAATAAACCAAACAAAAAACTAAAAAACAACAACCCAACTTAACAAAAAAACAAAACAAAAACAAACAAAACTCTACATTACACACAAAACAACACTTAAAATACTAAACCACACAAACACACCCCATTTACATACCACCACCATTTACAGATTGCTGCTTTTTCGATACTTGATAAATCTTATTCACCTCAGGAATCAAACACCCAGTATAAGGCAACCCCTTCCTCACAAGCTCCTGAAAAACTCTCTGACTACCCACAAGATTAGTATGATACGGCACAACCAAATGAGGCTTTGTCAAACGAGCAATCTCAAACCCACTCTCCGGCGAAGCCCCAATAGTTATACCAACACTACAAAACACCACATCAAACTTTTCCTCAAGCCCCAACTTTGCCAACTCTGGAAACGGCAAACTATCCGCAGTATGATAAACCTTCACCCCATCCTCACTTGTAATAATATAAGTATTAGGATACCTTGCATTATGACTACACTTAGCAGCCTTAACAGAAACTCCACCAACCATAATCTGCTCACCAACACGCAACACCCGCAACCTATCAACCGGCAAATGAGGCTTCAAAACAAAAGCCGACGCAGGATCAGCAACAACCAAACAACCAGTAACCCTCTGCACCTCACTAACAAGCCTCGAATCCAAATGATCATAATGCTCATGCGTAAGCAAAACAACATCAACATTCCTCAAAAACTTTAATTTTACATCCACAGGATCTATCGCAAAAGTCTTAGACGGCGTTTTCAACAAAACACCAGAATACTGATTAAACCACGCAAAAAGTATAGCATTTTTCTCAGGAATTTTTTGTATAGACATAATCTTATTTACTCCTCAACAAATATAACAACAAGCTTTCTAAAAACAATTACCCAATACCCTGCGCTATTACACTATTAATATGTCTGAAATTTCTAACTCAATAACCAAAAATAGTTTGAACTATTAACAATACATTTGAAATATGTTAGAGTCTATTTTCAATAAGTTTTTAACTATCCGTATATAGTTTTTATTGAGATTAACTATTTGGTATATATGGTGATTTGACTAATAAGAAATTGGAATTAATTTCGCCAATATTTGCACGCGTAAAAAGGCAGACGCTTACAAAAACGCAACAAACGCAAACTAATAAACGCAAGTAAGATACTAAACAAAACAGGATGTCAATGGCGTATGCTGCCAAAAGAATGCCAAACTACAAAACAGTATGCTCATTCTACAACCATGTCATATAAAGTGATCTAACAAAATATGTAATCTAACATCATTTATTAAAGTTGAAAAAATTTTTGTGACAATAATTCAATTTTTTTCCACAAAAATTTAAATTATTTTTTTAAAAAAAAGATTAAGCTGTTAGACTAGGTCTTTGTTGCAGTGTAACAGTGATGACTGTGTTTACATTATTGCGCATCACAGTTATGCTTATATTTTGACCCGGCATAGTATTTTCTTCAAGATAACTTGCCAAGTCATCATTGTTTTTGATTTTAACACCGTTTAGAGCTATAATGATGTCGCCTTCTTGCAATTTACCTTCTGACGGACCACCTTTTAATACTGTTGCTATTCTCCACCCATAAGTAACACTTGACCCGATTTGTTGAGCAGCATTATAATTTATGTCATTGCCATTTACACCTATATATGAGTGCCCCGTATAGGTACCGGTTGTTATTAATGCGCCAATTTCTCTAAGTATTGTGTTTGATGGAATTGCAAAAGCTAAACCTTGTGAATCTAAAACAATTGCAGTTGATATGCCAATTACTTGTCCTGCTGCGTTAAGCATTGGGCCACCAGAGTTGCCAGGGTTAATTGGGGTATTAGTTTGGATCACGTTTGCTATTGAGAAACGGTTTATGGAATCTTCAACTATTGTTCGACCAAGTGCACTAATTACTCCTGTGGTTAGAGATCCAACAAGTCCGTAAGGGTTTCCAATAGCTATTACGGGTTCACCTACACGTAGTGTGGATGAACCGGCAATTTGCAACGGTTTAAATTCTGTTGTTGCCGCATTTACAGATAGTACGGCTAAGTCAGAGTAAGGGTCATAACCCAAAACAGTTGCAGGATATCCATTACCGTTTTGGAAAGTTACACTTAATGTATTGGTTCCTTGCACTACGTGATTGTTAGTTATTACAACGTTTTGTCCTTTATATGAGTAAACAAAACCTGAGCCCTGAACAGATCCACTGCTAGTTGTTCCTTGAATTAAAACAACTGAATCTTTAATATTTGCATAAATTTCTGCGAGTGATGCGTCATTTTGATAAATTGTAATGTCTTGGTGTGTAACATTTTGCGATCCTTCTAATGCTGAAATTTGTGCTTGAAGTTCATTAATTTGATTTTGTAATTCAGAATTATTAACACTATTGTTGGTGGATACAAAAAATATTGCAAGTCCACCAACAAGTAAACCTGAAACAAAAATTAAGATAGCAAAACTAGACCACATTTTACCATGTTCATTAACGAGAGACATAACGCATAACCTTTGAAAAACAAGTAAAAAGAAAAGGAAATAAACATTCCTATTACAGCACATCAATATCATCTAAAAAATATATGTCGTTCGATATTGGTTTACACTATTAGAGGTCGATTATCTTTAACTTTGCAGTTTTTTGGTAATCTATTCTTTTTTTAGTATTTTTTATCTCCTTTTAATTTAGTTGAAACGTGAAAATAACTTTGAATCACGTCATAATTAAGCACAAACCTCTATGTATGTATGTTGCTGATATTGGTGATGTGTGTTGTAAATGTTTTTGTGTGTTTGTGGTGGATTTTAAGGTTGTTTTTTGATTTATAGTTAGGTTTATTTGATTTTTAAAAAGTTGAGAAGGGTATATTGCCAAAAAGTGAAGAGTTATGGGTTAACGTCAAATAAATAGCGGGATGTTTTCATGGAAGTAACACAATATTTTCAAAATTTTTAAACTGTTTAATAATATAAACTAATGTGAGCAATACATCATCTTTATTCAGACCTTAACTTTTATACCTGACCAAAACTTTAATTCATATAAAATAACTGATGTTAAACAATTATTGAGGCCAAATAGTTGACTAGCGTACAATCAATGTTATCTAAAGAACTGTCTAACCCAGAAGTTACAAAAACTATTGGTATAATTTCAGATACACATATTCCATCAAGGGCATTGGCGCTCCCAAAAGAAGTATTTACCATTTTTAAAGACGTTGACTATATAATCCATGCAGGTGATCTTGTCGAATTAACGGTAATTGACGAATTAGAACAAATCGCGCCAGTTCTTGCAGTATATGGTAACATGGACACGCCTGAAACAAAAAATAGTCTGCAAAGCATAAATTCATTAAAAATTCTAGACCGAAAAATAGGTGTAATACACAACCCTGATATTTTAAACGGAATGGATAAAATGCGTGATTTGACGAAAACAAACGCGTTTAACGTGTTAATCTATGGTCACACACACAATGCAAACATTAAATGGGAAGAAAAAACTCTTTATATAAATCCTGGAAGTCCAACTAGTCCCTCATCGCTACTAAACAAACCTTCTGTTGCAACACTAAAAATTACAAAAGACACAATTATTCCAGAAATTTTATATGTTTAATGAATAATCTTGAAATGCATTAAAAATTTAGTATTCGTAGATTTTATGTTATCTACTTTTTCACTTTAATTCACCCCTCCCCTCTGTTGTAATGTCGTTTAAACAGACACTTTATAAGAAAAACTTTGATCATGTCTTTTTTGAGGTATTGCTTATGGAACATAATGTGGAACAATGTAAAAATCCTTGGGAAAATGCGTGTAATAATGAACAAATTAAACTTTACATCCAATTTAATGGTGAAATAATTCCAATCTGTGAGTGTTGTTGGAAAAAAATTGCAGATCAAAATATTGAATGGTGATTAGTATGAAGTCTTTTACACTATGTAAAGCAAAAAAATGTGTGGGACAAAATGTCAATCTACACTTAAAAGATGGTGCAGTAATAATAAATGTTCAATTAAAAATCGTCAAAAAATCAAATTTCGGAAAAACAAATCTACTTGAGTATGTATCGTATAAAAATAGGTGCCGCAAACAAATTCCTCTAAAACATATTATGTATGCAAAAAAACTTGATAAAAATATTATATGTACTTGAAATTAGGTGTGTATTTAGCTCTCAGCAAAAATACATTTTTAAACGGTTCGTTTTCCGTTAAAAATTATTTTTTTGTAGTTTTTGTTTAACAAATAGTAACATATACACATGTTTATGCTTGTATAACCACCACGAATCAAATACATATGAAATTAGTAATTCTGTAATTCTAAATTTGCAAGTTTGTTAAACAACAGTTAGTGACGCATTGTAACAAACGGTTACATGGTGAAAATATAAGCTAAAATAATTAACACTTTGTTTAGTGATAACATATAAAAAATAACCTTTCTAATTAGACAGTGCAATCAAACTTGTTTTTATGATACTGAAAAATGTAATACAAAAAACCATTCAATGTCACGATCACTTGTCACTACTCATTTCCTTTTAGGTTTACTGTTCAAAATTTAAGTGCCCATGTTAGGAAGGTTTGTAGTGTAATAGTTTTTGCGAAGGACAAGTAGATAGAAAATGGATAACGTGTAAGAATTATGTGCTATAAAGAAACATCAAAACGGCAGTTGCAAAAATGGTTTGTATCTTTTCATACGTGAAAGTTCTCTAAAATTTAATTAGGGTTGTTAACGGAATTAATAAAATTTGGCAGTAAACTCTAAAATAGTTTTATGTGAATTTATGAGGTATGCGCTGTTCATGTTGTGGTGTTTGTTGTACTGAAACGGAGATGTTGCTTTCAAAAGAGGATATCCAGCGGATAGCGAAAAAGGGGTTTAATAAAAAATATTTTATAAAAATTGATAAATATGGGTATGCTCAGCTTAGAAATCGTAATGGTTACTGTGTTTTTTATGATTTAGATGCTCGATTGTGTAGTATTTATTCTGATAGACCGTTTGGATGCCGTGTTTATCCTGTGATTTTGGATGAAGATGTGGGTATAGTGGTTGATGTTATTTGTTCGGAGAGGAATTCTGTTACTTTTAAGGAGAAAAGTGAAAAAGGTCAAGTGGTGCTTAAGTTGCTTAGGGTTATAGATGAGGAAGCAAAATGTAGATGTAAAAACCGTTTTTTGTGATAGAACTATTGTTGTTGTAGTTTAAATTATTGGTTGTGTATTCTAATTGGCTAGTTTTTTGTGTTGAGAGTTTTCATCTATAGGTGATAAAGTTGTTTTTTATAGTTTTGTTGTTTTTAATGTTTCTTTTTAGGTGACAATTTTTGTATTTTATTATTGTTTTTCGTGAACTTGTTTTTTGTTTTGTCAAATATTGCTTTGACCACATTATAAATAAGTGTTGGTTGTATTCTATAATTGTAGGATATGACCATGAACAAAAAATACACAGTTAAATTAACAAAAGATGAACGCACAACAATTTTCATAACCATAAATGACGAAAAAACTCCTAAAACCATCAGAAACCGCTGCAACATACTACTACTCGCAGACACCTCCACAGGAAAACCCCTAACCCAAAAAGAAATCACCACCAAATACCAAATCTCAGACATATGCGTCTACAAAACCATCAAAAACTACCACCAACACGGATTAGAATACACCCTACGACGCAGAACCCACAAAACCCCACCAAGAAAACCAATAGTCAACGGCGAAGATGAAGCAAGAATAGTCGCCCTAGCCTGTAGCAAACCACCAAAAGGCTATGCACGTTGGTCTCTACGACTACTCACAAAAAACATAATTGAACTACAAATCATGCCCGCCATAGGCCGCGAGACTGTACGAAAAACTTTAAAAAAACAAAATATAAACCTCACCTAAAAAAACAATGGTGCATACCACCAAAATACAATGGTGAATTCGTAGCCTGTATGGAAGATGTTCTTGAAATCTATGCACTGCCTTATGATTCAGAGGTTCCTTTGATTTGTATGGATGAGAAGCCCTTCTATTTCGTAGTAGATGAGGTAGAACCGATTGATATGTCGGTTAATCATCCAAAGTTGGAGGATTATTCGTATAAGTGTGTGGGTTCTTGTAGTGTTTTTATGTTTGTTGAGCCTCTTAGGGGTTGGAGGCATGTGGAGGCGCAGGGGCGTCGTACTAAGCTTGATTGGGCGCATCAGATTGAGCGGTTGCTTTTAGAGTTTTATCCTAAGGCTTTGAAGGTGCGTCTTGTTATGGATAATTTGAATACTCATGGGTTGGGTTCTTTGTATGAGGCTTTTTCTGCTGATAAGGCGCGTAGTTTGGCTAGGCGACTTGAGCTTCATTATACTCCTAAGCATGGTAGTTGGCTTAATGTTGCTGAGTGTGAGTTGAGTGCTTTGAGTAGGCAGTGTTTGGATAGGCGGATTCCAAATATTGAAACTCTTAATGGGCAGTTGGTTGCTTGGGAGAAGGATCGTAATGGTGATGTTAAGCAGATAAATTGGCACTTTACTACAAAGCAAGCGAGAGGAAAATTAAAACATTTATACCCTAACTTATAATGTGGTCAAAGCAATATGTTATTTAAGCCTAAGTTTGATTGTAGGTTGTTTTTGTTGAGTAGTTTTTGATAGTGGTTTTTGTATTTTGTTGTGGTTTTTTATGTATTGTATTTTGGTGTGTGTTAGTTTGTGTGGTTTTTTGTTGTGTGGTGTGTTTGTGTTGGTTGTTTATGGGTTATTTGTTGTTTTGTATGTTTTTTTGTTGGGTTTGATGTGTTTGTTTGTGTTTTTTTGTGTTAGGGTTTTTGTTTATTTTTTGTGTTTTTACGTGTTTTGAACGCTATTAACTATAGTTGGATTAAAAAGTTTGAATTAGTGTTGTGGGTTAAGCAAGTTTTATTTTAGCGTTTAATGTGGTATTGTTCTATTGTGTCTTTAGCTTTTTCTCGGCGATTTCTGTGTGCTTCTAGGAATTTATTTAGTTTTTCGGTTATGTCTTTTTTGCATTCACCGCAAAGTATTTCGCCTGTACTGCATTTGTATTCGCGTTCTTTTAGTTTAGTGGTGTCCTCTTCAAAAATGTAGTAGTAGTATTGGAATATGCTGCATATTGTTGGTGTTGCTCCAGTTTTACGTTGTTCAGCTGCTGTGGGTTTACCGCCTGTGAATGCGCTCCAAATTTTCTTTTTAACTTCGTTTGGTTGATCTATAGTAAATATGCTGGTTTCTGGCATAGAGGCACTCATTTTTCCTCCCGTGCCTAGTCCTGGTAGGAAACGGCAGTGAATTTGGGCTGGTTTGTAGTAGCCGAGTTTTTGTGCTACATCTCTGGTTATTCTCCAGTATGGGTCTTGATCTATGGCTGCGGGGATAAGGGCTGGTACGTTTTCGCCTGTGAGTTTTTTATGTATAAAACATGGGGCTGCTTGGAGTGCAGGCCAATATACCCAACCTATATTGGTGCTGTCTTGGAAACCAAAACTGCTACGAGCAGTGCTGTAGGTTATACGTTTGGCTACTTCAAGGGTTATGTCATATAGCAAATCTATGTCTTTGGTGTTGTAGATGATGAAGGTATCTTCTGGTTTGAATCCAAGTGCAATTAAATCTAGTGCGTTTTCATATGACCATTTACTTGTTTCTTTTAAATCTCTGTCGTTATTAATGAGGTATTTTTCGTCATCTGTTATTTGGAAGTATAGGCGGGTTTTGAATTTTTGTTGCATATGTAATGTGAAAATCCATGGAATAAGGTGTCCAATGTGAACTGGTCCTGATGGGCCTCTACCGGTGTATAGGACAAATTTTGTTCCATTAGCGTAAAGTTTTAACACTGTATCTAGGTCACGGTGGCTGAAGAAAATTTGACGTTCTAACTGTAAATGAAGTTTGTCGGTGTGTGATTCTATGCATTTAAGAAGTTGTGGTGTTAAAGGTTGAGTGCCAAAATCTTTTATGAGTTTATCATAATCTACTTTTCCTTTTACTTCCCAAGGGGTAACAACCATTTCGTTATTGTTATCGTTTGTGTCAAGTGAAGCCATCTTGTATCACCAGTTTATGGGAAGAAGATTATTTTGAGATATATGCTTTTGCTGTTATCTGTTAATTAATTAAGTGGTCGTCGCATTATACCACCTGTGATTCTTTTATATTTATAGTCTTTGTGTTCGATCCATTCAGTAAATGATACTTCACGTGTTATGCGTAAAATATCTGATGGCAATTCGGTATAGTTGGTGTATGAACAGAATTCATATGGAATAGGTACATCTTCTTTGTGTTTAGGTTTTGGTATGCGAGTTTCCCAGACATTTTTTTCGTTGTTTGATTGTGTGATTTCGTCTGTTGTCATAGGTGATGTTGCTACTACGTATCCTTCTTGTGGACTGTAGGCTTTACCTTCAATTAGCAGTTTTCGTAGTATTTTTTGATCTTCAATATCTTTGATTTTGGTTAGTTTTGATATCTGTTTTAGAACGGCTAATTCGGAGTTGCTCATGGATTTTCACAGTATGATTTTTATGGACTTTGTTATTATTAAGTGCCTTGTATTGTGTAGCGTTTTTTTATGTATGTAGAAATACGCGTAGTACGTTATAGCGTCTAAATGTTTATGGTATTGTTTGTTTTGTTGTTATTTATTGGAAATGATGTTATATTAGGCAAATATGTCTGTATTAAATTTAGTTAAGATGAAAAAGATTAACTGGAAAAATTTAGTGCAAAAAGAACCATAGTGTGAAACTAGTCAACTTTGAAAATTTTTTCTCGCCATAGATGAAGCAGAAAAAAAGAAACCGAAAATACAAATTACAAAACATGTCGGAGTAGTTATCAAGTCATCAATAACGTAAAAAACGCTTTTTTAGTCATTGATCAGTAGTTCCGAAAGTACAATTTGCTGAGCAAACACAACACAACTTTTCCCACCAAAACAACACAAAAAACAACCCACACACACCACAAACAACAAAAACAAAACAAACCCACCCAAAAAAACAAACAACA
>JGI24702J35022_10001364_pt1 | contig 15150 bp, 20 predicted proteins | sample TergutTh196P4_FD_35022 | JGI IMG/M metagenome (IMG submission 35022)
CAACAAAACAGCAGGTCAGAGGCTATTTTTATCCCTCTGACCTGCGGGTTTTGTATGGTGGGCGTTACTGGGTTTGAACCAGCGACCTCTTCCGTGTGAAGATAAAGGTCATAGCCTTCTACCTGCGGTTTTATAAATCTTTTGACAAAATTTGACAAAATGGTGATTTTTTACTCGACATGTTGCACAAACTTTGAGCAATCTTAGCACATTTATGTTGCAATCTGTACACAACATGTTGTTCAAAACAATAACAAGTTCTCCCTGATGACCACCTGATATCCTTTGCTCTATAAAAACATCTTGACCTCTTCTGTGTGTCTTTGGAATCTGGATTTTAACTTAATCTATATATAACTTTATATGTTAATAGTGTTACCTTATTGATACCCTAAAAGTACCATTGTCGTACCCGTTATTATCTTATTTTTGATATAATATTCATGTAAGGAAAACGGGTTCCTTACAGAGACGAGAAAGGAGAAGCTGTGAAGACAAGAATTGGGCTCACTATCGGCAAAATGACTTTTACAATAACAATCCGCCGAAAGTGAGCCCACAAAGGAGCCGCCTGTCACAAAGGCAGGCGGCTCCGCCTTCACAGTGATTATAACACACAATAAATGTATAAAGGATACAAGAATGATAATAAATCCCGAGGACTACTACATGACGGTTACAGAGGCAGCCGAGTACCTGAACGTCACTACCGGACGTATCCGAAAGCTGGCAGCAGCAGGCATGATAACCAAGCTCAAGGGCTCGGTCTACGACCGTGCCAGCGTGGAGGCCTACAAAGCCAAGAGGGGCGACAAGAAGGCCGGCAGGTACCCGAAGGAGGCCAAGGAGGCTTAGACGGCTATAGGAGTGCTTGGAATGTAGCCTATAGTGAGACATTCCAAGCACTTCCTGCTCGATTGCCCGGCTTGCCTAGCCCGCTAGCAGTATATCGTTCACCCGGGCCTGCACGGCGTCGTAGTCGTGGCCGGCAGCAATAAGCCTCTCAGCCCTGGCCCAGCCGTTGCCCCAGAGCCCGGCGATCACCTCGCGGGCTAAAAAGTCTATGGCCACGGCTGAGGGCGGGCTTGTGGCGGGCTTCACCCCGCCTACTATGATCTCGTTCACGCGGGCCTGCACGGCAGCCGGGTCGTAGCCAGCGGCTGTAAGGGCCGCCGCCCTGGCAGCCCCGTTCCCGTACCTCCCGGCGATCACGGCCAAGGCCACGTCGTCTAAGGACATCAGAGCCTGCACGCTGCCTGGGCTGTAGGCCGGCCTGCCGTAGCCGATGATAGAGGCGTCGGTGAGCTTGAAGGAGCGGCGCAGGACCGATCCCGGGTAGCCCCCGACGTTCCCCTCGATGGTGTTTATCGATGTGCTGGTGACGCTCTCGACCAGCCCCACGTGGTCGCCCTCCCTTTTCCCGCACCAGCAGAAGAAGACTATGTCCCCTGCCCTAGGCACGCCCGAGGGCTGGTGGAGCTGGCCCTTGTTCTTGAAGAAGGCGATCTGCCCTGGCACCCAGGCGTACTTGCCGATGACGCCACCGTTCCCCGACCTGTCTGCGCAGTAGGCTATAAAGGCGTTGCACCAGGGCTCGTAGCCGTTCCAGCCGTACCAGGCGTTGAAGGGGTTGATGCCTACGCTCTTGTAGCCGATGTGCCTCCTGGCCTCGGCCAGCACGCCCTCTGCCGTGCCCATCACTCGCCCCCCTCTGCCGCATACCCAAGCAGCCTGGTGTAATAGACCTCCAGCTGCTCGGTCTCGTCCAAGGCGTCAAGCGACTCCGACACCTCCTGGTAGAGTGCGGCCATCTCCTCGGAGGCCCCCTTCAGGTAGCCTCTTATGTCTTCCATGTCTTTTGTTACGTCTTCCATGTCTTTGCTCCAATCGTTTTCTTTTGTCTTCAGCCTGCCTATCCGTCCAGGCCTTGGTCGGCGTCCTTCTCCTTCTCCAGGTTAATCTCACCTGGATGGTTCTGGAAGTTGTGCCTCGAGCGCATGAAGACCGCCCCGATGAAGGCCGTGAGCAGCACGCCGGTGTCTGCTACCTCCACGGCATAGGGCAGCCCCCAGATCACGGCTGCCGCCTTGTAGAGCACGCAGGCCTCCGGGATGAGCACCATGGCCGCCCAAAGCGCCGCCTTGGTCAGCTCGCTCCCTAGCGTGAACTTGGTCTTTTCCTTTTGTGCGAAGTGTGCGCCCTTGGCCATCTTCTTTACCCCCTTTGCCTTCCTTACTGCCTTGCCGTCATGATGTCTTCCAGGGCGGCCTTGCAGTCCGGGCAGAGGTGCTCGGCAAGAAGCGGGCCATCGACGTCCCCTAGGCCCTTGGTCAAGACCTCCGTCCAGCCGGCCTCCAGGGCTTGGCCCTCCCCTGCCTCTGCCTGCGTCCCGCACCTGTCGCAGGCGTATGTGGTGGTCGTTGCCTTCGTCATGTAAGCCTCCTGTACCTATATACTGCCTGGTAGGGCATCCTGTTCTCGTGCGACTCGTTATTGCCTTCCGCCTGGGAGGCCGACCACATGGTGGACGGGTTGTTCTGGTCGGCACGGAAGTAGCCCACCCCTAGGCTCCCTGCCCCCCATCCGCCGCTGGTCCCGTGCGTATGCCTGGCCAGCTGCGCCGTGGTCAGCGCGACCCTCTCGGCGCCCCCGGTGTTCCCGACCGCATAGGTGGTCGTGCCGGCAGAGCCGGTGGCCAGGAGCACCCTGCCAGGCGCGAAGCTCTCCCAGGTGGTGCCAGGCCAGGAGACGGCTGGGCTGGTGGCGTTGGTGGTCTCTAGGATGTCGCCGACCCGGTAGGGGCAGGCGGCGCTCCCAGGGTCCCCCTTGTCGCCCTTGTCGCCTTTGTCCCCTTTGTCCCCTTTGTCGCCTTTGTCGCCTTTTGCGCCTGGACTCCCGGCAGCGCCTGGACTCCCGGCAGCGCCTGTATCCCCCTTGTCGCCCTTGTCGCCCTTGTCCCCTTTGTCGCCTTTGTCGCCTTTGTCGCCTTTTGCCCCTGGGCTCCCGGCAGCGCCTGTATCGCCCTTGTCCCCCTTGTCGCCCTTGTCGCCCTTGGGCAAGACGAAGTCAAGCACCTGGCTCGGGGGGGTGCCGCTGACGGCCACGCTCGGCGGCGTTCCGCTTATGACCGTGCCGATGCTCAGCGAGTTGGCAGGGCCTGGCACCGCGAAGCCTGTCGTCTCCGGGCTGACGTAGCCGAGCACGCAGGTGATGTAGATCTGGTTTGCGCCCGCGACGTAGTTCGACGAGCCTGCGAGCACCTGGCCTTCTCCGATGGTGCCCATGTCGCTGGTTATCGACGCCCCCGATATCGTCACCGAGCGGGCCTTCACGTACATGGTCTGCGAGCCGACGCTGCCCCGGTTGACGAAGAGCACCGCCCGCTTGCCGTCTGGCTGCCAGACTACCTGCGAGGCGTACTCGTAGTCGTTGGAGCGGTAGAAGACCTCGATCCGGTCGAACAGCGCTGCCGGCTGCGTAAGCGTGATATCGCCGTTCGAGCCTAAGGCGTCCTCGTAGAGCAAGGCCACGTTGCCGCCGATGCCGCCCCCGCCCCCGGGGCTGCCGCTGCCGATCACAGCGATGACGACCCACTGGGTCGCGTTCTTGATGACCACTACCCGGTCGCCGGCCGTGGCCGAGCAGGCCAGCCAGGCCGTCACGTCGGACTTGGAGCTGTCCGGCAGCACCTTGGCCAGGTACCCGTCGACGACGGCTGTAACCTTCCCATACACCACCGGCGAGGCCGGCCTCCTGCCTTGGCCAAGCTGCCTGGAGACCTTGCCGGCGACTGTCTTCTTGTCCATCTAAAACCTCACAAAGCGGCGTATGCGGGTGTTGGTGACCATGCCTGGTGTCAGGTCGGTCTCGGCCGACACGACGGCCCCGGTAAAGGCCAGGCCGCCGTAGTCCAGCAGGCAGGCGTCGTCCATCTCGAAAGGCTCGAAGGTATGGGTGACCTGTATGCTCTCCACGGCCGACGTCTTGGCCTGTAGCTTCTGCTCGGCCAGCGCCTGCAAGGCCTCCTGGGAGGCGATGTCGCCTACCTCCTCGGGCTCGGCCTCGACTATCCCGGCATTGGGGATGGAGTAGCGGTTAGCCGGGTCGTTGTTCTCGGCAGTGGCGTACATCGGGTCGAGGTCCGGCCTGGAGCAGACCACGGTCAGCCTGTTCGGCACGTCGAAGGTGTCCAGGGTGTGTGTCACCGAGGGCGCGAAGGACGAGCCCTTGCCCGAGCGGAAGACGATGCTCGGGCTGAGCTCGGAGGGGTCGCGGTAGACGCGCATCTGCGCCGTCCCCATGGCGTCGACGCCAAGGCTCCTGAAGCCGGCGAACTCCAGGAGCCCGTTTACCGCCTCCAGGCAGGTGAGGGCCCCGTCAAGCGTCTTAGGGATGTTCAACACTGCCGCAGAGGGGTCGGAGACGGCCCTCAGGCCTGCCTCCTCCACCATGCTGACGGCAAGTGCCACGGCGTTGGTGCCCTCGGGGACGGTCAAGGGCTCCCCAAGGTAGCGGCGTTGCAGGAGGTTTAGGAGGCTGTATAGCTTGGCCTCCCCCGTCGTCATGGCATCGGTGTAGACTGTCTCCGGGGTAGAGACGACGAAGGTGCCGTGCGCGACCGTCTCCGTGTCATGGTCGGCACGCGAGACCGAGTACACCCGCAGGAAGTCCTGGCCTATGTCCAATGCGCCCAGGTAGGGCAGGCTGGCGCTCGTCTTTAGGGCAGAGAGGCTGTTCCTGGAGACGCTGCCGCCGTCTAGGATGTTCTCCACCCTGTCCTTGTTCTCGAGGTCCTGCCTGTCCACGCGGGTGAAGAAGAAGCTGTCGTAACGGTCGCTATATCGCCAGTTCATCGTGCTCCCTCACCTTCTGGAAGCTGACCGTGACGTCGGCCGTGGACTGCAAGGGGTCGGTGATGCTGACCGTGACGTCGGCTAGGAACGCCCTCTTGCCAGGCAGGCGCATGACCGTGTCGCCCCTTGCCCAGGCCAGCCTTTCGATGTCGTCTAGCGATGAGGGGTCGTCGGCGTCCGGCCAGATGCCTTCGTGGCGCTTGACCGTGCCGCTCCGAGAGCCCTTGTAGGTGACGTTGGTGCCGTAGAAGACCAGCGGGTCCTCCTCCCCGGCAGTGAAGAAGTAGTGCGTGTCGAAGGCCACGCTGCGGCTCTGGGAGGGGTTGGCGACCAGCTTGGCCACCTGCTCGTAGCCCTCGCCGAAGTTCCATATGTCTGCCCCGAAGCTCTCGACATAGGCCTGCTTGACGGTCTGGGAGCTTACCCCGGTCGCCGTCATGGCCACAGCGATGTAGTCGATGCCGATGCTGGTCGGGACGAAGCGGTCGATGACGCTGGCGCCGTTTGCGAGCCCCTGGCCAAGGCTTACGACCGTCCCGTCGGGGTTGCGCCTGTAAAGCCCGAGCGACATGGCCTGGGGCTGGGACGGCCCGGCAGCCCCGGCAAACAGGACGGCGTTGACCAGGGCAAGCCGGGTGTCTGCCTCCAAGGCCAGCTCGGGGGCGGCCGGCTCGACGTAGTCGGCGGCAAATGCGCTGCTCGTCTGGGCAGAGAGCGTCGATGTCGATGTGACCTCGACCGTCAGGGTATAGGACTGCATGTTCGTCAACAGGAACTCGTCAGCGCCTAGCAGGTAGCTGGTGGCTGCTCCGGACAGGGCCTTGGACCAGACTGCCTGGCCCTCGGAGTCCGTGATCTCCAGCCAGGCCAGCTGCTGGCTCCCCGACACGTCCGAGTAGGACCAGGAGATGTCCAATGGCATGTCGGTTATGACCGAGCCGGAGAGCGGGGAGGTGATGGAGGCCTGGGGCACCTGCCTGACGGTGAAGCCGTGCGCGGAGGCGTACTCGCTGTAGCCGGCATGCACGCCCCGCGTCCGGGCCTGCCAGAGCACCGTGGCGTTCACGTCCCAAAGCGAGACCGGGAAGACGTCCAGGTGCTGGTCCGTGCCGTTCACGCCGGGGCTTGAGGAGACGACGGCCCAGGTGGCGCCGTTGTCCGTCGAGTAACGCAGGTCCCAGGCCGTCTGGGCCGACCCGTCCCTGGGGTTGTGCTGCCAGGCGAAGTGCAGGCTGCCGGCCATGCTCACCACGGCCCCGTTTGCCGGGCTTAGAAGGGTCGGGGCTGCCGGGGGCGTCTCCACGACTACCCCCTCGCTGGCCTGCGACCAGGCCGAGTACAGGGCCGTCGGGGACATGCGGGCATTACGGACACGGTAGTGCCAGGCCCCTGAAGGGCTTGACCCTGGTAGGTCGACTATCTGGACTATGCCCTGCCCACTTACTGTGACCGAGGCCGACCAGGCCGCCCCGTCTGCCGAGCGCTGGTACTCGGTGGCCGTCTGGGTTATGCCTGGGTTTGCAAACGTCAGCCGTATCTGCGTGTCCGATACCCTTGCCCCTGTCGGCGTCCCCGGCGCTGCCGGGGTGTTGTAGACGGTGTTGGAGGTGCCTGACGTCGCGCTGCCGGCGCTGTTTTGGGCGACGACCCGGTAGGCGTAGTAGTGGTTGGCCTGGGTCCCGGTGTCGATGTAGCTTGTCGCAGTTCCAGGCACATTCACCAGGTCGGCCCAGCCTCCGTTGTCTATCCGGCGGGAGACCCTTTGGCTTTGGTAGGCGCCGTAGGCCGTGACGCTCCTTGTCCAGGCCACGTCGTTCCGGTTGTCGCTTGCCCTTGTGGCCACCGGCGTGCCAGGGGCTGTTGGCACGACTACCCTGGCCGGCACGACAAGGGTGTATGTGGACTCGAAGGCCCTGTCGTAGGTAGGGGACTGGTAGGGGGTCCCTATCTCGAAGACGGCCTTTATAAGGATTGTCTGGTCTGTGGCGGTGCGGGCTATGGTAACCGTCCTAAGCCCCGAGTTCAGCCACTCGTGCCAGCTGGCGTACAGGGACGTCATCCGGGTCTCGCCGGACCATACGACGGCCCCGTTCACCTCCAGCCTGCCCCGCATCCACCTGTCATAGGACTTCTGCCACTGGCCGAGCGCCCAGGCCTCGACCGTCGCCTGGGTGTCGCCGACGACAAGGTAGTAGCCTACCCGGCCGCGGAAATAGCCCCAGACGCCGGGGTTGATGCCGCCGATCCCTTGGGAGCCCTCCTCTGAGGGGAACCACTTCTCTGCCATGCTAGTAGGCCACCTCCATCCGGTTCAGCCGCTCTACCTCGTCGAACAGCTCGCCGATGACCTGCCAGACCCTGGTGTCGGGCAGGTAGGTCATGCCGTTGATGCTCCTGGACTGGTCGACCACGACGCCCTCGCCGGCTGTGAGGCCTAAGGCGTCGCCTATGGCCAGGCCCGCCCAGTCCGGTCTGACCTTCGGGCGGGCCTCGGCCTCCAGCATGCCTACGATGCCTTGCATCTGCCGCCCGACGTCGCTGGCGACGCCCTCCATGGCATCGTTGAAGCCGCTGCCGATGCTTGAGCCCAGGTTTTGGCCTATCGCCTGGCCGACCTTGGACGGGGAGGCGATGCCGAAGATCCCCTTGATGGCGCCGATCACCGAGTCGCCGAAGCCCTTGATCTTCCTGATGATCCAGTCGGTCACGTCCTTGATCCCTTCCCAAAGGCCCCGCAAAAGGTCCCCGCCGGCCTCTTTGAGCCAGTCGACGGCGTTGCCGAAGAAGTCCAGTATCTTGTCCTTGACCCCTTTGACGGTATCGATCACCTTCTCCACGCTGTCCGTTACCGTCTTCTTGATGCTCTCCCAGGTGTCCTTGAAGAAGGCCTTGACTGCATTGAAGGCATCGGTGACGGCCTTCTTCACGGAGTCCCAGGCTTCGGAGAGGAACTTGACGACGCCTTCCACTACCTCGGTCACAGTGCTGCTTACCGTCTCCCAGGCCTTGACGATGAAGTCCCAAAGCTCCCGTACCGGGGCCGTCACCCAGTCCACCAGGTCTAGGAACCAGGAGACGATGCCGTCGACCATGTCGGGGATGATGGAGTGGCCGACCAGCTTGTTGAAGAGCCAGGTGAAGAACTCCACGATGCCTTCCACCAAGCCGACGAAGATCCCGGCAATGATATGGATAAAGCCCATGAAGACGTCGAGGATGCCCTGGCCGATCGTGGCCGCCCCCTCTGTGATCTTGTCCTGGTTGCCGGTGAAGATGCCGATTATCAGCTCGACGAGGCCCCCTAGGATCTCGAAGATGCCGGTGACGAACTCGACGATGCCGGCAAAGGCGTCGATGATCGCCCCGATCACCCCGAAGACCACGCCGCCGATAACGGCAAAGACGCCTCCGATGACGCCGCCGACGATCTTGAAGACAGGCTCCAGCTTTTTCAAGGCATCCTTGAGCCTGGCAAATATCGGCTCTAGGCGCTCTGCGGCCCAGGCGATCTTGTCCTTCAGGAATTCGCCCAAGGGCTCGAGCACGCTCAATACCTCGCCTGCGACCTCCTCCCAGCCCCCGAAGGCCTCGACCACCAGCCAGACCAGCGCGGCCAGGCCGGCGATGGCCGCTATCGGCCCGAGTATCGGCAGGATGGCCGGCAGCAGCGTCGTAAGCGACACTGCCGCCCATTCGGCAAAGGCGGGGATCATGGTGACCAGCACGGCGGTGGCCACCGAGGCTATCGCCTCGACGATCTCGTCGAAGTTCTCGAGCAGGAACGATGCCACCTCGCCGAATATCTCGATGAGGTCGCCTACGACAGGCCCTAGCGTCTCGACGATGCCGGTGACTGTCGGTATGAACTCCTCTATTGCCGTGAAGAAGGCCGGTATGACGTCGGCCAGGAACTCCCCGACGGCGTCTGCTATGGGGGCCAGTGCATCGCCTAGGTCGCCAAGCTGGCTGCCTATGTTTCCCATGAACTCCTCGAAGCGGGGCTTGATGCTGTCGATGGCCTCCGATACCTTGGCAAAGGCCTCGGAGAAGGCCTCCCTCAGCCTCTCGCTGTTCTTGAAAGCCCCGGTGATCAGCCCGACAAAGATACCGAACACCGGGTTGAAGCCGCTAAACAGCCCGCCGATGACCGGGATGCCGCCGATCAGCCTGCCGAAGAGGCCCACGAACAGGCCTAGGAAGGGCGCCATGTTGCCTAAGGCCTCCCCGAAGCCGGCCAGGCCCTTGTTGTCTGACAAGGCCCCGCCGATGCTGTCGATGACCTCTGAGACCCTCTCCCCGATGTCTGCGATCACCGGGGCTATCCTCTCGCCTAGGGCGGTCAGCACGGGCTTGATCACTTCTTCTAAGTCACGTATCTTTTTCTGGATGTCCGCTATGGCGTCTGTCAGTGACTTGGTGATCGGGTCCCATAGCCGCTGCCCGATGCGGGACAGGGCGGACTTTAAATTGCCCATCGCCCCTGGGAAGGTCGTAAGGCCCAGGTCGATAGCCGCGTCCCCGAACCTCTTCATCGCCTCTTGGAAGACCTCGAAGTCGATCTTGCCGTCGGAGACCATCTGACGGACCTCGGAGATCGATTTGCCTAAGTGTTCGGAGAGGGCGCCCGAGACTCCAAGGCCCGCTGATTCTAGCTGCTTGAGGTCGTCACCCATCAACTTGCCACGCCCGGCGATGGAGGCCATGATCAGGCCCATGTCACCGAAGGAGCGGTTGGTGATGGCGGCGGCGTTGGCCGTCATGCGTAGCATGTTCTCAAGCTCGATGCCTGGCCTGATGCCGACCGACAGTGCCAATGCCGCCGTGTTCGCCGCCTCGGCCGTCGAGTAGGCGGTGGCGGCCGTCACTTCCTCGATGTTCCTTATCACCTCGGCCGTCGTGTACTCCGTGCCTTTGAGGAGCGAGTCGATCTTGACCTTGGCCTCGTTGATGGCCAGTGCCCTCGACCAGCCGCCGGTAAGTATCTGGCTGCCGACGGCGATGACGCCGGCAAAGGCGGCGGCGGCGCCTACCTTGAGGCTCGAGGCAAAGCCGGACATGACCTCGGACCCGACGTAGCCAAGCGCCTTGGAGGCCCCGGACAGGACCGCGGAGCCTGCCTGGCCAAGGGCCCCTTGCAGCGTGCCCATCATGCTTTTGCCCAGTGCCTTGCCGGCGTCCCTGCCGATGCTGTCGATGCCCCCGCCTTCCATGCCCTTCCTGACGGCAGGGCCGAACCCTTCCATGGAAGGCGCCAGCTGCACGTAGTAGGTGCCAAGGTCGCTAGGCATCGTCTGTCCCTTCTGACGGCCTCTGCAAGGCCTTGAGCCTTGCCAGGTAGCCGTCCATGTCGACACGCTCTATCTTCTTGTGGCCACTTGCTTTAGGGGCCTCGACCATTGCCGGACGGGGCCCCTTGCCGCCTCCCAGCTGGTAGGAGATGATGCTCAGGCGGTTCAGGATGCCTGCCAGGAGGTACTCCTGGTATCCCCACGCGCCGGACGGGTCGGATGCTCTGTGGCAGGCGCTGTCGTATGGGAGGCCTGCTGCCAGGTCGGCCACGTAGCACATCCCGTAGCCTGCCGGCAGGTCGTGCAGGTCCAGGCCATAGTAGCGGCGCAGGTCGGCCCTCAGCTCGGCCTTGTGGCTCACGAACAGGCCGAGCAGGAGCATCAGTTTTTTAAGTCGTCGTCCCCGGAGGCCGCCTTCATCACCTCGGTGAAGAATTCAGTGACGCTGTCCACGCTAGGGTCGCCGCCCTCGGGGTCGAGGTGCTTAAGCACCTGCTGCATGTCGTCGCCGAACAGTTTTTGGATGAGCGTCACCCCCGCTATGACGTTGCCGCCGTCCAGGCGCTCCAGCAGGAGGGCTGTGGACCACGAGCCCAAGGCATCGATGTCGAATGTGACCTTGAGCCCGTCTATCTCGATGGTCTTCTTGTTTGCCATTCCCTATCCTCCAAGGCCAGGCCGTTTTGTCATGCCTGCGCCTTTAGGCCGCTGGCGCCGCAATGTACTCGTAGGCCGTGTTGCTTTTGGCGTCCGACCTGCACGATATGGTCAGCTCGTAGCCTACCGGGTCCCCGTCGACATAGACCATGTCGCCGATCTCGGAGACCTTGCCGTCCGGGATGACCATCCGTTTCAGGCGTCCCCCGGTCATTATCATGTCGAAGGCCCAAGGGTGGTAGGGCAGCTCCTTGGCGTTATGGCTGACGCCTAGCACTCCTTGGTCTTCTGTGACGTTGTCCTCGCCGAAGACCTCTTTTAGGACGTCGAAGGACATGCACTCGATCAGGACTATCTTGAATGTCTCGGTGTACTCGGTCTGGGTGTTCAGCACCGGCTGGCCTCCCCAGGCCACCACCTCCGACGTCGACCTGCTGATCGAGTTGGTCAGCCCGGCGTCGCTTGCATAGCCTAGGTTCTTCCACACGTCGGGCAGTGGGGTCTCGGCGTCTGTGGGCAGTGCCGTCCCTTTAGGGCTTGCAAATACGGCGCCTGCTGGCACCGGCTTGCCGACAGAGACGTTCGATGCGTTGTTCGGGTTCATTTCGCTCCAATCTATTGGGTTGTGACCAGGTCTAGTACGACCTGGTAGCGGGGGTTCCCGCCGATAAGGTCTGGAAAGTTGACAACCGAGCCCCTCGTTGCCTTGGCGACCCTGGGTATGCCCGTCATGTACATGACCTGGCCGCTTACCTGCATGGCCAGGTCGGCGGCCAGTGCCCGCGACTCGGCCCAGCACTGCACGGCGACGCGTGGCCGGTCGACTACAGGCGACTCGCCTCCGCCGCCCACCCGCTCGACGGTCAGGAACCGCCTGGGCCGCTCATTGGGCACGTCTGCATAGGCTGCGATGGAAAGCCGGGCCGAGAGCCACTCGATGAGCACGGCCTCGATGTTTACAGGCTCCATGGGGCTTCACCCCCTTGCCGCGTCGACGGACTTCAGCAAGGCGTTCTGCCCGCTTACCGCCTCCCAGGCCTCGCTGGTGGCCGGGTAGACCGAGCCGAACACACGCTCGTTGCTCATCGTCTGGTCGCTAATGAAGAAGCCGCCGAAGCGGGATGCGGCGGCGGCCACGGCCTGTGCCTTCTCGGCGACCAAGGCCTGCATCGCCGCGCTCCTCATCAAGGCGAGGTAGCCTTGCCTGTTGTGGACGAAGCGGCCTGCCCTATCCATGTACGGCCTCCACTTCGGCCGGCATGTCCCAAAGCGTCGGCGTCAGGGCCGAGGTGTAGCGTGCAGGGGCGCCTACGACCTTCAGGCGCTCGCCCCTAACCCAAACGAAACGGCCTTCCAGGCTGCCTTCAAAGGCCTTCGGGAAGTGCAGCGTGTACTTGACGTACGTGCCTTCCGGCCTGTTGGGCTCTGTGACGTCTGTCCTGGGGCCTGGGGCCACCAATACGTTTTCGACCTCGTTAAGCACCGCCTCGCCGAAGACAGGCGCGCCGAAGGCGTCCCGGCCCAGCTCGGGCGAGGACTCGACGAAGACCGTCTCGCCTTTCATGGCTGCCTGCCTCCAAACACATCGATGCTTACGACCCTTAGCCGGTCAAGGCCTAGGGTCTTGCGCTCGGACGACGTCAGGTAGACGTCCCCAGAGGGGTTGTCGAAGCTGAAGGTCTCCATGTAGGGGCCTGCCTGCTGCTGCGCAGACCTTATGCCTGCCCGGTCCTCGGCGGCCAGCATGGCCCGCCTGGCTGCCGCACAGGCGACGGCCTTCAGGTTGGCCTTGTAAAGCGTGCTGGCCTGGCCAAGCACGATGCCCGACCGCTCCAGGCGGGCGGCGATGTGGGCCGTGACGTCGTCCAGCACGGCTGATGCCTGCCTTCGCTCGCCATCGTCCAGCTCGCGCCACCGCGCCTCCAGGTCGTCCACGCTTGCAAAGGGCTCCATGTCGCCTCGATCCTTTTATCGTCAGTACTCCTGGGAGGTGCTGACTTCTGCTATGGCGTCTGTGCCGTCCTGGGCTCCCAGTTCAGTCCCGTCGCCTTCTTCCGTGCCGTCCTCGCTGCCGTCGCCCCCTGCGTCAGAGGCCTCCCTGGCCGCTGCAACCTCGGCCCGCAAGGCCTCGGCCGACTTCTGGTAGGTGTTGATGCCGAGCGACTTCGCATAGCTCCTCAGCTGGTCGAAGCTCAAGGCCTCCAGCGGGAGCTCCCCGCTTCTGTCCGGCTCCTCCCCGCCTGAGGCATCTTCTTGGCTATAGCCGGCCTCCTCGTAGATGTAGGCCAGCTCGTCGGGGACCGAAAGGCCGATCCCTGTTATGGGGTCTTTGTACACTCTTGCCATTACGTTGCCTCCTTGTCCTTTAGCCTGTCAGCTTCACGAACTCGGACAGGTCACGCACCCGGAAGCCGACCTCGAAGAGGACCCTGACAGCGAACATGTCGCGCTCCCAGAGGTTTATGACCTCGCTTCCGTCGGTGATGCTTGCCTGGTCGCTGATCGAGATGGTGATGTCGTTGACGACGCCGTAGCGGGCGCCTGACCAGTCCGCTGCAAAGCCGACCTGGGTTGGCAGGGAGCCGAAGTAGGCCGTCCTGGACATGTACGTCGGCGCGCCCAGGAGGGCAGGCACCGAGCCGTCGGTGGTCACGTTGTTGATGAAGATCGGCCTGCCGATCTCGTCTTTCGCGGTCAACAGGAGGCTGCGCGCCTGTGGCGCTATCACCCAGCCGTTCAAGATGCCGCCTGCCACGGCGACGGCAGCGTCCGCCGTCACCAGCGCGTCGTAGGTGTCGTTCGCTATGGAGACGGAGGTGATGCCGCCCAAGGTGTCGAAGTCCGAGCCGGGCGCCCCGTTAGGCTGCCCGAACACGGTCGCGTCGAACTTCTCCGCGAACACCCCTGGGAGCCGTCGGACGACGGCGCTGTAAAGCGAGTCCACGTCACGCCGGAACTCGTTGGAGAAGGGCACGATGGTGGCCAGCTTGTACCCTCGTATCATCTTGTTGTGGAAGGTCGGGCGGCTTACCGGGATCTCGTCGGTCTCGTTGACCCATTCCGCTGTCGGGTCCCCGGATATCATGGGCACCACCGTCCCGCCGCCTGGGATCGGCATCTGCTGCGAGAGCCGCATGACGACGCTCTCCTCCTGTGTCCTTTGCCAGATCTCGCTGGAGATCTCGGGAGGCAGCAGGATGCTGCTGGTCTCCCTGCTTATGTCTATAGCCATTTAAAAGGCTCCTTTCATAGATCGTTTAAAACCTTGCCGAAGGCTGCCTTTGCAGCCTCCTCGCCGCTCAGCCTGGGCTCGGCCGTCCGTTTACCCTCCGACCCTACCTGGGGCGCTGCCGGCGCCTCTGGCCTGAAGGCCTCGAGGATGGCGGCCGCATGCGCCTCCAGCTCCTCCTTGGTGGACCCGAAAAGCAGCGAGGCCTTCACCCCGGTCGCCTCGGACACCTCGGCCTTTAACGCCTCCGCCTCGCGCTCGGCCTTTATGGACTCCAGCGCGGCCTCGGCCTTCTCGGCCCGGGCCAAAGCCTTCTCCAGGTCGGTCTTGGAGGACTCCTCGAGCACGGCCAGCCGCTCGGCAGCCGCCTTCAGCTCGTCGTAGTCGGCGTACTTCCTTGCCTCGTTGTGGCGGATCGACGCAGCTATGCGGTCTAAGGCCTCTTGGGTCGTTATCGGCTCGAAGCCGTCTTGTTGTCGCTCACCAGGGTCCTGGGTCCCATCCACCTGTCCGGTGTCTAAAGCCATCTTGAAAGGCTCCTTCCGTCTATAGACGTGTTATTCCGTGCCAGTTGGCACGTTTAAAAAAGAAATGAAAAAGCCGCCTGGTTGAGGCGGCTTGATGCCTTGGGTGCAAATGCAAAAAAAAACAAGTCTGAATACTCGAATTTATTAGGCTAGCAAGCCCCCAGTATCCAAACCCCTCTATACTAGCTAAGATTCAAATGATCTGTAAAAACGTGCTCATTAAAGGTCAAACAAATACTGCTTCAGAACCAATAAACGACTTCCCAGTGTCATCAAGTACTATCTTGTCAAAACCGATATCAAAAGAAGGGACGACATTATACTCAACGTTATCTATTATCACTTTATAGTTAACAATATAAGGCTCATCACTTTCAAGTGTCAAAACGACATATTTAAGCACTTCATATTGGTCAATAATCCGTATCACTTCTACCTCCATATTAAACTTTATCCATATTGCATTAACTCAGATTCCCAGAATTTGCTATATGATAATAATCAGTCAAAGCCCAATGAGATCATATAGTCGAGGTTCTCGAGGGCCTCGTCGGGGGTAGACATACGTATCTCGTTCTTCTCGGAGTCGACCAGGA
>JGI24702J35022_10001365_pt1 | contig 15146 bp, 7 predicted proteins | sample TergutTh196P4_FD_35022 | JGI IMG/M metagenome (IMG submission 35022)
ATACAAACATGACTATCAGTTTAGAACCCGGAAAATTCAAAGTACTGACCGACAAAGAAATATTTACTACTCAACAAATCATCTGGACCGGAACGGCCGATAACAACGATTGGGATGATCCTGCTAACTGGAACGACGGCCGGAAAAGGAATGCAGCTTCAATTGTTACCATTCCGGGCGATGCGCCTAATTTTCCTATTCTTACAAAAGATGTTACGGTCGCCGAAATCAGGTTTGAACCGGGTGCGCAGATCGGAAATCAAAGTAAGCTAACCGGAAAAGCCTTCGTTCAATATGATCTGAGAGAACGTAATCGCTGGCACATGTTGTCCATGCCTTTAGGTCAAGCCTATCCCGCTGATTTCTCTTTTGGGGGATTTCCGCTGACATGGGTGCGTACTTTCACTGCCGCTCCTGAAGGAAGTTTATCGAAAGGCATTTGGGTCACCGCCCGCGGAGTCAAAGACCGCTTCACTTTCGGCGATGCATTTATAGTTTGGCTGAATGATGACGATCCGGCTATCAACAAAGGACTGAAACAATTGAATGGAATACGTGAATTGCCGTATTTNGAAAACCATGCGGCAGAATCGTTAANCCGTGANATGTATGAAATAATTAATCCTGCTCATGATTACGACAGCGGAACAGGAATGAGTACGTTCTATAANTTCGATACAAACGATAATAACAAACGAATCATCAGCGAGTATTATGAAGTAGTACGTAATGATTCCGCATATTTGTTACTNAAAGATGAAATCTTTACCAAAGATCAATTGAATTTTTTCGACGGTTTTGCCTTAATCGGTAATCCTTACTTAGCCGTTTTGGATTTCGATGAATTATTTCAAGAAAACTCAAGCGATATAACGCCGAACTATCATGTATGGGTAAATGAAGGTAATGTTTCGGGTTACAGTACGTATACCCCCGACGGATCAGTCGGAATCGTAGAATCGGACAAATTTATTGCTCCGCTTCAGGGATTTATTGTTGAAAAACCGGTCGAATCGCCCGTCGAATCATTTTCGCTCGTATTCAACGAAGAATCAATGACAACGGTTAATAAAGATATTAAATTACGTTCGTCATTAAGAAACGAAAATAAGATAGATATTGTTGCCTGTAATCCCATAGCGGATGTACGTACATTTATTGCCAAACGGGATAAAGGACAAACCGAGTTCGGTAATTCAGACGCCCGGAAAATTATCAATGCCATCAGTGATGTTCCCGAAATCTATACGCTGAAACCCTACAAAGGCCGTTCGATTGCAGCGGCGGCTAATATCATCAACAACGACGATTTATTGATACCGGTAGGTTTAGCAACAAGTTATACAGGCGAAATCACGCTCTCGTTCAGCGGTATGGACAGTTACGACGCTAAGATCTATTTGTTTGACGCCGGATTAATGCGATCCATTGATCTGACGGGATTGAATTCCTACAACTATACTTTCAATTATAAGCCGGCGAAAATAAACGGCGAACCTGCAGTCTGCGAAAACCGTTTCTTCATCCGTATTTCAAAATCAGCAACCGGTTTGGAGGAAACCATTGCAGAAAGAGTAAACGTGTTTGAATCAAACGGCCTTATCCTGATCTTTTCCGGCGCCTCGAATCCGATAAAAGAAGTAGCTATGTTTGATCTTCAAGGTTCGTTGATTTACAAGGCGACCGACGTCGCTGCTATTTCGCACACGATTGAGCGGAATCTTCCTGCAGGAGCATATATTGTTAAAGTGGTTTCGGAAAAAAATACCGATAATGTTAAGTTGATAAAACGATGAAGTGATTAGTGATTAATGATTAATGATTAGTGATTAATGATTAGTGATTAGTGATAAAAATGATAAAGTTTAATCAAGGAAATATGTTCTATATCTGAAATAATCGTATGGAAAAAACATGTAATCTTTTTACGCCCAAGCGTTAATGTAAACTAATAATTTATAATTCATAATTCATAATTCATAATTTATAATTCATAATTATTTTACGTATGAAAAAAATAATATTTCTATTCATATTATTTACGCTTTCTTTGTCTTCAAAAGCATTGGAAATCACCCGCATGGAACCTTCTTTCTGGTGGGTGGGCATGAAGAATCCGGAATTGCAGATTTTAGTTTACGGAAAAGACATTGCGCGTTCGGAATTGACATTTGAATATNCGGGCGTCCGTCTGAAAGAAATTGTTCGCACCGGTAATCCCAATTATCTTTTTATTTATTTGGAAATCGGGAAAGAAACGCAACCTGGAACTATAGAATTTAATTTTACCGGTATGGTAGAGACGGGACGGGTCCCGTCTCTACAAACCATATCCTATGAACTGAAATCGCGTTCGACTTCGACCGGCGCGCAGGGATTTGATTCGTCCGATGTGATGTATCTGATTATGCCCGACCGTTTTGCCAACGGCGATCCTTCCAACGATGTTTGGGACAATGAAGCGATAGATCGAAACGATCTTTTTGCCCGTCACGGCGGCGACTTAGCCGGAATAAATGCACATTTGGATTATTTCGATAATTTGGGAATTACAACGCTTTGGCTCAATCCTGTTTTGGAAAATAAAATGAATACTCCGGAAAAATACAAATCCTACCACGGATATGCGATTACCGATTTTTATCAAATAGATAGACGATTAGGAACAAATAATGAATACTGTCAATTGATTGAAAATATCCATAAACGGGGCATGAAAATCGTTATGGACATGATTTTTAATCATTGTGGAAGCAATCATTGGTGGATGAGCGATTTACCCTGTAATGACTGGATAAATCATCAAGACGGTTTCGTTTCAACAACACATAACCTTTACACAGTGATGGACATCCATGCGCCGCAATCGGAAGTTGACGCTATGACCGACGGTTGGTTTGTGCCTTCAATGCCCGACTTGAACCAGCGCAACCGGTTGTTGGCCGATTACCTGATTCAAAACAGTATCTGGTGGATCGAATATTCCCGGATTGATGGAATCCGCCACGATACGCATCCTTATGTTGATTTCGATTTTTTGTCGAAATGGTGTAAACGGGTTGAAGAAGAATATCCCGGTTTTAACATGGTCGGCGAAGCGTGGTATTCACACAACGCTCCTTTGGCATGGTGGCAACAGAATTCCAAAATCAACAACAATGAAACCTACCTGAAAACCATTATGGATTTCAACCTGATGACGGTTTACAATCAAGCTTTCGATATCCGGCTGAATGAAAATAATCCATGGAAAAAAATTTATGAAGTCATTGCTCAAGATTTTATTTACGAAGATTTGGATAATATCCTTGTATTCTTGGATAATCATGATACCAGCCGGTTCCTGAAAGCAGAAGAAACCGGATTAGACCGTTACAAACAAGCTTTGGCTTTTCTATTGACCGTGCGCGGCATCCCGCAACTGTATTACGGTACTGAAATTCTGATGACCGGTGAGAAAGCAGACGGCGACGGTAATTTACGAAAGGATTTCCCCGGCGGTTGGCCCGGCGATCCGGCGAATGCATTTACGAAAGTCGGACGAACATCTTTACAGAACGAAGCTTTTGATTATCTGAGGAAATTGCTGCAATGGCGCAAAACCAATCCGGCTGTTGCCGGCGGCGATCTAATTCATTACGCGCCCGATTGGCAAACGGAATGTTATGTCTATGCCCGGATCAAAGACAATCACAAGGTGTTGGTTATCTTAAACGGATCAGACAGGGAACAAACCCTTTCGCCTGAAAAATACCGGGAAGCGATAGGGAATGCCGGTTCTGGAAAAGAAATTATTTCGGATAAAACAATGGATTTGAAAAAGCCAATAACAATTCCCGCTAAAGGAGTATATATTATAGAATTATAATAATTAAACAGAACGCGGATAACACGGATTAAACGGATAAGATAATCGCAGATTTTTTCTGTGTAAATCAGCTGTATCCGCGTCATCTGCGTTCTATAAGAAAACTATAACTGTACAGGTTGGTGTTTTGCCACAAATTCCGGATCAAGAATCACTCCCAAACCGGGTCCTGTAGGTGCTTTCATCATTCCGTTTTCTATTTTCATGGGAGCTGTAGGGCATTCGTAAACCACATGCGTTCCAAAACCTTTAAATTCGTGATGGGGTTCTGCATTGGGAATCGCAGAGACAAAAATAGCGTTGTAAAGAAATCCCAATCCGCCGCCCGACATGTGGGGGACGCAAGTTTTCCCAAATGCATGCGCCATAAGAGCCACTTTCATGGAGCGAATGAAACCGCCAAAATGATAGGTATCGGGTTGAACAATGTCTAATCCGTCGTGAGCCAACAACCACCGGAAATTATAATAACCATGGTCTTGTTCGCCGTTTGCAATTGGTATGGTAAGCGCATCGGTAACCATCTTTATATCTTCAAAATGGTAATACATAACAGGTTCTTCAAAATACCCGTATTTGTATTCTTCTAATAAACGGCCTATTTTTATTGCCTCATCCACATCATAATAACCATTAGAATCGGCATATATCGCCCAATTATCGCCGTAGTGTTCCCGCACCAATGGAATCAGTTTTTCNGATTTTCCGGGTATTCCGGGATAGTGTATATCTTTGGTTCCTTCAAACATATATCCAACTTTAATTTTCAAAGCATTGAAGTCATATCTCGCCACAAGGTTCTTAATACGTTCGAAATGCTCTTCTAATGGCAATTCTCTGAATTCGGTAGCCATGTAAAGACCTATTTCGGTATTATGTATTTCTCCAATCAATTGCGCTACGGGTTTATTGGAAATGTTCCCTAACATATCTAATATAGCTAATTCAATAGCAGCCAAAGGAATACCTAATGTAAAACCGGCTAATCTAAAGTTAAGTCTNTANTTAAANACTTTTTCCACCATAAGATCTAANTCTCTTGCATCCTGTCCAATAAAAAACGGACGNAGATACCTCAGAAATATGGGAAATAAAGTTGTCATTGCGGAATGAGCTTCCGAAATACCTTCCGCCCCATCTTCGGAACGGACACGACATAAATAGCCTCTGTTATATTCTAACAATTCGACTGTTTTAATAATAACCGGTTCGGGGAAAAGTTCTTTTTTTAAAACCGGTTGTTGAAGTACTTTATCTATCTTGTCGAAACGAGCCTTAAGTTCGTCTTTTGAAAAAGAGGCTTTGTTTCCTGATGTACAAGACATAAGTGGTAAGTTAGCAACAGCTACTCCCCCTGCAACGGCGGAAGTAAGGAATTGACGTCGGGTTGTTGTTTTCATCCTATTTTAATTATTAATTATTAACTCCTGACTTCTTCTAATTTTTCCATAAAATCGGGATCAATCACTGCTCCCATACCGGGTCCTGTGGGCGCTTTCATCTTTCCGTTTATCACTTTCATCTCCGCTGTGGGACATTCATAAGGCACATTCGTATCGAAATTTTTGAACTCTGTATGTGGTGTTGCATTGGGAAGCGCCGAAACAAAGAGTGCATTGTAAAGAAATCCCAATCCACCTCCCGACATGTGCGTGACACAGGTTTTTCCAAAAGCATGTCCCATTAGGGCTACCCGCATGGCGCGAATAAAACCGCCAATATAGTACATATCCGGCTCAACAATGTCTAACCCATCATTAGCCAAAAGCCATCTGAAATTGTACAGGTTTTGATCTTGTTCGCCATTAGAAATAGGTATAGTAAGCGCATCGGCAACTTTTTTGATTTCTTCAAAATGATAATACATAACGGGTTCTTCATAAAATGCGTATTTGTATTCTTCCAATATCCGGCCAATTCTTATTGCGTTATCTACGTCCCAATAACCGTTTGCATCGGCATATATCGCCCATTTATCGCCATAGTGTTCGCGAACCATAGGAATCAGTTTCTCGACTTTTCCCGGTACTCCTGCATAACGAATATCCTTCGATCCGGTCATGTATCCTACCCTGATTTTCACCGCATCAACATCAAATTCAGATACTTCTTGTTTGATGCGCTCGAAATGTTCTTCTAAAGGCAACCCCCGGTATTCNGTAGCTAAATAAACNGCAACATCCGGATTATGAATTTCTCCAATCAACTGTGCCGCAGACTTATTGGCGATTTTTCCCATCATATCNAATAGGGCAAATTCAATGGCAGATAAAGGGACATTAATAGGTACGCCGTTTAGGCGAAAGTTTGAGTTGTAGAGAAAAAATTTATCCATAAGCAAGTCTAATTCCCTGGCATCCTGGCCAATAAAAAAAGAGCGCGTAGTCCTGAAAAATATGGGAAGGAACATTTGTATTTGGAATGGATGCGCTACCGCAATACCTTCCGCCCCGTCTTTGGAGCGGACACGACAAATATAGGTGTTCCTATATGTCAATAGCTCAACTGTTTCAATAATAACCGGATCAGGAAAAAGTTCTTTTTTGAAAATCGGTTGTTGAAGCACTTGATCTAACTTGTCATAACGAGCCTTAAGTTCATCATCAGAAAATGATTTTTTGTTGCCTGATATACATGACATCAGAGGCAAATTGGAAACGGCTACTCCCCCTGCAACGGCGGAAGTAAGGAATTGACGTCGGGTTGTTGTTTTCATGTGTTAATAATTTAATCTGTGTTTATATATATATATATTTTTTTAACATAACTTTAACCTAAATATAACCGGAGTTTAACCTCATTATTCCAAATTTAGCTATTATTTTGCATTCAGTTTGGTATATATAACTCGTTTAACTAAAACCTAAATTATGTAATGCAAATTGACCCCACGCCATGTTAATAGCCGAAGTGGACAAACGGTTGATTCCTTAGAAAGCGTAAAGAAGAGATTTCTTTACGCTTTTGTTATTCACAAACCGAAACTGCCGATTTTCATTACTTGCTCTTCCAAATTTTCAGGGAACAACGACTTGTTTTTTAATTTGGAACGATATGTATAAATAGTCGTAATAGAATATCGCAGAAAAACTGCAATCTTAGCGCTATCAATAATTCCCAATCGAATCAAAGCATACACCCTCAATTCGGTATTTAGTAATTCATTGGATTTAATCACTTGTTTTTCCTCTCCCGGAAACAAAGCATTAAAATCCGAAATAAAAGTCGGATAAATACGNAGAAATGTTTCATCGAAATTAGTATAAAAATCATTCAACTCCTCGTCAATAAATTGGGAAGATTTAAGCGATTTAAAAAGTTCCTCGATTTTTCCGCTGTTTGCCGTTTTATTNANGTATCTCCNGTAATTATCCAATTTTTCTATATAATTTGAACATAAGTCAATGAATTTTCCCAAATACGCTTCTTTCACGCGATTGGTTTCAGCTAACCTTTGATTNACCCCTAACANTTGGTCATTCGATTCCTTTAAATCATGATTCAATTCATTCAGTTTAACGTTTGTCCGGTATAATTCTTCGCGAATGCGGGCAATACGATTCATTTGCCGGTAAACGTAAATCACAGATGCAATAAGAAATAAAGATAATAAGCTAACCACAAAAAGGTATTTTTGCAATTCTAATTTTTGTTTTGAAATTTTGTCTTTATAATCGGAATCAATAATCGGGAAAATTTTCGATATTTCAAAGGTTCGAAACCGCGCATTGCAAAAAACCGCATCTTCAAAAGAAGATTTCATACATTTATAGGCATTGTCAATATCGCCTTCCTCATACAAAATCAGAGCTAACGCCATCATCGAAGCATTTTCCATAATTGCATTTTTTATGTCGCAAATCGCCGACAAGGCATAATATTTCTTTTCCTGCTCTCTGTTTCCGTCTTGTTTATAAATTGCTGCCAAAAGATTGTAAAACATAGCCCGTTCATGGTCTTCCAANCTTGAAATTTGTATGGCTTCAAGAATAAATTGCGCCGCTTCNCGGGTGTTATTTTCATCTGCTGATTTTTCTGCCGACAACACCCTGAACGATTGCGAATTANGGGGAACGATAGTCAATAGCGAATCGCGATATAAATTACTTATAGAATAATGATTATTATCTTTCTCNCCNGATGCATAATACAAAAANAGGCGTTTATATGATTCATAATATTTGACAAGGAGCTGCTTCGGTAAACTATCCAATGATTTCCGATCAAGNTTATCCAACAGATTTAAGGCTTCAAGAAATCGGCCTTCAAGCCAATACGAAAATGACAAATCCAGTTTCGTATTGTAAATATACTCTATATTATTCAGTTTTTCTGCAATAAGTAAATTCTGTTCGCCGTAGTATACAGCCGAATCAATCTTATATGTATTATATTCTCTATGTAGTTGATTATAAATAGAATAAATTTGATAATCAGATAATTCCGGCGTTTTAAGCATTTGTTTGATGTCTTTTAGTCGCTGTTCTTTTTCAATCATAAATGTTTTTTTATCCCGCAAGCTTAGAGTTAAAATCCGGAAAATAGAGTCCGTTTCCGACTTTGACCAAAGGGGTTCGATTATGAATACTAAAAGTATAATTAACAAAGAAATGCGTTTCATGATATGAAATTATCGGATGATTCTTTTGGACAAATGTACAAAATTTATTTGAAAATCAGATATTGGATATATATTAAAGTTCGGGTATAATTATACAAATAATAAAAGGCTGTAAAAAGATCGGGTATCCCATAATTAACATAAGGATACCCGACTTTCTCAAAAAGCCCGTGGAAGGGAGGTTTTGGAATTATTTTTTTATGAATTTATTTTGTAAGGTTTTCCCTGGAATTTGTAATTGAATAATATAAACTCCCTGATTGAAAGAGCTAACGTCGATTTTACCTTGAATCATGTTATAATTACCTACTAATTCCCCTGTTATATTGAAAATACTTATTCCCTGTATGTTGTCTCCTTCGACATAGAGGAAATCAGTCGTAGGATTGGGATAAACCAAGGCGGATTCGTCACGAATCACTTCTTCGAGTGAAGTAAAATTTGTATTTGTTACGAATATCGGATTAGAATAAAACCACAAATCTTCGAATGCTTTTGCTGCATTGTTTTGTCCCTGAATATCTGCAAGAGGATTTCCGCATTCATTGGTTCGTTCAGGCGTATTCAACGCTTGATTAGTCCCACGCAATCGGAAATACATTTTTTCTCCATCTGCAATGTTTGTTTTGTATTCAACGCTCACAAAACCGCCACCTTCTTCTGTCCATGCAATAGTTTCAACTCCGCAAGGGTCGGCATTACTTGCCGTTTTACCAAAACGGGCAAGAACTTTCGTTGATTCAACGAAATCTTTTTTGTATTCATCGGAATAACCGGTTATTCCGTCGGCTGGAACTGTTTGGGGAGCTTCCACTTTTCCGGTAACGGTGCCTGCAATCAGGTCGAAGTGATTTAATTCGGGATTTGTGTAAGAACTATAAGTATTGAAATTTTCACCTTGAGGGTCGCGTAAAGTGATTTTGATAGTGATTTCATTCTCGGTGGTTTCAAAATTTCCACCCATTGAAACGGAGCCGATTGTGAAATACAATGAATCAATCAAATCTCCGTGTACCATGTATGAATTACCTGAACGTAAACCATCAACAAGCGCTTGCGGATCATTTTTCCGGGTAACATACGTATATGTTTTTTGGTATTCGCCCGGATAGAAATCTCCGTCGTTTAGTCCGGCAATGTGGCAATCGGAACTGGAAAACAACCAAAACCTACGTCCTTCGCTCAATAAAGCGTCCCAAACTCCGCCAACTTTGGCGCACATCCAGCCGGCTCCGCCGTAAGTAGTTGTTCCATAGGAACCAAAAATTCCGCGTCCGCTGTGATACTCTCCGCGATTAGTTGCTTTCTGATGCCCCGGTATACTTTCAAAACCAAAGAATACATCCGGTGCAGCATTATTCATGTCTCGCAAATGCTCAATATTCCAGCCTTCATAATTTAATGTGCCGCTTGGATAACGAAAGCGTTCCGGATGAGCGGGTATAAGCCAACTGTCATAACGATAGTTTTCCTGAAGCCATGTAGCAGCTTCAACCGCTTTTCTATGGTTATTCACCCCATTTTTAGTTTGGGTAATTCCTAATGGTTGGCTTTCATCCAAATCAACTGAGTCAAATAGATATTCAAACCGGGCTAAGGCGTTAACATCCGGATTTTCAGCTGCAAATTGATTTCCAATAATACCTACGCTGGCATGTTCATGTCCCGGAACATTCATCTCATATCCTTGAANAATAAACTTATCGGGAAATACACGACGATAGAGTAATATGTCGCGGAACGACCATTCCGAAAGCGATTGCCAACGCCAGAGGCTATCTACGGTCGCTTTCCCTTTATTCATAATACCGGCGTCAGGCCATTTGACTTGGGTTCCTAAATCCAAGCCTGTTACTAATCCCCAGGAATTCCAACCGCCTCCATGTTCGGAGTTAGCCCACCAGTCGAGACCGAATTTGTTGTTCATTTCCATCATATGACCCATCGTATAGCTTCCATCAGTATAAGTAGTATGTTGATGGAAATCGCCGGTCACATAACCGCTTTGAGTAAGCGCCGGAAAATAACACGCTCCTGCCAAAACGATTGTAAAAATAGCTTTTAAGATGTAGTTTTTGTCCATGTTTTTAAAATTTTTAAATTACGCCGTAAAGGTATTTTTCGAATGTTATAAAAAAATGAAAAATATGATACGAATTAGTTAAATATTTTTTTTCTGTTGAAAAATAGTTAATAAGTATAAATGCTACTTTTCGTAAGCAATAACAAATCCTTTTATCTTTGCATTCTGAAAAAAAAAGAATAAATATGTATGGCTGAACAAGAAAATAATAAAATCCGCACAAACGCAAGGACAAAAAAAACTGCTATAAATACTGAGGAGTCAGGACGTTTACAACCGCAGGCACGGGAATTGGAAGATGCAGTTCTGGGAGCGCTGATGCTTGAGAAAGATGCTTATTCCATTATTAGTGAAACACTTAGACCTGAATGTTTTTATGATAAAACCCATGAATTGATTTTTACAGCCATTCAAAATCTGGCCATGCAACAAAAGCCGATTGATATTCTTACGGTTGTTGATCAATTACGAAAAAATGGAACGCTTGAAGCCGCAGGCGGTACTTCTTATATTGCCCAGTTATCGCAAAAAGTTGTTTCAAGCGCTCATATTGATTATCATGCTCGGATTATTGCGCAGAAATACCTTGCTCGAGAATTAATTTCTTTTTCCTCGGAAGTAGCAAGCAAAGCATTCGATGAAACAAACGATGTTGACGATTTGATGCAGGAAGCCGAAGGCAGACTGTTTGAAATATCACAACGCAATGTTAAAAAAGACGTCGTACATATTTATCCNATTATCAACGAAGCGTTCAACCTTATGCGGGAAGCGGCTAANCGTACCGACGGGNTGAGCGGTTTGCCGTCGGGATTCAAAGATCTGGACAAAATTACTTCAGGTTGGCAAAATTCGGATCTGATTATTATAGCAGCGCGTCCCGGGATGGGAAAAACAGCTTTTGTTCTTTCTATGGCTAAAAACATGGCTGTCAATTATTCTATTCCAATCGCGGTTTTTTCCTTAGAAATGTCGAACGTACAATTAGTCAACCGGCTCATTGTGAATGTAGCCGAATTATCGGGAGAAAAAATTAAAACCGGACAATTGGCTGAATACGAATGGCATCAATTAGACAGTAAGGTAAGCAAACTCTACGATGCTCCGATATTTGTTGATGATACGCCCAGCCTTTCGGTATTTGAATTACGTACCAAAGCCCGGCGTTTAGTCAAGGAACACAACGTGAAATGTGTCATTGTTGATTATTTGCAGTTGATGAACGCAAGCGGAATGTCGTTCGGCAGCCGGGAACAGGAAGTAAGCATCATATCGCGTTCGTTGAAAGGTATGGCCAAAGAATTAAACATTCCGATCATTGCCTTGTCGCAATTGAATCGCAGCCTCGATTTACGGACAAACCAGCCGCGTTCAAACCGGGAAAGTTACGACGCCAAACGACCTCAGTTATCAGACCTGCGTGAATCGGGAGCGATCGAACAAGATGCCGATATTGTGTGCTTCATCCATCGCCCTGAATACTACAAAATCTTTGCGGATGAACAAGGGAATGACGTTACCGGAAAAGCGGAGATCATTATTGCAAAACACCGGAACGGTTCGACCGGCGACCTTACTCTCGAATTTAAAAAAGAATTTGCCCGTTTTCAGAACTTAGACGAAAACAGAATTATTACCGATTTTCAATCCAGAGTAAACAGTCAGGAATATATGATACCGGAAGATAGATCAAGAGCAAGAAAAACACCGGTTCAACAGGAAGATGATTTGCCTTATTAACCTGAATAACTAATGTTTCGCACCTTGTCTTTGCGAGGACGAAGTCCGAAGCAATCCGGAAATAGTGTGAACTGGATTGCTTCGCTCTGCTCGCAATGACGGCACAGTATAAAAGCGACAATTTGAAATTCACCCATGACGATACGCCAAATTTGAGTTAACATAACAACGGTTCATAAAAACAAAAGTAAAACTTTTTCACCTATTCAGTTTCAAATTTGAAGAAAAATTACGAAATTTGCAGCCTAAAGAATATTAAAAAGCAATATAGTTATGACAAAAAGCGCATTACAAATCGCTCGGGCNGCTTATAAGCCCAAAGTACCNAAAACATTGNAAGGTATTGTAAAAATACGGGAAGGACAGCCCACACAATCGGTTTCCGATCAGGAAGCCATTCAAAAATTATTTCCTAACACGTATGGAATGCCGCTTATTACCTTTGTAGCAGGAACAGAAAAAAATAAATATCCGCCGGTAAACGTCGGCGTAATTCTTTCCGGCGGACAAGCTCCGGGCGGCCACAATGTGATTGCCGGAATCTTCGACGGCGTTAAAGATATGAATCCCGACAGCCGCTTGTATGGATTTATTTTAGGCCCCGGCGGATTAATTGATCATAAATACCTTGAATTAACAGCAGAAATTATTGACGAATACCGTAATACGGGCGGTTTCGATATTATCGGATCGGGACGGACAAAATTAGAAACCAAAGAACAATTCGAAAAAGGATTGGTTATCTTAAAAAAATTAAATATCAAAGCCTTAGTAATTATCGGCGGAGACGATTCCAATACCAATGCTTGCGTATTGGCGGAATATTATGCACAAACAGGAGCCGGCGTACAAGTAATCGGATGTCCGAAAACCATTGACGGCGACCTGAAAAACGAAATGATTGAAGCTTCTTTTGGATTCGATACCGCTTGTAAAGTCTATTCGGAAGTAATCGGTAATATTCAACGCGATTGTAATTCTGCACGTAAATACTGGCATTTCATNAAATTAATGGGACGTTCGGCTTCNCATATCGCTTTGGAATGCGCTTTACAGGTACAACCCAATATCTGTCTTATTTCGGAAGAAGTTGAAGCTGAAAATCTATCGCTNGACGATATTATTCAATACATTGCCGATATCGTNGTTAAACGGGCGGAANACGGNAATAATTTCGGAACCGTTTTGATTCCCGAAGGTTTGATTGAATTCATTCCGGCAATGAAACTGTTAATCAACGAACTGAATGATTATTTAGCGCATCACGAAGAAGAATTTCGCCGNATCAAACGTTCCCATCAATTAGAACATATTAAGGATCAGTTAAGTCCCGAAAATTCNAAAATATTCGCCAGTCTNCCGGAGAATGTCGCCCGTCAGTTGACAATGGATCGCGATCCGCACGGAAATGTTCAGGTATCTTTGATTGAAACGGAAAAACTTTTGGCAGAAATGGTTGGGAATCGTCTATCTGAAATGGCGCTTGAAGGAACATACAAGGGAAAATTTGCTTCTCAGGTTCATTTCTTCGGATACGAAGGACGTTGTGCCGCTCCCTCGAATTACGACGCCGATTATTGCTATGCATTAGGATTTACAGCGGCAGGATTGATCGGGTTTGGAAAGACAGGATATATGTCATCCGTGCGAAACACAACGGCTCCGGCTTCGGAATGGATTTCCGGAGGAGTACCNATCACCATGATGATGAATATGGANCGNCGGCATGGTGAAATGAAGCCGGTGATACAAAAAGCCTTAGTAAAATTAGACGGAGGTCCGTTTAAGACCTTTGCCGCNAATCGGGATGCATGGGCTATCAATACCGATTATGTCTATCCGGGACCTATCCAGTATTTTGGCCCGACCGAAGTATGNGATCAACCTACAAAAACCTTGCAAATAGAACAAAACGAATTGCATCAATAAGTAAAAAAAATGAAGTATATCATTGTGCTTGGCGACGGAATGGCTGATGAACCTATCGAATCGTTAGGCAATCGGACGCCTTTGCAATTTGCCCGAACGCCTTACATGGATCAATTGNCNAAAAAAGGAAATTCAGGTTTGTTAGCTACTGTTCCCGACGGGATGCCTCCCGGGAGCGAAGTGGCGAATCTTTCNGTCTTNGGATACGATCCGGCCGGCGTTTTGGAAGGACGAGGCGCATTGGAAGCGGCAAGTATGGGAATTNACATATCTTTCGGAGAAATGGCAATGCGGTGCAACTTGATTTGTATCGAAAATGAAAAAATCAAAAACCATTCGGCAGGTCATATATCCACCGNAGAAGCTGAAAGTTTGATTCGTTTTCTGAATGAAAAGTTGCAAAATGAACAACTTCAATTTTTCCCGGGCGTTTCTTACCGTCATCTGTTAAAATTGAAAGGAGGAGATAAACGCTTGGACTGCACTCCGCCTCACGACGCTCAGGGAGTAGACTTCCGGCAAGTTTTGATCCGGCCTTTATCCGGTGATTCGAAAGCGACAGCCGATTTTCTGAACGATTTAATTATCCGGTCGCAATCGTTGCTGGAAAATCATCCCGTGAATCAAAAACGAAAAACAGAAGGAAAAGATCCGGCCAATAGCATTTGGCCTTGGTCGCCCGGCTACAAACCCCGGATGAAAAAACTTTCCGAAGAATACCCGATCCGGACGGGAGCAGTTATTTCTGCTGTTGATTTAATCAAGGGTATCGGAATTTATGCCGGTTTGGAAAGTATTAAAGTAATCGGAGCAACCGGTTTGTATAATACCAACTATGAAGGGAAAACGGAAGCGGCGCTTGAAGCTCTGAAAGAAAAAGACTTTGTTTATCTTCACATTGAAGC
>JGI24702J35022_10001366_pt1 | contig 15144 bp, 10 predicted proteins | sample TergutTh196P4_FD_35022 | JGI IMG/M metagenome (IMG submission 35022)
ACATTATGCGGCTGGATAAATACTTCATCCGGCGCGTCCTTTAAAATGTCCACTAAAATATCAAGTTTTGTCTGGCCCATAAAATAATACTCCGGTGCATGTTTATTTATGGAAAATAGTATAGCAAAAACAGGAATAAAACTATATCATTCGGCATGGAGCGATTTCATGGCCAAATATCCCTTTGAGACTATCGAACCCAAATGGCAAAAATACTGGGAAGATCATAAAACTTTTAAAGCTTGCGAAGATCCATCTTTTCCAAAGGAAAAGCGGCGTTATGTGCTTGACATGTTCCCCTACCCTTCGGCCCAGGGCCTGCATGTTGGTCATCCGGAAGGATACACCGCGACTGATATTTACTGCCGGTACCTCCGAATGAACGGATACAACGTGCTTCATCCCATGGGCTTCGACTCTTTCGGGCTCCCGGCTGAAAATTATGCAATAAAAATGGGAGTTCACCCGGCAAAAACAACTTCTGAGAATATTGACCATTTTAGAAAACAAATAAAAGCCCTTGGCTTTTCCTACGATTGGGACAGGGAGCTTTCTACATCAGATGAAAACTACTATAAGTGGACTCAATGGATCTTCCTTAAACTCTTCGAGAAGGGCCTGGCCTACGAAGCGGAAAGCCCCATAAACTGGTGCCCTTCCTGCAAAACCGGCCTTGCCAACGAAGAAGTTGTGGACGGCCTCTGCGAAAGGTGCAAGACCAAAGTGGTCCGAAAGCGCATAAGGCAGTGGATTCTTAAAATTACAGCATACGCCGAACGTCTCCTTAAAGACCTTGAGGATCTTGACTGGCCCGAACCTGTCAAGCAAATGCAGAGGAACTGGATTGGCCGTTCGGAAGGCGCCGACGTGCTGTTCAAAGTTGATGCATCAGCTTTGGATGGCCCGGCTGTTTCACAGAATGCCAAACAGCAGGATAAAGAGCTTTTTATCGAGATTTATACCACCCGGCCCGATACTCTCTTCGGCGCGACTTATATGGTTCTTTCCCCGGAGCATCCCCTGGTGGAAAAAATAACCACTATAGAACAAAAAGCCCATGTAATATCCTATATAGAAGAAGCCGCCAAAAAAAGCGATCTTGAACGCACAGACCTTGCGAAAATCAAGACCGGGGTATTTACCGGCGCATATGCAATAAATCCTGTGAACGGCGAACGCCTTCCCATCTGGGTCGCCGACTATGTGCTAATCTCATACGGAACCGGCGCCATTATGGCTGTTCCGGCGCATGATGAACGGGACTGGGAATTTGCGAAAACCTTTAAGCTTCCAATCAGGCTGGTGGTTGCGCCGGAAAAACCTGAACCCGGTATGGAATATTTGGGTGAACCTGAGGAATGTACTGCCTCGGACGGCTTTTCTGTCAATTCGGGCCTAATAACCGGCCTCCCCACCGCTATGGCAAAAGAAAAAATAACCGCCTGGCTTGAAGAACAGGGCCTTGGGAAAAAGGCGGTTAACTATAAACTAAGGGACTGGATATTCAGCCGTCAGCGTTACTGGGGAGAACCAATCCCCATAGTCCACTGCAAGAGCTGCGAAGCAAAGCACGGTTCCGCGATTGTGCCGCTTCGCGAGGAAGACCTCCCGCTTAAACTGCCGGCTGTACAGTCCTATGCGCCCACAGGCACCGGCGAATCTCCCCTGGCCGCAATTTCCGAATGGGTAAATACAAAATGTCCCAAATGCGGCGGCACGGCAAAGCGGGAAACAAATACCATGCCCCAGTGGGCCGGCTCCTGCTGGTACTACCTCCGCTATCTGGATTCGCATAACGCCAGCGTCTTTTCAGACATGGAAAAACAAAACTACTGGGCGCCGGTGGATCTCTACGTGGGTGGAGTTGAACACGCTGTACTCCACCTGCTTTACAGCCGGTTCTGGCACAAGGTACTCTACGACGCGGGCCTTGTGAACAGCAAGGAGCCGTTCTTGCGCCTTGTAAATCAGGGTATGATAACTTCATTTGCCTATCAGAGGAAGGATAAAACCCTGGTACCCACAGACAGGATAGAAAAAAGACCGGACGGCAGTTTTATCGAAACAGAAAACGGCGAAGAAGTAACAGAAGTAATTGCAAAGATGAGCAAAAGCCTTAAAAACATTATCAACCCGGATGAAATAGTCCGCGACTACGGGGCGGATTCTCTCAGGGTTTATGAAATGTTCATGGGCCCTCTTGAAGTGAGCAAGCCCTGGAGTACGGCAGGCTTAATCGGAGTTTCACGTTTCCTTGAAAAGATCTGGGCCATAGGAATGAAGAATGAGGAATCGGGAGCGAAGCACAGTGAATGGGGAGATGTCTCAGGTGAAGAAAGAGACGAATTAACAAGGCTGCTCCACAAGACCATTAAAAAGGTTTCAAACGACACCGAGACACTTAACTTCAACACAGCCGTAAGCCAGATGATGATCTACTCCAACGAGCTGATGAAACTAAAAACCGTTCCATCCTGCCTTTGGGAGCCTCTCGTTATAATGCTCAGCGCCTACGCTCCCCACATTGGAGAAGAACTGTGGGAAAAACTCGGCCACAGTGAATCGGTCCAGAAGACAACATGGCCCAAATACGACGAAGCCCTCACCATTGATAATGAAAACACCATCGTTGTACAGGTGAACGGAAAAATAAGGGATAAGTTTACTGCCAGGCAGGGAGCGTCAAAGGAAGAGCTGGAAAAAACCGCCCGCAGCCTCCCCGGCCTAAAGAAATGGATAGAAGGACAGACAATAATAAAGGTCATTGTGGTGCCGGATAAGCTGGTGAATATGGTTATCAGTAGGCCGAATTCAGAGTAAAACCGTTCCGCCTTTACTGTATGCGGGAACTTCCCTGGAGATTAAGGGGCAGATCAAGTTTAGAAAGCCCCGGCACGCTGCTTGAAAGGCTCATGTTGCCGGTGCAGCTGTAATTTACGCTTACACCCCTGTTAATTATATCCACAAGTTCCATTACCATGGAGAGAGCGCTGATGGAAACCGTGAGCGGTATAACCGTCTTGCCCCCGGCTTTTATCTTCGGGAGGTTATCCATGGAGCCGCGGGCCCAGGCGTTGTTGTTTACCTTAAAATCGTAGTTGAACTCTTCCACATTGAGTTCAAAGGCGTTCCTGTTTTCTACCTCCCAGCTTAAAATAAATTCCATCGTTGTCCCCAGGGATTTTTTGGCGATCCCCTGGAAAGAGATCTCCGGCATCTGGAGAATGGGGAGAGTTCCGGGAATATCCAGCACACTCCTCTGCTTCTCAAGGCCTGGTATGGCTAAACCTGTATCAAGAGACAACCTTGTTTCGGCTTCACCTGCGTTCCTTGCCGATTCACCCGGACTCCTTGCCGAATCTACAGCTTTAAAAATATCCGCATAGGCAACGCTTACGCTTATAAGCGCTGCTCCAGCTGCCCCTGCTGCAATTTCACCGGAACCGGAAAAACTGCTTTTTAGTACCGGGACTCCATTGACTTCATAATTCCAGTCCAGCTTTGGAAACGGAATGGGAAACATATTGGGATTTTCCACATTGATCCCACAGGACAGCTCAATTCCGGAAAAGTCGATCTTTGAAATTTGCACAGAGAGCGGACTCAGTTTGGGCAGCTGGGGAAGGGGAATGACACCCGAAAAATCCAGCCTATAGACTTTGGCTTCAATAATGGGAATGGGGAAAGAGATCCCCAGAGCAATTTGGTAAGCCGCTTCTTTTGTTTCAATGAGGGAACTGATTGAGCTGTAGAGTCCGTTGTAGGTAACGCTTAACGGTATGTCAATGGTAACCGTATCCTGCTTTTTAATGGTTTTATCGTTTTTCAGTGTACCCTGGATAAATGAAGCGGAATTAATGAAGAGCTGCCAATCTATTTTCGGCAGAGGTATGGAAAATGCATTGGGGTTTTCCACATTCACATGGACTACCATGTTGACTCCGGTAAAGCTGATCCCCGCCAATTCCACCGATTTAAGGGACAGCTTTGGTTCCTGAACGATCGAATTGAAAGACTGACAGTTCATCAAAACAACCAGAAACAAAAAAGGCAGATATTTCATTATCCTCATAAAGAAACCTCTTTCTTTTTAATACATTCAAATCCGCAATATGGTACAAGAGCTTTTGGAAGCCGGACAGAACCGTCACTTTGCTGGAAATTTTCTAGAATTGCAATGATGCCGCGGGAAACCGCAATGGCCGTTCCATTAAGCATGTGCACAAATTTATTTTTCCCGTCATCATCCTTGTATTTTATATTGAGCCGACGGGCCTGGTAATCCGTACAATTGGAAGTGGAAGTTACTTCCCCCCATTCACCGTTGTTCCTTCCGGGCATCCAGGCTTCCAGATCCCACTTGCGGTAGGCAGGCGCGCCCAGATCACCTGTACAGGTATCCACTACCCTGAAAGGTATTTCAAGGCCGGCAAAAATTTCTTCTTCTACAGAACGCAGTTCTTCATGGAAGCGGTCCGATTCTTCCGGGAGGCAGTAAACAAACATTTCCAGCTTGGTGAACTGATGCACCCGGTAAAGACCCTTGGAGAACTGTCCCGCGGCTCCGGCTTCCCGGCGGAAACAATGGGAAAGCCCCGCCATGCGCAGGGGGAGGCTTTCTTTTGGAATGATCATGTTGGAATAATAACCACCCAGGGTAATTTCGGCGGTTCCCACAAGGCAGGTATCTTCACCCTCCAGAGTATAGACATTGGATTCCGCGCCGCGGGGATTAAAACCTATACCTTCAAGAATTTCTTCCCTGGCAACGTCAGGGGTGATGAAGGGTGTAAACCCCTTCCTCTGCAAAATATCCAGAGCGTACCGCACCAGACCCAGCTCCAGATACACCCCCTCGTTCTTAAGATAGTAAAATTTGGTGCCTGACACCTTTGTGGCAGAATCAAAATCGATAATGTCCAGATCCTGTCCCAGTTTTACATGATCTAAAGGCTCAAAATCGAACTTTGTTGGCGCTCCCATACGCTTAACTTCCAGGTTGTCCTTGTCCTCTTTGCCGATTGGGGCATCAGGATGCGCCATATTGGGAATCTTCCGGGCTTCCCTGTCCAGTTCCGACTCAAGAGAGGAGAGCTCGGCTTCGGCTTCGGCGATGGATTCCTTCAGCTTTTTGCCCTCTTCGATGAGCGCCGATCGGGCGGATTCTTCCATCTTTCCCTTCATGGCCGCCGCATTTGCATTCCGCTGCTGTTGAAGTCCCTGGAGATTTGTAGTAAGCCCGTTACGGCGAATAAAAAGATTCGCCACCGTTTCGGCATCCGCTTTCATGTACCTGTCCGCGATATTCTTCTTGACCGCTTCAAGGTTTTCCGCAATAAAACGATAATCCAGCATAATAGAAAATTGTATCAAAGTGACGGCAGCTAGTCCATTGCAATTCCACTTTCCGGATGCAATTGTTTATGGTATATTCGGAGTATGAAACAAAAACTTACTGAAACCGAATGCAAAGCCGCGATTGAAAACGGTGACTTTGATTCCTCCCTTGTCGCCGGCCCCGCGGTAGCAATAATCCTTACCCAGAGCTGGTGCCCCCAGTGGAAGGCAATGGAAGCTTATCTTCCCGGGGTAGAAGCTGCCATTGACGGCTTAAAAATATACTATGTGGAATACGACATAGAAACATGGGAAAACCTGAAATACGAAACCTTCATGGCATTTAAGGAAAACACATTCAACAATATGGAAATCCCCTATGTCCGTTACTATAAAAACGGAGTATACAGCAGGGACAGTAATTATATTTCCATGGATGGTTTTATAAGCCGATTGAAATAGCAAACAATAATTTATCTAACTGTTTGCTGCAAATGGCATTGAGTAAACATACAGATGCTGGAATCCGCCCATTCGGGTAGTTGGCGGCTGTGGCATTTTTGTAAGCAGGCTCTGGCCTGGCATTTACGGATCCACACCGATACTACCCGAATGGGCCCCCGTTCCAGCATCTATATGCAACACTTTAACAAGCCATTTGCAGCAAACAAATCGACAATTTATCGTTTTACACATATGGGGAAGAGGAATTGGATACTTTCATTATCATAAAACAGCCGGAAATTTAAAACGAATCTTCCTCCATTCAAAAACATAAATTGTCGGAATGGTTTTCACATAATATACCGCAATAATGCCGGTGGAGGTGGTTAATTCCCAATGTGAAAACATTTTAATGGGTTCTCCGCCGAAAGAGACCCTGTCGGGAATAAAATAACCAATAACTGTCATCAATGACCTGACTACTTAATTTGCCAAATAAATTTCTAATATGTGTAAACATATTTGGCAAATTAAGTAGTCAAGTGGGCTCTGTAGGCGGGTTCCCCATGTGTTTTCGCTTTGGGAATTAACCACCCCCTGTGTCGGGATTTATTATGGTAATTGTGTGTTAATCAGAGCGATAAATTATTGTTTGGCGATCCGCAGCTCTCCTGTAACAAAGGCCCGCTCTTTTTTTTCACCCTTTGGGATGATAAGGAGTTCTCCACCGGGGCCAATGCCTTTAAGGATCCCTTCCACTAAATTCTCTGAATCAGCCGGTCCCTGGGCAAACGCAATCATCCTGTCTTTTTTATAGAGACGTTTAAGAAGGCGCTCACGCCAGTCAGCGGTGTTTTGTTTGCTTCCATGAAAAATTCCGGAAGCGTTTCCATCCGGAGGTTTTTCAATTTCTTCGTAAAGCCTTAAAAGGATTTTCTCGAGTAAAATGAAACGGGCGTTTTCCGGAAGGACCGGAATCTGCCGCTGAATACTGCCGCTTGCGGATGGTAAAGCAGATCTTTTTTCGTCCAAAGCACGGATAATGCTTACAGCTTTCCAGCGGTGTTCTGCTGTGAACTCTCTTTGCAAAACATTTACACCTACGCCAATAAAAACATTTCTGCCGTCCGTCTCCGTAAGTATGCCGGCAGCCTTACGGGCAGCTTCCTCCCCGCTTGAACCTATCATTACATCATTGGGCCATTTCACCATGACAGAGCCAAGAAGGTCCGGGGCAAGATCCTCCACTGCAAGGGAAACAGCAAGACCGGTTTTTAAGGTGAGAGCTTTGGGGATGGATTCAACATCCGCGTAACGGAGTAGGATGGTAAACATCAGGTTTTCGCCGCGGTTCATAAACCAGGAACGTTTTAATCTTCCCCTCCCCGCCTCCTGGAAATCCGCGGTAATAACCGTTCCATGGCTTTTATTCTGTCCGGCAAGAACCCGGGCAAGATCCATGGTGCTGGAAACATTTTCTTCATGGTAGACCGAAGCTCCGAAAGGATTTTCCAGCGACAATAATTTCATAGACCAATAATACCAAAAACTCTTTGTCATTCCCACTATACATTTTGTCACTCCCACCATACATTCGGTTTTTGACAAAACTGATTTAATTCAAAAAACATTTATCTCTCTATTGCCTGCATTTTATCTTCATGCTAGTCTCTTGAAAGGAGAAAATATTGCGCCTAATATGCCTCGATCTTGAAGGGGTTCTCGTTCCGGAAATATGGATTGCTTTTTCCGAAGCTACAGGTATTCCCGAATTCCGAAGAACCACCAGGGATGAACCTGATTATGATAAGCTCATGCGTTTCCGTATGGAACTTTTGGCGAAGCATAAGCTCAAGCTCCCTGACATTCAGAGGGTTATTGGGGGCATGGCGCCTCTTCCCGGAGCCATTGAATTTGTAAAAAATCTCCGGGAAAGAACACAGCTCATCATCCTTTCGGATACTTTTGAACAATTTGCAAAACCACTGATGGCAAAGCTGGACTACCCCACGCTTTTCTGCAACAGCATGGAAACCGATCCTGACGGGTCAATTACTGGATACCGTCTGAGGCAGCCGAGCGGAAAAAAATGCGCGGTGGCAGCTTTTAAAACCCTTAATTTCAGGGTATTTGCCGCGGGGGACTCTTTTAACGATCTGGCAATGATTGCGGAAGCCGACTCAGGCTGCCTCTTCCGCGCACCGGAAGCCATTCGAAAAGATTATAGCCATATTCCCTGTGTGGATACCTTTGAGGATTTCCTTAAAGAGATCGATTTATTCCTCAAATAGGATGCTCTTGCGATTATTCCCGGTAAAATTACCTGTCAGTTAATTTCCGCAGAATTTTATCATTATGCCGCCAGTCTCTGCCGGTCTTTACCCTGAGGTCAAGATCAACCTTCCAGTCGAAAATGGAATTGAGCTCTTTTCTTGCAGCCTGTCCAATTGCCTTGATCATCTCACCGCCTTTTCCGACAATTATGCCCTTCTGGGATTCCCGCTCAGTAACAATAAAAGCCCGGACCCAAAGCCGCTTTTTCCCGGAAACACCTTCTTTGCTCCGGGCGTCAGGCGCAACGAAAGGAACCTCGCGAAATTCCAGATCGGCGACTTCCACATAGATGGAATGGGGCAGCTCTTCCCTTAATCTGTCCATAGCCTTTCCCCGGATTATCTCCGAGATTCTGAAAGAAACTTCCTGATCGGTATAATACTCCTCAGGATAATGAAGCTCGCCCTCCGGCGCCATTTCAAAAAGGCAGTCAAGAAGCGGATCAATTCCCTCTTTTTTATGGCAGGAAATTTGAAAGCGCCGGGACGGACCTAGTTCCGGCAGGTAGTCATCAAGGAAGGAGAGAATTTTTTCAGGGTCTGCTCCTTTTGCATCAGTTTTGTTGATGGCCGCTACGGTTTTGTCACCAAAACTGCGGAGCCTGGCTGCAACCGCCTCTTCCTCCGGGCCCGGAGAACGTGAGGCGTCAAGAACATAGAGAACAAGTTCTGAATCATCCAGGGCCCGGTCAGCAACTTCCATAAGTTTTTTATTGAACTTCTTTTCAGAAACATGCCTGCCGGGCGTGTCCACAAAAACCAGCTGGCCTTTTGGACTGGTGAGTATACCCCTTATGGCATTTCTTGTGGTCTGGGGAACGGCGCTTACTATGGCGACTTTTTGGCTGCAGAGGAGGTTAACCAAAGTTGACTTTCCAACCGAAGGCCGCCCAGCAAGGGCAACAAAAGCAGATTTACCCATTTGTTTTCACTTCCTTATTATTTTCCCGTTGAAAATTTACATTATTTAGGCTATATTTACTTTAGTTACAGAAGGAGTAAGCCATGGCCGGACAAGCCGAGTTAATAAAGGAAATTGAAAATCTTCCATCAAAATATTATAGCGAAGTATTTGACTTCGTAGAATATCTAAGGCAAAAAGTCCAAAAAGAACAAGATGAGGACATTGATGCTTATAAAGCAATGGCTGCTGATTCTGAACGCGAGCTGGAAGCCAACGAATGGTGTAACGCTTATTTTGGTCCTGCCTGCAGCAAATGACACGGGGAAGCGTTTGGTGGGTTGAATTCGACCCTGCGGTTGGATCAGAAATACATAAAACAAGACCGGCTGTAATTGTAAGCAATGATATTGCAAATAAATACCTTGCCAGGGTTGTTGTTGTTCCTCTTACCAGTAATGTTTCGCGTGTGTACCCTGGTGAGGCAGTAGTTATGGTAAATGGCAATAAAAACAAGGCTATGACTGACCAGATAATGAGCGCTGATAAAAGCCGCTTAAAAAATAAAATAGCCGTATTGTCAAATAACGATATGCTGACAATTGAAGCTGCCATGAAGCAATTTTTAAGCCTCACTTAACCACCATCACCTTGCGGATCTCGTCGATCTCAGGGGCAACGATGCGGATAAAGTACATACCCCGGGCAACGGGCTGGTTTCTCTGGTTGGTTCCGTCCCAGGAGACCCGGTAGNNNTACCGGGNCGGCATCGATTTATTTTCGAGAACCCTGATGAGATTTCCGTCCATGGTAAAAACCTGAATGGTAACCCTGCCCGATTTATTTAGTCTATAGTCAAGGAAAACCCGTTCTCTTTTATCGGAGTTAATCACGTTGTTAAGGATAGTAACGCCGCTCCTCTGGCGGGTGATGTTATGCACTCCAAAAGAGAAGGGACGGATCCTGCGGTACCAGTCAGCCGGTATAGAGGTACCGGGAACCATATCCAACCTGCCTGCGAGAAGTTCGGGTACAGTACCAAAACGGAAGAAAAATTCGATCATCCCGTCCTGACCGAAATTATTATTGAATATATAAGTATACAGGGGATCGGCGGAAGTAGTACCCGGAGATAAATACGAGCCGTTAAACCATTTGGGAACCATATTCGCAAAGGGCGGTGGCTGATATGGCGGAGGNACATTGCCAGGATCATTCCAGGGCGGCTGCCCGGGGTTCCACAAACCGGGAGAACCATGAACACCGGTTGATTTAAAGCTGTCAGAAATATTGAAGACCGGAATCAGCTCCGGCGCCGGCAGGCCGGTGTTTATTCTTGCCTGCATTATGACTTCATAATCATCCCATTCCAGGAAACGTTTGCCGGTGAAATCCCATATAATTGTTGTTTCGTTAAATGGGTTCGTACTCTGTCCCATGTAGCCATAACCTGGACGATCTGTAGTTCCCAAATCGCCTGAGGGAGCCGCCGATGAATCATCAAGCCGGGCCCAGATGGGCCAGACAAAATACGTTGAATCTACTGTAGTTTTGGGTGGAATGGAAATCAGAAGATCGGTTACGCGGTGACTTCCCTTGCCGTAATTAGAAGGCATATCCGGCAAGCCGTTTGAATATCCGTACATTTTATTGCCGGGATTGGGCGAAGTACTGGTATAGTCTGAGGTAATGGTATTAAGGGGAGGCGCGGAGGGATAATCCGCTAAATTATAATACCAATCCTTGATTGGGGGCAGATCATTGGGGTTACCGGTGACCGGCATAAAACTCTTATTGTCAATTGAACCGGGCCCATCATACCAGCCGCGAATTTCAATATAATGTGAATAGTCCCATGAAACCGGATATTTTGGAGAGGGGAACTGATATGTATAGTAAGTAGAAGGGTCAGAGGGATCCATGGGCTGCGAGCGCAAATCCCTTACATAATCCGCCAGATCCCTTACTTCTCTGATTTCAAAGTTTTGGATTCCTCCCGCAAGATCGAGAAGACTATATCGCGGGCTTCCTGTAATAAGGAATTCTTTTGAGTTAAGGTTATTCAAAGTGCCGGACGGAGAATCAAGGTCTATTGCGGAACCTAAAGGCTCGGAAACCTGGAAGAAAATTTCTTCATGCTCCGGCAAAGCAAAGGCATAGTTGATCCGCGGAGGCACAGTATCAATGGTATGATAATCAATGGTTATGTCGAAATCATCTTTCATGTTATTCATAAGGACAGAACGGGTTGCGGAATCGTATAAACTCCCCCTGCTCTCAATACGCCAGCTGATTGATCCCTCGCCGTCGGAGTACTCTTTTTCGTTGACATATATGTATATGGAATCCGCATCTGTTGGTTCAAGGGTTTTGGCGCTTACAAGATCATAGCCATTATTCCCAAGGTTTGTATTTACTGTATATCCATTACTCAGCCTTACGCTAAATCCAATAAAATTACCGTCAAGTGAAAAACCAGCCTGGGCGCGGATGCGATCTATTCTGCCATTACCGTTGGAATCTTCCGTAAAACTATAGAAAAAATAATCCGCCACAAACCAGTTAACATTATAATAGGCGTATTTAATATAATCTTCCGGGTTCGATATAGTGCGGGGATTCCCCAATGCATAATTATGGGTTGATCCGTCATTATATACATAGGGAGTGGCGACAACCAGGAATTTAACCGGAGCGGTTGGAAGAGGTATGCGGTTTTTGGACCAGCAGTAATTAAGGAAAACATTGTCAAAATCAAATTCAGCGCCGGGATAAAGTTCAAAATGCCAAAAACATTCATTTACATCGTCGGGCGGAGCATATTCCTCAATTCCAAAGGGAAAGGGAATTAAATCCCCATATCCCAGCACGTCATCACCATTTTCTTCTTCTCTTGAAAGCCTTATCATACTGGCTGGCGTTTCATCAGTAGTTGAAGTGCCAGGCAACTGGGGTTTTACAATCATCCTGTAACGAATGGTATGGGTGTCGGGATAATTGGAAAAAAGCAAATCCGCGGCCGGTTCATAACAAGCAAGGGTCCGCCAGGTTGTATTGCCGATGATTTTATATGTATGGCCTCTGTAAGTATTCTTGCCGAATTCAACGGCGCTTGTATTGTAATCGTAATCGAAACTACCGCCGGTATTCTGTTTCCAGGTATTCCCAGGAGCGGCATTATTTGGCGGGTAAATCCAAATGGTGTTATTTCCTCCTACCAGTGTCCAGTTGGTATTTATGGTAACATCTCCCACAATATTGATAATATTGTGGTCGCCGGAAATTGTTGCGCCTGTAATCAGACTGCCGGTTGCCGCATCGCCAACCGTAAAATTGCCGATTTCAACAGGATTGACCGCATCCTGCCTTAAAGCAAGATCGCCGCCGGTCATAATCAGGGTGGAATTGCGAAGAGCGTCATTAAAGGTTTTATTGATGGTAACATTTCCCGAAGCGGTAATGGTAACTCCGGGACCGCCTATGGTGAATTCATGCGGGCCGCCGCCTGAAGCGGCTGTTCCAACGGAAAAGTCGGTTGTTAATAACTCAAAACCGGCCCCCAGTATGATTTCATCATCAATACCGTAAAAACCTTTGCGGCCTGCAGAATTATTCGCTGCCCCCATGATCCAGGCGCCGTTTGTAAGGTTAAGCGTACCGCTTGTGGCAAACTCAATCGTTCTGCCGGCTGGTATTACTACAGCTCCGTTGTCACTGCTCGTAACCGCTATATTTGAAAGCGTAAAAGTACTGCCATGATAAAACTCCATTATCCCCGTTCCGGCAGCCAACGTAAGTGTAGGGCCCGCCTGACCCCTTGCAAGCGAAACACTCCCGCCTGTAGCCGGAGTTGCAAAGACAGGACTGCCAACCGTGGTCAAAAGACTGTTAAACGCTATTGACGCATTTGCCGGAGTTGTATTGGTTACCGAAATATTGCCCGAAATGCTCACGGGGCCGCCGCCTGTCTGACTGAAAGAACCTGCTGTAATTACAGCAGCCGCAACTGTATTTAAGTTACCCTGGTTGTTAACGATAAGAGTACTCAATGGAACATCAGCAGTGCCTAAAGCTTTATTGATATTTATATCCGTATCTATACCGGAAGTCAAAATCAGATTGTTTGCGCCGTTAACCGTACCGTCAAAGGTAATGCCCTCAGCGGTGATGGCAGAATCGGAAGTGCCGTTCAGAATAATATCTTTACTATTGCCATTTGCATCGTTAACCTCAAAAGGGGAATTGGTGAGTAATATAACCGCATCGTTTAAATGTACTCCCCCTTCCCCCGGATTAAGAGTTAGAGAACCGCTTGAAATGTAATTTCCGCGGAATTCGATGAACCCGGCGCCGTCCACATTAAAGGTTGGGCTTCTGCTGTTGCTTACTAATACAGCAATTATATAAGCGCTATAACCTGATTGGACATTTAATATAGGCGATGAGGCAGCCGGCAGAGATTCCGCTTGAACATATAAATAAGGAACGCCTGCGCCCAATAAATCGCCGAGATCTGGGCCATCCCTGTAAACCAGATGTTTATTAACGGAAGTTATCTCAACATTTCCATTATGAAAATGAATGCCTCTGCCGCCTGTAATGGTGCCTGAGGAATTATAATTATCAATATTTGCGCAAACAGCGCCGCCGGATGAAGCATCTCCCGGGAGAGTAATGGTACAACCAAGATTTAATGTTAAAACAGACGACGAAACATATACCGACGCACCGGTTGCTCCCGTTCCCTCATATCCACTATAACTAACCTCAATGGAACCGCTTAAAGTAACATTATCGACTGCAATAAGCTGAAGCCGGGGAGATGACGGATTAACACCATTTTGAATATTTAAATCGCTACCGGAAAGGGAAACAGCTGCGTTCCCAATTGTTACTGTTCCGGAGTAGGTTTGGGCGCCGGTGGTTGTTATGTTAGCATTAATTGCCGATGTACCGTCTACAGCCACAGAAGCAATGTTTCCACTAACGGCGCCTTCAAAACGCGCGTTAGCAGTCGTCACAGTCAATGTTCGATCAGCAGCGTTCCCGCTTACGGTATTGCCAAAACGAATGGTACTGCCGCTGCCGCCAGTAAAGTTTACACCGTTTGCAAGCGTCACTTGCCCCGCATAGCTCTGCCCGTTGCCGGTGGTCGCTGTCGTCGTTATTGTGTCTGTACTTATGTATGTTGTCCCATTTGCCACATTTACAGAAGCAATGTTTCCACTAACCTCACCTTCAAAACGTGCATTTGCAGTCGTCACCGTCAATGTCCGGGCTGTCGTTGCACCTGTTACAGCGCCGAGAAAACGAATAGTGCTGCCGCCGCCGCCGGTAAAGTTTACACCGTTTGCAAGTGTCACTTGCCCGGCATAACTCTGTCCGTTGCCGGTTATCACTGTCGTCGTTATTGTATTTGTACTTATATATGTTGTCCCATTTGCTACATTTACAGAAGCAATGTTTCCACTAACGGCGCCTTCAAAACGCGCATTAGCAGTAGTCACAGTTAATGTTCGTGGCGTCGCTTCACCTGTTACAGCGCCGAGAAAACGAATAGTGCTGCCGCCGCCGCCAGTAAAGTTTACACCGTTTGCAAGCGTCACTTGCCCGGCATAACTCTGCCCGTTGCCGGTTATCACTGTCGTCGTTATTGTGTTTGTACTTATATATGTTGTCCCATTTGCTACATTTACAGAAGCAATGTTTCCACTAACGGCGCCTTCAAAACGCGCATTTGCAGTTGTCACCGTCAATGTCCGGTCCGTCGTTGCACCAGTTACAGCGCCGCCAAAACGGATAGTACTGCCGCCGCCGCCAGTAAAGTTTACACCGTTTGCAAGTGTCACCTGCCCTGCATAACTCTGCCCGTTGCCGGTTGTCACTGTCGTCGTTATTGTATTCGTGCTTATATATGTTGTCCCATTCGCCACGGTCACAGAAGCAATGTTTCCACTAACGGCGCCTTCAAAACGCGCGTTAGCAGTCGTCACAGTTAATGTCCGGCCGGCAGCGTTCCCGCTCACGGTATTGCCGAATTGAACCAGTGTCCCGCTATTCCCTGTAAAAGTTACATTCGCTCCAAGTACAACAGGCCCACCATAATTCTGACCGCCCGTGGTAGTCGTT
>JGI24702J35022_10001367_pt1 | contig 15139 bp, 12 predicted proteins | sample TergutTh196P4_FD_35022 | JGI IMG/M metagenome (IMG submission 35022)
GTATCGGGATGGAAGACAGGGAAGGTTTTATAGATTGCCCTTCGGAAGAGGATATCGAAATCACTCAATATATTGCTAAAAAGTACGGCTGTCGCTTTGAAGAGGTTTCACTACACGATGAATATTGGGATAAAGTAGTCAACTACACCATCGAATCCGTCAAACGCGGACTGACACCCAATCCCGATGTTATGTGCAACAAATACATCAAATTCGGTTGTTTTGAAGACAGATGGGGAAAGGATTTCGAAAAGACAGCGACCGGTCATTATGCGACAACGACCGAAATGAATGACAAAACATGGCTATCTACTGCAAAAGACAAATACAAAGACCAGACCGATTTTCTTGCGCAACTATCTGATTTGCAAATCTCAAAATTGATGTTTCCGATCGGTGATTTGTTGAAACGTGAAGTCCGCACCATCGCTGAAGCCCAAAACCTGCCCAGTGCCAAACGAAAAGACAGCCAGGGAATTTGTTTTCTGGGCAAAATCAATTACAACGATTTTATTGAGCGCTATCTGGGAAAATGTCCGGGTCAAATCGTCGAATTGGAAACGGGAAAGATTATTGGAAAGCACAACGGATACTGGTTTCATACGATCGGTCAGCGAAAAGGATTGGGAATGAGTGGGGGACCATGGTTTGTTGTCCGGAAAGACATTGAACAGAATATCATCTATGTTTCAAACGGATACGATCCTGAAACACAGTATGGAAAAACGGTTGTGATGTCGGGATTTCATTTTATCACGGAGGATATCTGGGGTGAATTTTCCGATGCCAAAGAGATAACATTCAAAATCCGTCACACCCCCGAATTTATGCGGGGTCTCATCTATCGAACAGGTAATACTTACCGAATTGAGAGCGGTCATAAAATCCAGGGCATCGCATCCGGTCAGTTTGCCGTCGTTTACGACCGTGACAGCCGGATCTGTATCGGGAGCGGGGTGATCATGTGAGGGCTTATGCCATTGAATAACTGAAAGCGCTCAATTATGAATTATGATTAATTGAATAATTGAATTTCAATTCTCTTACGGTCTTACGGTTTTTCTATTAGGCTTCTGTTCCTGCCTGATCGTATACAATAAACTGATAGACTCATTAAGACACACCCGGCGTATCGCTTCGGCAAACATATCAGCGATCGACAGGATTGTAACTTTTTCACTCTCCTTTGTATAAGGGATGGAATCTGTGAAAATCATTTCCGACAGGCTTGACTGATCAACCCGTAATGTAGCCGGATCGGACATAACGGCATGGCTGGCCATCGCCCGCACGGATTTTGCGCCATGTTGTTTCATCAGATCAGCTGCTCTTGTGATGGTACCGGCAGTATCCACTATGTCGTCGACCAATAATACATCTTTGTCTTTTACATCGCCGATGATTCGCATATCATCTATTTCACCGGCTTTCTGACGCGATTTATAACAGATCACCATCGGAATCTCCAGATGCTTGGCGTAATTACTGGCGCGCTTCGTACCTCCTACATCGGGCGTAGCAATCACTAAATTATCCAATGGAAGGGTATTCTTGATATATTCGAGAAAAACAAAAGAAGCATACAAATGATCGACGGGCACATCAAAGAAACCTTGAATCTGATCCGCATGAAGATCCATCGTGATCAACCGGTTAAGACCTGCTACACCTAAAATGTCCGCAATCAGTTTGGCGCCAACCGACACACGGGGTTTATCTTTCCGGTCTTGCCTTGCCCATCCGAAATACGGGATAACGGCAATGATCGAATGAGCCGAAGCACGCTTGGCAGCATCCATCATCAACAAAAGTTCCATCAAATTATCAGAATTGGGAAAGGTGGACTGCACTAAAAACACATCCCGTCCCCGGATGGATTCTTCGTACGAAACAGAGAACTCGCCGTCAGCAAAGTATTCAATATTCATTTGTCCTAAAGGACAGTTCAATCTTTTGCAGATTTTTTCTGCCAGATTACGGGTGTTTTTCCCCGCAAAAACCAAAAAAGGAGTCTGTGTACTCATGTCGGAAATTTTTGATTATATATAATTTTTACTACTTACTTATAAATCTGACAGTTTCTGATAACTGAAAACTGATAACTATTCAATCACCCTGCAAAAGTACAAAATTTATCGCAAAATGGATGACAATATATCCAAACTTTATTACCAATGGTCACATCATATAAATTTTATGCGTACAACATATTATTTCTGAATTTTTTAGACAAATGCAGTCAACAGATTTTTTATTTTTTTACATTTTTTTTCAAAAAGTAAAAATAATTTTATACTTTTGTTCGTGAATTTAAAAGAGTATGTGTGTATGGTATAAAAGCAAGATGAGGGAGAATTTTCGATTTTAAGACATATTGTTTCTACGCTATTTTTATTTCCCGATGCGAAACTTTTATAAACAGATAATTATAAACCATAAAAGATATTATATGAACAGACAATTTTATTTTTTAACAGTATTCGCTTTCGTAGCATTATTAGGATTTATGGGATGCAATCCTTCTTTAGAAGTTGATAAACAGATACTTCAAAGAAAAATCTATGACCCGACTGTAGCCGAACAGCAAGGCTTGGAACAAAGTACGGTTCTTTATTTTGATCAATCTACCTGTATGATGCCACAATATCGGGATTCATCGAAAGTTTTTGTAGCCTTGAGACCACAATTAGGACAGTATTGCGACATAATGCAATTAATGCAAGGGGGAGTTCTTGAAACTATACCTTTGGATCGGGAAGATAACAAAGTAGCTGCAGCATTGCAAAGAATTAATATCGATATTCCGTTTACGGATATTCGAAGCGTAATATTCAAAATTTGCAATTCAGACCAACAAGCGATATTAATCACAGATTGCGAATCATGGTCGTCTGATAAAATGAATCTTGATTTAGAAGCTTACATGAGCGAACCTTTCAGGAATTGGCTTCGCAGAGGAAATGCCATTTATATTGCAGTTGAACCTTATCAGGAGAGATGGCAAGGTAAAATTTTTGATAAACAACGTTTCTACTTCTTTTTTACAAACGATTCTATGGCAGCGCCAATCATTCATTTGCTGGGTGAGATTGAGCCGTTTCTACGGGATGGTTCGTGTCAATTATACAAAATGACAAATTCAGATCTTTCCGTCAAAAGGGAGGGCGAAATGATGGATGAGAATTTGGATTTTGAACTTACGTATATGAAAGGTTTTGATTATATCGAAATATATACCAAATGGGGTGATATTCGTAAATATATAATGATGTTGAACAAGTACGGAGAACCCACCGGAGATGAACCTGTGCCATTGATTAAAAATTTGTTTTTCAACGATGGAAACAATTACATTATCAAGAATGTAGAAATAGAAGCGACCGATATTACCGCGAAATACTTATCAATTGATTGTAATGCTGCATCTTATATAAAGTTGGATTGTGACAGTATTCAACCTGATAGTGTGAATATCTCGGAAGGTTTCAGCGTAGATAAAAACGCACTGCAAAACCGTGAACTAAAGGTATTCCTGACAGACAGGATTGTCAATTATCTAACGGACGAATACAGTGGACACCTTATCCGGTTGGATTTTGTGATAACCGAAGTGGAGATACAACCTGTACCAACGGAACTGTTTAAATGGCAATCATTGTTCAACAACGGAGAAGCAATCTGCGTTTCCCAAAGTATTGTGAACGCTCTTCATGATGTAGAAGTCGTACCTCACCGGGCTAAGGAAAGACGCATCATCCATACGGTATTTCTCAAAACAGAAAAATATAAATAATTTAAAAACAACTAATAATGAAAAAGACAAATTTTTTAGTGGCAGTATTTGTTTCATTGCTGTTTTCTTCATGTGCAATGGGGAAAATAGACTCTCGAAGACTGCTTGAAGCGTTGATAGGCGAAACCTATATGTACGCTGTTATTATTGCCATTGTAGCAGTAGTTTTGGCATTTGTTGTCGCCAATATGATAAAGTATGGCGGGAAAAACAGTACCGATCATATCAAAAGGCGTGTATGGTATATTATCATTGGTGTAGTAACACCCATAGCGTTTTTCCTGTACAATGCGCTACATGTAAGTTATTTCATTACCACAGCGCCGTTGAAGGCGGAATTTTCCACGGTTAATATTTGGGCAACGCTGGTCGTTTTGGGTATTTATGCAGCGCTGGGCATGATCACTATGTTTCTTCTTCGTCGTTCCAAATGGGGTAGCATTTTAGGTAAATCTAAAAAATAATACACTATGGCACAACTATTTGTTATAGGAATTGGTGGAACGGGAATGCGCTGCATAGAAGCATTTACTCATTTATGTGCGATTGGCATGTTTGATAAAACAGACATTCATTTGCTGGCATTGGATACCGACAAGGACAACGGTAATTTTATCCGTCTCAAAAACCTGAAAGAGGCATATATCAAGACAAAAGGAGTGAATAAAAAGCAGTTTGCACTGGAAAATACCTTTTTTTCAGCCAACCTGCATTACTACCAATTCAGTCCCGATTATTCCAACCTTTCTTCATTCAGTGCGCTGTACAATTATGGCGACTCCAAATTCAGCAATCCCGAAAAAACAGCCATAGCGGACCTTCTCTTTACGGACAATGCCAAAAACTTTGACCTGAAACATGGCTACCGGGCACAAACACATTTGGGTAGCCTGTTAATGTACCATTCTATAATAAATGATGTACGCACAAACGACCGTAGCGACCTGAAACGATTTATCGAGGCATTGATTGCTGCATGTACCTCAGGTAAGCCACGCGTGTTTATCCTTGGCTCTGTATTTGGCGGCACAGGGGCTTCTTCCATTCCTATTATGCCAAAGGCAATTAAGGAAGCAGCCGCATTGATTTCTGACGCTACTGATATTGAACGGAACGCCTTTTTCGGAGCGACCCTGCTAACAAGTTATTTTTCTTTCCGGCTACCCGGCGAGAGTGAAAAAATCAAACAAAAAGTGATCGCTACTTCCGATAAGTTTGCCCTCAACTCGCAAGCTGCCATGATGTTTTACGAAGCCGACGAAACCGTAAAAAAAACCTATCAGAAATTTTATATGATGGGAATAGAAAACATTGACTGGAAACCCGGTAAAGTGAAAGATAAAACAATTACCGGTGGCGAAAATCAGGAAAACGATTCACACTACATTGAATTGCTGGCTGCATTTGCCGCCTGGCATTTCTTCAACTCGCCCGAACAGGGTACCGATTCCGACAGATTGTCAGGATTGGAAGATCTTAAACTTGAAAAACGGGTGGAATATCTCTACCGTACTTTCAATGAAAACGGTAAAATTGACTTCACAGACTTTGTTGGAAGCGAAAAGAAAGAAGGTTTTGCAAAGAAATTAGGCTTATTCACCGCTATGAGTTATTTAGCATTATTGGATAAATATGACTTTTTTGCGGCTGCACAAACCGGCGACCTGAAAAAAGTAAAAATTGACGGATATGAAGATATTGACCCGGAAGAAATTACATATCTGAAAAAATATATGTCACTTTTTCATTTCAAAATTGAAGAAGGCGAAATAAAAGACGGGTGGTTGCGTCAGGTACACCGTTCAGCAGGCGGAGGCGACAAGTTCCTGCTCCATCCCGCTATTTTTGGATGCAATTCAATCAAGGAATTGGAGAAATTTGATTTCAACAACACACTTTATCAAAAGGGTTCTGATTTTGAAAGTCATAAATTTGGGACAGGTTTGGTCAGCAGTATCATGGACAAATTCTACAGTAGTTTTATCAAAGCGGCAGAGCCTGAAAGTATTACCAATAAAAACGAAAAGTTAATCAAACGGACGTATGATACGCTCTGCAAGTTGTACGATTTTAACAGTTAAAGCATTATGGGAAAAGCAAAATTAATCAAAAGTACAGAAGGTACAAAATCCAATCCCGAAGGGAAATGGTATGTTCATGATCAGATAAAACCCTTTATACAAGGTATTATGGCTGGCGATCTGGACATCAATCAGGTTTCAAGCACATTGATTTCGGGCGTACCGACACCTTGGGCACGGGCTAAACTGTTTTGGTTTGCCTTCGACTATTTACAGCGACAGGAAGCTGACATAACAACATCAGGGCTGATTGATTTTTACGGTATTTTGAAGGATGAATGGAAGGGATTGATTGCGTTAATCGCTTTATTTCCCGGTCCTGTTTCCTTTTCGGAACCTGTCTATTTGAACCCGAAAGAAAGTAACAGGTTCGAAATAACAGGAGCATTCGGTCGTATGTTGCTTGACGACGTCGATATTTGGACAAATCAGATAGCCAAACAAAGCAACCCCGATGAGTTGCCGTACGTGCAGTTGCTGCGTTACAACGGTCAGGTTATCGGTGGAACTTCGCCTTTCTCCATTGTTTTTCCGGCTGTTGAGTATAATAATCTGAAACATGTAAGCGATATTAACTGGTACAGAAACGGGAAATTTGAAGACCCGACGAGGTATTTAGACAAAGACAAAACCCAGAAACTTTATCTTTTTATTAAAAATATTAACGGGAATTTTGCTGAATACGAGGATAATATCAATATTTCCCGACCCAACAACAAATTGGACTTATCGGGTATAAAAACATGTTTGCGCGATTGGCAAAGAAATATTGAATTGAAAGAGAATAATTTGCAACAAAATGGAACGGTTGCTAAATATGCTAATCTGGCAATGCCTTACAAAAACCTGCTCGCTTCCGTTCAAAAAGTGTATCAACTTCATACAGGTGAATTTACTTTCGAACGCCCTGCAGATCCCAGTTTAATTAAAGCCGAACTCAGCGATTTGCAAAATATCCTGAAAGATGACAAAATGATTCTTGGCTGGTTTGAATCGTCTGATTTTAGAAATTCGCTTGCTAAAGCTGCGGTTTATTTCCTGAAAGTGAATGATGTGCGAGATAAAGATAATCCGGTAAAATATTTTGCTTTACCATTAAGTATGGAAGGAGTACAAATGTTTACCCAGCAGTTAGGGCGTTTGGTTTCACATCAGGATCCGAAATTTGATATCGTCGGAAAAATCAGCGAACAGGGCAACTTAATTGTGGATTTAACCGTTTCGATTGATAATCAGCCATATAGACTAAACTCAAAAGAATACGAAATTGAGTGGGCAACTATGAGTAACAAAGTCATCATGTGGCCCGATTTTATTTCCGACAATTGGGATGCATATTATCTTTATTCAGAATATCCGCTGAATGTACAGGGAGTTAAATTCATTCCATTTTTTAAAAGCGGTCAGGAACAGAAAATTATTACCGTCGAACGTCCGCATGGCAATATTACCGTTCATTCTGTTGTTTATTCGAACAGTCCGGACGCTGATTTGGATGATGCAAAAGTAGAAATAACCAAACTGGTATCTTATCCCGCCGGACAGGTACCGCAGGAAATGCACAAATATGAGGTGATGAAATCGAATCGTCCGATTGCAGGTTTGGAAGTACGGATAGAAAATGCCGGAAAATCACAACTTGCAGGTTATTTTATCATTAAGAATCCGGGTGATGAAACGATGGGAGAAAAGAAAATCACAGATTTAACTACTGAAACTGTCAATCAGGATGCCATTATCGGGATTGACTTTGGCAGTAATAACTCGTGCGTACATTATATAATAACGAATAGTGGAGCACAACCGATACCCTTTACGAATCGCCGTTTAGCGTTAGTCGGAATCGAGGCTGAGAGTGGATCGATTGCAGAAAGAGACGAATTATTGTTTTTCTCCAATGAGTCGACTACGAATGGTCAGATTAAATCTTGGTTGCACGAACATGATGTACGTTACATAGGCGCTCACAAAGACAAGGAAATTGCAGGGGGCGTTGCCGTCAATGAGAAGAACATTCTTGTCAAGGAAATGGATAAACAAATCATTAAAACGCAGGCGGGGACACTGCATTATAATATGAAATGGTTGTCGGATACGAATGGATTAGCCAAAAAAACGGCATTTTTAAAAGCATTATGGCTTTCCATCTGTGCTGATTTATATGCCCAAAAACATGCCCCCAAAGAATTGCGGTGGTCATTTCCGGGTTCCATGTCTGCTTTTGACCTGAATCAATATACCGCAATTTACAATGGGCAGTTGCCCAGTATCACACCGATATTTGATGCAAGCACAAAAACAAGGTTACGTCCGGATTCCGTTTTTGAACAAACAGAAGCTGAATCGGTATGCAAATATGCACTTAGCAAAGATTATGGCTTAAATAATAATCTGTTTTTGGGGATTGACGTTGGCGGCAGTACAAGTGATATACTGATATTGGCAAAAGATATCAATGCAGGCAACGACCCGCGACTTTTCAAGCAGAGTTCCATCCGCATTGCGGCAGGCGTATTCTTTGACGCTGTAATCAAGTCGGGTAAGTTCCGAAAAGCCATTTATGATTTTCATCAGGGGCAGCGAAAAATTAAAGTTGAAAATATTAAGGAGATTTTGTCGGAAGGACATAAAGCGCCATTCTATCTGAACAGCGTTTTCGACCAATTGACCGATAACGATTTCTCGGCGTTTTACAGTTTTATCGGACGCGAAGCCCCGTTTGTTTACGCCATTCCCTCGTATGTTACCGGATTACTCGTTTTTTATTCGGGGAAACTTTGTGCCAAAACTGTCAAAGAAAACAATCTGACCGCTGTACGTGAAGTGCATTTGATGCCTTTTGGAAAAGGAGGGCGTTTATTCCACTGGTTGCAAACCATTCCCGGAAGCAGTGCGACGAATGCTTATTACGAAGCATGTTTAAAAAAAGGATTTGGCGAGGGAGCGGAAAATATCCGGCTGGTTTACAGAAGAGATATTACTGTTGATAACAAGTCGGAAGTTTCCAGGGGATTAGCAGTGGATAAAAGTTTGATATATGACCGTGACGTGCGTTTTACTTCCGATATTTTTGCCGAAAAAAACATTCGTTACCTGCGAGGAGGTCAATTTATACCTTTTGATGAACACGAAGTCGTTTCAGATGAATATTTTGAAAAAATAGGACAATTTGAATTTCCCGAAAAATTGGAAAATTTCGAAACATTCCTGCGGATATTCATTGATTTCGTTGTCTTTAGAGGTTTAGTCAAAGACGTTGCCGTGCTTGAAAATCGCAGCAGTGAACTTTCAAACCGTTTGGCAGCATTTATCGAAAACGATTCCGAATATACCAAAGCCCGGAATGCCAAACAACAATCAGGTCGTTTTGAATACCGTTTCCCGATTTTTATTGCAGAAGGACTGTGCTATCTGGAACAAATTTTGATTCCTGAAATCTTTAAATCATAAGCAGAATAATGAGTTATCTGGTATTGCATGTTGACGTAGAGTTTATTGTCGGTACGGTGTATACCGACAATAGACTCTCTTATCCGATAACTCATGGAACAGAAGAATTGTTATGGTTATATTTTCACAACAATCCCCATCAAAACACTATTTCATTTGGCAGGGATAACAAGCCGCATTTCAATAATTCGGAAGTTAATTATTACGGTAGATTTTTCGAGAATATTGTAAAAGATACGGAAACATTTTCTTTAAGAGGGATTGAACACCCTTTAATTGATTTACTGAAAGAAGCAGGATTAGTAGAAATTATCCGAAATACCTATCAACAAATTACACATGATTATACAGACAGTATTCCGACTTTGATTACCTTTTCCTCCTCTGTCAGTGATATTGCCAAGCAAAAAACGGTTGATTATCTGAAGAAACAAATATTTCAAATAGACTCCTATACTATCCCAATTGCCGAATTGACATGTTATCATGCATTGAATCAAAGAGGATTACAAGTTGCCAATGGAAGCGTTGCTATCTTTATAGAAGCCTCCAATTCCACTTTGCATTTAATAAAATTGACTCTTTCCAATAATTATTTTTTGAAAGATCCTAAAGCTGCCATTGCATATAGAGGAATAGGGTTAGATCCGCGCAGGCGGGCATTGGTCAGGTTTATTGTCAACGAAGTGAATAAAGCAACCGGCGTATTATCGTCCGATGACGAAAAGGAAGACGAAATAGACCGGTTAGAACATAAGGCAGATGATTGGTTGAAACGATTGGATATACAAACAAGAACTATGCCGTTGCGTATTCCATCAGTCAGCTTTGCAAAAGCGCCGAATATGAAACGCGATGTGTTAGTACGAAAAAATGATTTGGACAGTGATACCGGACAATATACGCGGGATTTAATAGATATTTTTGAGGCTTTCAGAAGCGACAATGTGCAAGGAGATGTTGCCGTTGTTTTCCTGTTAGGCAACTGTTTTCAGAGTGACAGGGTAATGAACAGTTTTAAACAGGCAATAGGGAGCGATCGCCTGCATTTTTATACCAACAGAGATATTCATGATGTTTTATCCATGTATCCTCAAATTGACATTAACCGCTATTCGGGTGAAGAAGCAAGGATAAAAGCACAAGCCGAAGCTGAAAAACTAAAGCAAGCCCAACAACTTGCAAGAGAAGACGAACAAAGAAAAAAGGATGAGGAAGAAGAAAAAAAAATAGCAGAAGCGCAAAAAGCAGAACAAAATCGGAAAGAGGCTCTACGGTTGTATGAAAGAGCCGTTGAATTGGAAAAAGCAGGAAAATTAGAAGATGCGAAAATAAATTTTGAAAACGCTTGGTTGAAAGACAAGACCAATAGAGACTACAAACATTACTTTGATGATTTGGTTGAAAAAATCAACAAACTGAAAGATAAAAATGAATTATACAAAACGTATTTGAATAAAGGCGATAAATTTTTAGAAAAAAACGAATTAGATAAAGCGCTTGAAGAATTCGAAGCAGCTCAAAGCGTGTTTGATAATGCCGAAATTATTCAGAAGATCATTGAAGTTAAACGTCGGATAAAGAATAGCAAACAAAAGACGGCAAAAATAGCGCAACTTTTTGCTGAAATTCAATCCTTGATGAGCTTGAACGATCTTTTGCCGGCTCAAGAGAAAATCAATGAGATATTATCTATTGATAAAGAAAATGCAAAAGCAAAATCTCTGTTAAAAACGATTGAACAGTTATTGCAACAACAGGAAAAAGAGCGACAGGAAAAAGAAAACAAGGAAAAATGCGAACAAATAGTCGCCGTTGCCGAAACTCTTTTTGCTGAAGAGAAGTGGGCGGAAGCGAAAAAGCAATACGAAATGGCTTTGAATCTGTGTCCGCAGGAAAAGAATATTAACGATAAAATCAAGCAATGTGCAGATAACTTAAAAGCACAGGAAGATGCTTTCAATGAATTGGTTTTTGATGCAAACATTGCAGAGAAGGAAGGGAGGCTTAAAGATGCATTATCCAATTTGGAAGAAGCATTACAGCGTAAACCTGATGATTTATCATTACTTTCTCACATTAAGAGGGTGAAGATTAAAATTAAATTGGATTTTGACGAAACACCCAATAATAAGACACCGGTTGTTCAAAAGCCAACCCCCAAAGTTCCAAAAGAACCAGATGAAGACTTTTTTAATATCAAACCGAAACAAAACAATACACCAAAAGAAGAGTTTATTATACCCACCGCAAAAAATATTGACAATGGGATTTTTATAGAAAAAAAACCAAAGAAAACTCCCAAAGAATCGGATGAGAATTTTTGGAATATCAAATCGCAACCGAAAAAAATCAAAGACGATGATTTTATTAAAAAGCCGCAAAAAAAAATGGATGATGATTTTTGGTGACTTAACAGGAAAAATACTATCTAATAAACAATATGTTTCATTTTTAAATTAAATTAATCATGTCAGAAGTAACATTGAAACCGAAAGTAACATTAAAAAGAAAGGGAGAAGCAGCTCCTTTTACTTTCAACGAAAGGCTGCAAATTGAAATGGTCTGGTCATCGGAAACCGACCTTGACTTGTGTCTTTTTTGGAAAACAAAAGACGGAAAAGAAGGGGGTGTATTCAGTAACGAATACAACCAGAATATGGACGACCTGGGGACGCTCGACAAGTTCCCGTTTATTAAACATTCAGGTGACGAAAAAACACCTCGTCCGGGTGGGGAATCTAATGAGCAAATCAGAGTGAAGAACATTGATGCTTTGAGTGAACTCTATGTTGTTGTTCTTAACTACGATGCAGCCATTGACAACCAGAATGTAACATTTAACGAACACAGTGGTCGTGTGGAGATTACTACCGATACCGGCGAAAACTTCGACGTCCCGGTTGATGATTCGCGTTCAGGGCATGTATATTTAGTTTGTAAGATTGAAAACTCCGATGCAGGCAAAAAAGCAATCAACAAAGGAGATGTATTAACCTTAGGACAGGCATATTCTCAAATTCCCGGATTCAAATTGATCTGTAATTAGTAAATGCTATGGATGAGGTAGGACTAAAAAGGAAGGTGACATTAAAACGCAAAGGCGAAGGCGAATCCTCCCAACAACCTAAACCACCACAATCAAAATGGTGGATTTGGGTACTATCGTTGGCTATTATCGTGGTGGCAGTAGTTTTCTTTGTGACAAAACTAACGTCAAAAGGAGGCGATACAGAAGTGAAATATGCCATATCAACCGTAGAACAACCTGTAACAACAACTGCAGAAGAGCAACCTGCAGGCGAGACTGCTACTCCTGTTTCCGAATCTGCTACTGCCCCCGATCCAAGTAGCCAACCATCAACAGAAGCTGCACCTGCTCCAAGCGGAGAAACGCCAACAGACGCTCCCCCAACTCCAAGCGGGCAACCGGCTCCTGTTCCAAGCAACCAACCGGCAGCAAGTGCAACATCCGCTTCTGCTCCGCCTCAAGGAACCGTTGAAGAAAAAGCCTTACAAGTAATTCGGGGTGATTTTGGAAATGGCGTGGAAAGGAAACAATTGTTAGGCAATGAATATCCGGCGATTCAACAGAGAGTTAATCAAATGTATCGTGACGGTACAGTTCAGTAATGTTTCATTCAGGGGAATTGCCCTTTTGAGAACAATTCCCCTTTTCATTTTAATAAAAATGACATTTGCAGTCATAAAAGTTATTCAATGAATTTTGGATTATGAAAATAGAGAAGTGGATTACAATCATCTTGTTGCTTATATTATTGGCTAATTCGAGTTGTTTTGTCTTTACTTCTCAAACTAATTTCGTTAGTGGTCAAGTCATCAAAGTAATTGACGGAGATACTTACGATTTGTTACTCAAAGATAAAACAACGATTCGCGTTAGAATGGATGGTATTGATGCACCTGAAAGCGGAATGCCATATGCTAAAAAAGCGACACAATATTTAGGCGACTTATGCAAAAATCAGACCATTAAAATTGTTAAAAACAATGTAGACCGTTATGGTCGTACGATCAGTTATTCCTATTTGAAAGACGGGCGTGAGTTGAGTCGTGAGATGCTCAAAGCAGGTTACGCCTGGCATTACAAAGAATACAACTCTGATCCCGAACTTGCCGCATTGGAAGAAAAAGCACGACAGGCGAAACGTGGTTTATGGAAAGATAAAAATCCCATGGCGCCATGGGAAATTCGAAAAATACGAAGACAAGGTATATCAACAAAAGATATGTTTGAAACAAACGAATAGACAATCAAATTTTATAAATAAGTATGAGAGAAAACAGTTTTGAGGAAGTAATCAAGAAAAAGAGCGACGAGGAACTTATTATTATTCTTACGACGCCACAAAATTACAAACCGGAATTTATTGAATTAGTTAAAAGAGAATTGAATAAAGAAAGAAACATTGATTCAAATAAAGATTTTTTTGATGGCAAATCCAATGAAGAACTTATCGAATTTTTGGAAACAAGGAAATTTAATTATGAATTTATAGAATTAGTGAAGAACGAATTGAATGAACGGAATCTTACGCTTGAAAATGTAGAACTGGTTCAAAAAATTCGTGAAAATCAATTTACAAACAAAGAGAAAAAAATTCATGGTTGGCTCGCATTTTTCCTGATAACTATTGGCATTGGAGGTTTCTTGTCTCCTGTTATCGGATTCACAAACATGTCCACAGTTGATTATGACACAGGATTAGGACTTTTCTGGGCAAAGATTGGGATGGTGTGTGATGGAATTCTACTTGTGGGATATTTTTGCTTAGCTGTTTATATAATAATTTCCTTTTTAACATATAAACCTAATGCAGTGGCATTAGGTAAAGCATATCTCATCATTGTTTTTATTTTCAATTTGCTTTTCCTGATTGGTGGAGATTATGAATCAACCGGTTTTTACAGTTTAGCGGAGACCATTAGAAGTTTAATATGGGGTGTAATCTGGTTTATGTATCTGACATATTCAGAACAGGTTAAAGAATTGTTTCCTAAAAAGCAGCGAACAATTTATACAAGAGACAAGATATTATTGTTAGCAATCGTAGGACCAGTATTCATTTGGCTCTTATATTCGTTTGCTTTAGGATTTGCGTTGAGTTTCAAAGAAGGATATGATTCGGCCATTGAAGAAATGATCATCGAAGAACGAACTTTGTCTGAAAATGAATACACTGATGGCCGAATAATCTTTCAATGTCCTGATGGGCTTAATATAGAAAAATTTGAAGAAGAAGATGAAATTATTTATGTTTTGTCTCAGGATGATATTTCAATAACGATTTACAGCGCATTTGATAACACTGACACACCGGAATACTTTGAAGAAATCATGCAAGGATGGTCTGAAGAATCATTGAATGACTTTGAATATGTTGTAAAGGAGGACCAGCATGATTTTCTAAATGGCAATAGTTTTTATTTGAGAGCATTGCAATACGAGACCGAACCTGTAATAAAATGGACGTTTTCGTTACTCTTCAATAAAGAAACCGGTAAATGTTGTGTCATTTCATATTATAGTATGACCGATACCGATCATTTGAAGGAACTGATTAACTCTATCCGATTTAAATAATTATATAACTAATAGAATAAGGCAAAATGAAAATATCAAATTATGAATCAATTAACAAAACAAAAAACAAGCAAATGCAAAAAAATTATTATTTCACAAAGATTATTTTGGCATTATTTGCTGTCAGTTTTTCAACTGTGCTAATTGGGTCTGCTTCGAGTTATCAAAACAATTTTTTGAAAATAGAAGAAACAGATGCTTATAAATTGT
>JGI24702J35022_10001368_pt1 | contig 15130 bp, 12 predicted proteins | sample TergutTh196P4_FD_35022 | JGI IMG/M metagenome (IMG submission 35022)
GCGATGGTCGCAGCGTGGTTCTTCGCAACGCGTTGGGTACTGAGGAACGGCTTCCTCGAGAGGTTCACCAACTTCACCGAATGGTTATATTCGCTCCAATTGAAGAGCATACGGAAGAAGAGGGATCAGTAGCGCCCCGTCCTGTGCAGTTCCAATAATATGTACGAGGCCATCTGCGCGTCCGACAACGCTCTGTGCGCCTGTTCTCCGCGAATATCCGCGGGATCGCCTTTGACTATCATCTTATACGCTTCGTCAAGCCTCGGATACTTGTAATCGTCGTACATCCCCGGTATCTTACAAACATCCTTCGCCGCCATCATGATGCATTTGAACGGTATCACGAACGGACGCAGGGACCACGGCTCTCTGTAAAGGAACTTATCAAAATCGAACTGGAAGTTGAAGCTTGTGACATTGCGGCCGTTCAGAATTCCGCGCACATCGCTGACGACCTGCGCCTCAGAGGGTGCCTCGGAGACCATTTCCACCGTAAGATCGGTATTTTCAAAGATCCACGCCCTTTTCAGCCCGCTGCCCCATTCTGATACGTCGTGGCCGACCACCGACGAGTAAACGTCCTCCACGGCATCATTGCCCAGAATTACCTTGCAGACGGCGATGTCGACGACCTTGTCCTTCGGCGCCCCGTCGAGCCCCGTCGTCTCCGTGTCTATGACGTAAACCTCCGTGCTGCAGAAATCATCCAGCTTGCTCATCGTTCTCATCCTCTTTCGGACATGCTGCCGCGCACATCCTCAGTATCGACCTTGCGGACATCGCGTTCCGCAGCGTGACGATAATTCCTAATGCTATAATGATTAACATTGACGTTAATATCAATTTCCCCTTATCATCTGATGCCAGAGTGCCGAGGTCGTCGATGATACCTTCGGCGGGACCGCTGCCGATCGGGCCTTCGGTGCCGTTGTCCTCCGGCTCGTTGTGAACGAGACCGCCGATGTAAAGCGCCACCGGCGATGCGCCCGCGAACGCCAGCGACGGTATCATGTAATTGTCGCCGGCATCGGTACCGAGAACAACTTTCTCGTCACCGATCATTGTGTATATTGCGATCTCCGAATCTTCATAATCGTCGGCGAGCGTTACTGCGAAACCGGTCCTGTCCGTATCTGCGTGAAGCGTCCCGTCCTCATCGAACATGTGCTCCCTGTCCACGGAGTACTTAGCGGTGCCGTCGAATTCGCCGGAGACATCGAACATGATCATCGGGTAGCGCATCCATATCTTCAGATACCCGTCATCGGACACCGTCCAGATATGATCGAAGTCCCAGCCTTCCAATATGCCGGGAGATAACATTTCCGAAGGTCCGACGGGCGTCGCCGAATGCCGTCCGTCATTCCCCGCCGCCATACGGTTCTCCGGCCTTTCCGTGTAATAGCAGTTCACGATATGGGATACGTCATCGGCAGCACCGGCGATCTCTCCGGTGTATGACCCTTCCCCTTCCGCCTTTGCGTGAAGATCGAAGCTGACGGACTGAACGGATACGCTTGCGCTGTCGTCTGCCGTTACCGCACCTGTGTTGATGCCGTTCTTTATCTCGGACGTTCCGGAAAGAAGACCGACGATTCCGCCGGCGCATGCGTCGATCGTCTGCGATACGGAATGGCCGGCAGATCCATTCTCCACCGCAAACATCTCTAATTCTTCGCTGAGGTCCGAGGATACCGTTCCGCGGTTGTGCACGTCCGAGATGATACTGTCCTTCAGCGAGCCGGCCACCCCTCCGGCGGCCGAGACGAGCCTTTCCGTTGATATGAAGGGCGTATCATACATGAACGGCATTGGCATCTCATTAAAATGATAACTTGAGATGTCTGTCACCGCAGATACATGACCGGAGTTCCCGGACGCAGTCAGCATCATATTGTCTGAATAACCTATGATGCCGCCGGCAAAGTTGCATACAGAGACATCATCATCGAATGAGAACGGGATATCCGGCCGTATCGCATCACCCGAGCTGCCGGTCTCCATGAACAGATCCGACGGCGAAAATGTTGAGTATGAACAGAAAGAAAGCAGCGAGGCAATGCTGCCTGCGTTCTCGCAGTCATGAATCCTTCCGACGCCGAAGCCCGCGATGCCGCCGGCATATGACATGACGGTCCCGTCATATGAGAGACCGTAGTCCATCACATCCTGCACGGGATACCAGTCATATACATTTAATTTCACTGCCGAGAATACCAGTGCTTCGCTGTAACAGGAAATGATCGATGACATGGCAGTTCCATGACCGACGATGCTCCCGATGTACGACCTTCGGTCCGTCTGATGTGACGGTCCCTTATAGTATTCTGAGCTGTCGTTGGTATATGTCAGAAAATAAGATCTGTGCCCCTCCCCGGAAATTATCCGGGTATCGATCACAACAGCGGAATCGGCATAGGCGAACATGCCCGCGGATGTATCCTCCGAACCTGCCGATACCACTTTCATCCCTGCTATTGAATGTCCGTTACCGTCGTAGACACCTGAGAACGGCCTGTCCTCGGAGCCTATCGGCATGAAATTCCCGCTCATCGGCGCCGATACGGATATGTCGCCAATGTCATCGGAAAAGCTGACCGCGGTCGCAAAGGTCTTCCCGTTGAACCCTCCGGCGGCCATAACGTAGTTATTGTCTTTCAGGATGTCCGCGGAAAAAACGGTGTCCGCGAACCTGCCGTCCTTCTGCAGGAGGTTCTTTTTTGACCCGTTGAGCCACACGGCCGGCGGTGACCTGTAGCCGGCCGTTTCCGTGATCTCTTCTGTCAGGAGGCTCACGGTCACCATGCCGCCGGCAATTGACACGTGCACGGTCATCATCTGTTCACGGAGCGAGCTGTCATCGAATACGATATCAGAGGTCTGCCTGTAATAAGCACCATCGTGAAGATAATGCGATGACGACACGGTCCGCAGATCATCCGCCGATGAGATAAGATACGGGTCGCTGATCGTCCCGCTTCCTTTCAGGCCGTCTATCGGGGCCGCTGATACGCTTCCGGTGAGGGTCACGGCCGAGACTGAAAACAATAGCATCATCAGTACGGCCAGCATCGCTGTTCTCTTCATCTGAATCTCCGTTAAGTATTGTATTGTTACTAAGTATAAAATAAATTCTATTAACTGTAATATACATCTCCCGCATTAGGAAAAAATATGACTGCCGGCATCCGGATCGGGACGGAGATGATCGATGTGAAAGAAGGCGTTACGATCGAGAATGCAATGCTCTCCGCGAAAAGGTATCCGGACGCGTTCCTCTTCTTTCTGAACGGGCGGCCGGTGCCGATGACATCCGTCCTGAGGGACGGCGATGTCGTTGAGGCTATGCGCGTCGCATCAGGCGGATGAGCCTGACGCGATACGGACGAGCGCCTCCATGTCAATGTGCTCTGTGATATTCTCAATTATCGAGTCCAATGACGCTATGAACGCGTCGATCTCGATGTCGCTGTATCCTTCTTTCGCAGAGCCGAACGTATCCTCTTCCGGCAATGATACGTCAATATACGGAATAACGCCCAGGCACCTCATGCCCGTAAGCTCTTCGATCCTCCCGATACCGCTCTTTAAGATCTCTTTATCGCCGTAGTACTTGTTGATGATGAAGCCTTTCATAAGATGTCTGTTCTTTTCTTCGGTCAGAAGCCATGTTCCGTATATCCCCGCGAAGACGCCTCCTTTTTCGATGTCCCCTACGAGTATCGCCGGTATGTTCCTTGAGGATGCAAAGTTCATGTTCGCTACGTCATGATCACGAAGATTTATCTCCGCCGGCGAGCCTGAGCCTTCGGCGACAACCGCCTCGAACATGTCGGAGAGTTCATCGAAGGACCAGAGGGCGCGGGATAAGAGCGAACCTCTGTCTGATGTATCGATATTCTCACGCGCACCGTTCACGATCACCTTTATCTTACCGCCGTCAGCTTTCATAAGAACGGGATTCATACGTCCGTTAGGCCTTATGTCGGAGGCCCACGCCTGCAGCGCCTGACCGACTCCTATCTCCGAACCGTCGTCCGTTACGAACGAACGCGACGAAAGATTCAGCGCTTTGAAAGGCGAGACCATGATCATCTTCGAACGGAGATATCTGCAGAATAATGCGGATATCAGCGTCTTGCCGGCGTTCGATGACGTTCCCAGGAATATTATATTCATTGACCGCCCCCCATGAAGATCTTTTCAAATACGTTCATGTTCAGCGATCTTTCGAACACATCGGCGAGCTTATCCATCGTATCGTCGAGCACATCCGAGTAATGCATGTCCGAGAATTCTGACGTAACGTACTTTCCCGTCATCTTTAAAATATATCTTCTGAACGCCGGCGCGTCGAAGATACCGTGCAGATACGTGCCGAAGAGCTTCTCATCATATCTGACGGAACCTTCGTTCACCGGACCGTCCTTCGTCCTCAGTTCGAATAAAGGTGATTCATCCGTTACCGTCTCCCCGCTGTGCACCTCATATCCGCTCATATCCTCTCCCGTTACAGCTAACGTTCCTGAGACGACCGCCCTTTTGCATGTGCCCGTATCCCAGCGGACGGTCGCGCTGAACAGACCCAGTCCTTCCGCTGATGACGGAACGCCCCCTTCGATGCCCAGGGGATCGTTCAGCGTACCGCACATGATCTGATAACCGCCGCATATGCCTATTATCGGTACGATGCCTTTCATCGCCTTCACCGCATCGTCCATTCCCGATGAGCGCATCCATCGAAGCGCGTCCGTCGTATCTTTCGTTCCCGGTATTATGATGACGTCGGCATCCTTCATGTCCTTCGGCTCATCGGTATAGATCACGGAAACGTTCTCGTGATACAGCGGATCTAAGTCAGTAAAATTCGCTATCTTCGGAAGTTTCACGACGCATATCCTTATCTTTCCTTCATCATTCGTATCTGAACTGCCGAGCGTCAGCGAATCCTCTCTGGGCAGCGGTATGCCGATATGCGGTATGATGCCGAGCACAGGAACGCCCGTGAGGCGTTCCAGTTCCTTTGCCCCGTCCTTTAAGGATGAGGGATCACCGCGTAGATTGTTGAAAATTATTCCTTTTATCCTTTTTCTGTCGTTGGGAGGAAGCAGTTCTATTGTTCCGAGGGCGTATGCGAACGCCCCTCCCCACTGTACGTTAACGATAAGTATACAATCGGCGTCCGCCGTCTCCGCGGCGCGCATGTTTGCTATGTCCTTATCATAAATGTTTATCTCCGCCGGTGATCCCGCGCCTTCCATTATGACAAACTCATATCTTTTTCTCAGAATGCCTATGCTCTTCTTTACAGCATCAATGCCTTCGGAAGGAACGAATTCATTGTAATACGAGTCAACGTCCATATCGCCGAAATGCTTTCCGTTGACGATGACCTGCGTCATACCGTTCTTCATCGGTTTCAGAAGTATCGGGTTTATGTTATGATCGGGATGCCTTAACTGCGCCGCTTTCGCTTGGAGCATCTGTATCGACGCTATCTCCGACCCGTCGGAAGTTATCATCGAGTTCAGGCTCATGTTCTGCGTTTTCATCGGCGTCACGGAATATCCTTTTCTTGAGATGATGCGGCACAGCGCGGCAACAGCGATCGATTTGCCGGCATCTGATGTGGCGCCGACGACCATTATCGCTTTTCCGGGGACCATGAATTTATCTTTTGATTCATTGAGCAGCCCGCGCAGCCTGGGGTCCTCCGGATCGGTTATGTTCAGTTCTTTGACACGCGACGCGATATACTTGCAAACGGGCGTCCTGTGAATGTGGTGGCACTGCATGCAGCTCCATATCTTTCCCTTCGGCGTCGTTATGTTCTCTCCGAGTTCTTCGTCACCGCAGGGATAGAATGGACAGAAGCAGTACGTACAGTCCTGACCATAGTAATGACAGGGTCCGTACTCACAGTCCGGGTTCGGGCCTGTCCACCCTCTCTCCAATTCCTCTCTTACCTTCTTCAAGCAGTCCATACAGTGGATGTATCATCCATCTCTCATATAGATTTGATTGTAGGAAAGCCGGCCGAATTGATACATGCGGTCGGCCGCAGAGCGCATGCCTGCCAAAAAATGCCCCGAATGAATTGAAGATGTGCGGTTCGGGTAACATCTTTCGAAAAACAATGACCGTTGAAAACGACATAAAAAAACAGATCGCACGGTTTGCGTATTATGATTGGCACTACAGTTATACTTCAACCCGCAACAGCGAAAAACAATGGACTAGAGAACAACTCTTTTTATCATCTCGCCGATACGGCAGATATGATGCCGTCATTCCCTGAGATCAGCAAGGACTGGCTGAAACGGGCCAAGCGGAGATATGCCGCGTCGTTCATGGGCGGCGAGTTCGATCGGATACCCGTTGACCCGATGATGCTCTCGCACGCCACCGTGGCGTGCGGATACACGGTCCGCGATTTTTATGAGAGACCGGAGCTCGGGGCGCATTGCCTCGCGTACGTGCAGGAGATGTATGATCTTTTACCCGTGACGAAATACTATTTCGCGCACCCCTGGTTACCGGAACTGGGCGTGAATTTAAAATTCATGGACCTTACCGCGCCCGTGCCGGTGAACACTGTCGTGAACGCACCGGAGGATGTAGATAAATTGCATGTACCCGATCTCAAAGAAATTGAGAAAGGTTACACATACAACAGACTGACGAACGCGTCCCGTTACATCAAAGAGAAACTGCCGGACATGTTCATACCGCTCGCGTACTGTCCGGAACCGGTGGGTTCCGCCGCGGAGCTTTGCGGTGTCGAGGAATTCCTGATGTGGACCGAAACTGAACGGGATCTCGTTAAAAAACTGATAGACGTTTACGTGGAGACAGCGATAACCGGCGCCGAGGCGCTGGCGAACGCTTACGGGAGCGCGCTGATAAGCACCGGCGCGGTGCTCGAGAACAGCGATACGATGTCTCCCGAGACGATAAAGGACATATCTCCGCCGGCATTGGAGAAACTTGTGAAAGGATGCCTCATGAAAGGCGCCGGACCGCAGATATTCTATCATTTCTGCGGCAACCGTTCATTGGATTACGGATTGTACGTGAACGATATCGTGATAACACCGTTCACGATAATGCAGATGGGCTATTACGATCGGGAACCGTTCCCGGCAAAGATAATGAAAGAACTGTACGGAACGCGAGCGACGATAATGCCTTCCGTTGATACAAAATTATTCGTTCTGCCCGATAACATGAAGATATATGAGCAAGCCAAAAAACAACTGATCGACGGCCGTGACAGCAAGATGGGCTGCATCTTAGGGACATGCTGTGAGGTCCCGCCGAACTCACATCCCGCGAATATACGGACGCTGGTGAAAGCGGCCGAGGACTTCGGAAGCTACGGTTCGTGGTGATCCTGTCCCCTTGATCTGTCCTTGCCTGTCGCACAGCGTAAAAGTAATAGCGGATGACCTGTTCTCAGATGTATGGGCACGGAAGAGGTTCTTGCGAAGCTTCGCGCGGATAAAAGCGTAAAAGCAGCCTTCCCCCTGAACGGCGAGATATACGATATCGCGGTGGGCGAAGAGATGAGCATAAAAGAATCGTCAATGGGCATGCCGCTCGTGAACCGTGCGCTTGAGGAGATGCTCAGAAGGGAATTTGCGGTGTGCATATTCTGCGACGGCGATTTTGATCCGCCCATGGATCACGTCATTGTGATGGAAGACGGCGCAGGCAACAGGATCGGTCACGACATCCCGAAATGCATGGCCGGCAGTAAGGACGATGATCCCAATGCCTTTTGGCTTTGTGATGATTTTGTGATATATCCCGAAAAAGCGGGTACTGATGAGACGGTGATGGTATTACTTCCCCAGGATGTAACGACGGTCGGAAATGATGAGGGAGTTAAGAACGCAATAGTCATGTATCCCGCCACGACCACCGACATGATACTGAAAAGACATTTCGGTATATCGGGAAAAGATATCACGGCGGCATCCGCGATACTCGCGTTCGATCTTATTTGACCGGGAAGCGTCCTCAGAAGGGCGTTAAAGATGGGATGAAAAAAATATAACGCGATTTAACAAAGTTTATAAACAAGTTATATAATTGAGGTTCAAGGGAAAGCACTCAAGCCTTCCTATTCACTATCACAATCACATGCCGCCCAGGAAGGCGGCAAAAAAGTCAAGAGATCGGTCACCGTTCCTCGGAGAGGAACGGGACAGAATGATACGAGGCCGTGGTTAACGGACTGATACGGTCATGCCGTATGAAAACGCGACAAGCGTGCAGATACCGGAAGATAGAGGGTTTTCCTGACAACAACCGGATGGTACGGAAATGAACAACATAGATCCAAATACAACCAAATACATGATAAAAGCAAGGCTCACCGCCGACGGCATAGTTGAGAAACCTGACGTCGTAGGCGCCATATTCGGCCAGACCGAAGGTCTGCTCGGGGAGGAGCTTGACCTCAGGGACCTGCAGAAGTCCGGAAGGATCGGCAGGATAGAGGCGGACGTCACATCGAAGGGCGGAAAGTCCGACGGGCTTGTGTACATATCATCAAGCCTCGATCAGGTGGAGACGGCGGTCCTCGCATCCGCGCTGGAGACGATAGACCGCGTCGGTCCCTGCAAAGCTAATATTAAAGTATTGGGAATAGAAGATGTGCGCATATCCAAGCGCGAAAAAGTTATTGATCGTGCGAAAGAACTGCTTAACGATCTCATAAAACAATCAAAGGGAACGAGCACCGACCTCACCGACAGCATAAGGCAGAGCGTGCAGGTGGAAGAGATAACATCATACGGGAAGGACAAATGCCCTGCCGGACCGAATGTAAAGACATCGGAGGCGATAATAATCGTCGAAGGCAGATCGGACGTCCTCAATCTTCTGAAAGCGGGCATAAAGAATGCTATAGCCGTCGAAGGAACGAACATACCGCCGACGGTACAGGAGCTCTCCCGTGAAAAAGTTGTAACAGCATTCGTGGACGGCGACAGGGGAGGCGAACTCATTTTGAGAGAATTGTTCCAGGTTGCCGAGGTGGACTTCGTTGCCCGTGCGCCCCGCGCGCACGAGGTTGAGGAACTTTCCGCGAAGCAGATCGTCAAATGCCTCAGGAATAAAGTTCCGGGTGACCAGTACATGGAGATGAACGGTCTCTCTGACGATGACGATAATAAGCACGGCAGGGACGACGAAAGGCGCGGCGATAAACGCGAGGAGCGCGAGGAACGTCACGAGAGACAGGACCGCCATGAAAGGCAGGACCGTGACGGCCGTGACAGACGGGACGACAGAGGTAAACGTGAATTACGTGACAGAAGACCGAAGTTCAACTCCGAGGCCGCCGAGAGGTACAAGAAGAAAGCGGTGACGGAGGAGCCCTCAGAAAACACAGAGAGCGAAGAGCCTTCGGAGAGCACGGAGAGCGAGGAACCGCAGGTACAGGAGAGACCGCAGCGCGGCGAGAGAGAGGATAAGAAGACCAGAGGACGCGGTAAGAAAGAAACGGCAAGGCCCAAAGTACTGTCGGAAGAGCAGGAGGCGCTCCGTGACATGTTACTGGAGATGTCCTCGACACACAACGCGAAAATACTGAACGCGGAGAACGAGACGATAAAGGAAGTCGCGGTGAAAGAACTTGTCGATACTCTGAAGAACGATTCCGAGGGCGTCTCAAAGATAGTCTTCGACGGCGTCATATCCCAAAGGATATTAGATGTATCCGCGGAAAAGGGAGTGGACACGATCATCGGCACGCGCAAGGGCAACATCGCAAAGATGCCTGCCGGTATAACAATATGGACGAAGGAAGATCTGTATTAACATGACCAAGAAGAGAAGGATAAAGGAATGGAAGGACCTCGAAGGTCTGAAGAGCACCGAGGAGATCGAGATACCCTCGGACCCGCTTGACCGGGTGCTCGGCCAGGAGGAAGCTATCGAACTTGCAAAGATAGCCGCGGTACAGCGCAGGCATCTGCTGCTGGTCGGCCCTCCCGGCACCGGGAAATCGATGATAGCCCAGGCCATCTCCCTTCATCTTCCCAAACCCCGTTCGGAGGTGCGCGTGGTCAACAACCCCGAGAATCCCGAACGTCCTATACTCGAAGTTGTCGAAGAATCGTACGTCATCGAGGAGAACATCTCAAAAGCGGGTGCAACTGGAGAATTGCTTGATCCCGAGAAGGCGCCGGCGAACATCGCCGAGCGTCTGGGATATCTCTGCAAGAACTGTCATAAATATTCGGTGTACAGCGACAGGGCATGCCCCCACTGCGGAAAATCGAAAGCGGACGTCGGAGGAAGCACGAACCCGTTCGGTGATATACTCGGAACAATGCTGGAATCGGCGATGCCGCAGGTGTCGCTCGGAAAGAACGCCGTGACGACAACGAGAAGGAACGCCGACGGTACTGAAGAAACGGTAGTCTTCGAACGTGCCGGCGACAAGATACGGATGCTCGATCAGAAGACGCTGGAGAAACGGCGCGAGCTCGATAAGACGTCCAACCGTAAAACATTGGTGAAGCTTGAGCGCAATCCCTTTGTCCTCGCCACCGGCGCGTCCGAGACGGAACTGCTCGGGGACGTAAGGCACGACCCGTACGGCGGTCACAACAATTTGGGAACGCCTGCATATGAGAGAGTGATCGCCGGTGCCATACACGAGGCGCATGACGGCGTACTTTTCATAGATGAGATATCCCATTTGGGGAATCTGCAGAGATTCATTCTTACAGCGATGCAGGATCATAAATTCCCGATCGCGGGAAGGAACCCGCAGAGCGCCGGAGCAAGTGTGAAAGTTGATAATGTGCCGTGCGACTTCATACTGGTGGCGGCGTGCAACATACAGGACCTTGAGAACATATTGTCACCGCTCAGGTCGAGGATAATCGGCGGCGGGTACGAAGTGTTAATAGACACCGCGATGCCCGATACCCCGAGGAACCGCGCCAGATACGCGCAGTTCGTTGCTCAGGAAATTCAGATGGACGGCCGTATACCCCATGCGACCATGGAAGCGGTGAAGATGATAATCGACGAGGGGAAGTCAAGAGCGAAAGCGGACAACCAGCCGGGCGGTCTTACTCTTCGTCTAAGAGAGCTGGGCGGCCTGATAAGGGCGGCCGGCGACATAGCAAAGACAGAGGGCGCCGCACTGATAGACGTTGATCACATAAAACGCGCGATAAAGCGTTCAAAACCGGCTGAGGAGCAGATCAAGGACAAGTACGGATCGTACATGAAAGGTCTCTCGAAGGATGTTTCCGAATCGCAGAAGGAGAAGTCACCGTACTATATGCACAATGAGCATGTGGGCGACCAGATGTTCAACTGACGGTCTTGCTGATCTTTGGTTTCGTTCATATTATATATCTGAACTCAGATAAGAATAGCAGGAGATGGATAACGGCTCCCGAAGGAGCCGGACAGCTTTGGGCTGTCAATCCTCGCAATCGCCGCGATTCACGGCCAATCGATAATGATTGTCACGTGTTCCGTGACGATCACGATGCGGAACCCTCCGCGGGGATTTCTAGAGATAGAAATCATACTTCCACCTCCTGCCGGGATGGTTCCGGTTCCGCCGATGCTTTAGGGAGGATCGGCGGTTCCGGTCTTCCCACCTTATCGGCATTCTTCAGTAAGCCAAAGGGATATTTATTGATATCTTTAAGCTACCGAAAAGAGCGCTGGCATCATGTGAATGTAACGGCGCTCAGATGTTCAGCTGAAGTATCAGGTCCATTTTGACGGCGTCCCCGCCGTTGTTGTAATAATTCCTTAATACCTCTGTGGCAACGAAACCGTGCCGTTTGTAAAAGCTTATTGCACGCATATTGGACGGACGGACCTCTAATGAAATGTGGATGATGCCGTTCATCATCGCTATGTGCTTCAGATGCACCAGCATCTTCGAGCCGACGCCAAAGGAACGGTGATCGCGGTCGACGGCGAACATCATTATCCTTGCATGCGAGCTGTCTGTCTTCGACACGAATAAGAGACCGATCGGCCTGCCGGAGAAGTCGCACGCCACGATCTGACCTTTAGGCCACTGTAAATGGAAATACGAGAGCATCTCCTGCCTGAATGATTCGTCAAGCGAATCGCACAGTATCTCGTACAGCCTTTCCGAGTCGCTTGGGTCGTACTCCCTTATCATCATCTTCTTCTTCCTCTCATTCTTACGAACACTGTGACCGCCAGTATGGCCAGCAGTATTGCAATGAAAGGCGCATATTTAACGTATGGTTCGAAGAACGCGGTATTTGCGCCCTTGGGATGGATCATGACCGTGAACTCATAATAATATACGGACCCCGACGGGTCCGTTGCCATCAGGACACAATGATTCACGCCTTCCGGGAATGTCATTGCTATCTTGATACCGCTGCGGTCTGCGATACCGTCGCCGTCGGTGTCCCATCCGAACAATGTTCCCTGAGGGAATGTGCTTGATGATGCGTCAAGTATCACCGCCTCGCCGGCGGTATCGCCCGTGACGTTCACTTCCAGTCTGACGCTCATGTCCACCGAACCCCAGTCTGTCAGGAAATAATACGCATAATAGTCCGCGACATCGGCGGAATATATCACCGCCGCAGCCTCCCGGTTATTCATGAACGCCGCATTGCTCCAGTTGATCGATGATATCCATACCGTATCGTCGATTATAACGCCCTTATTGTGTGTCAGCCCGAAACCTTCGCCGCCGCTTATCGTCCTGGCCTGCATGCCGTCCATATCGTTAATTATTGAGACAACGGTGTAATTGTCCCTGCTGACGCCGTCATCGTCCGTCGCGAACGTCACGTCAGCCAATATCCTTACGTCAACGCCGCTGTTCGAAGCGGTCAGCGACCACGACAGCGGCGACTGTACTGTCGTGTCCGTCCATGTGTACTGTATGGTCATCTGTTCAGCGTATATCCTCTCCGATGCGCCGGAGATCTCCTGCTTAAGATATTCGAATGAAAAATCCGGACTTATGACGGGCCTCACGGAAGCATTGAACGTTTCGTAATGTGAGACAATTCTGGGCTTATACTGCGGCACCGATATCGATGCTGCTGAGGGATAAATTTCTTTCAGGCCGAACAGATCATATCTTGACGGGTCGCAGTCCGATGTGAAGATATGACGCATATATTCCGCGTATCCGTCGCTCTCTATTACCGCGCCCCATCCCCTGTTCCCGGTGAACGACGATTCCCTCCAGTTCTCGGAGGTTATCGCAACGGTGCGCGAATCTATCACCGCGTACTTGTTGTGCACCAGATCATAACGTTTGTATCCGTCATGACCCTTAAGGAAATAGACGGACGCGCCTTTTTCATACAGCGCCGTCATATACCGTATCTCCGTATCGGGAACACCGCCCGCAGGAGAGCCCTCGAGGAATATCGTCACTGATACGCCTCTCTCCATCAGCGCCATCAGTAACGATACTATGTCCCTGTGGTCCAGTATGTAAATTGATATCAATACCTCATCGGATGCGTCCTCAAGCGCAGCGAATACCGGATCGCCCTTCGAATCGGGGAAGACGAACGGTGTTATGAGAGCATCGAACATACCTGCGGAATTTATCTTCTCTCCGGTACGGCCTGCGGAGGAAAGTCTCCAGTCGTTCGCAGTATCGGTATCGAACATTGAATAACGAATTGCCATCTTGCCCGATGTTATACGGCCGAATGCGTCCCCTTTCCATCCCTTCACGGAAGTATCGCCGTTACCGTAGACGAACGTGTCTATCACTTCGCCGTTGGACGTTTTCCTGAGCATCACCTCATCGCCAGCGTCCGCCAATATGAACGACTTCGCGACGATGCCGTTCGTCCCGTATATCATGACGTTGCGATCGGTCAGCCACGTATCCGGTGCTGCGCTTGATATCGTGACGGCCGTCTTTGGCTGCACGTAAATGTCTGCATTGAATCTGACGGTCCCCTCGCCGTCGTCAAGATAATAATTTTTCAGATTGACGGTCACGGAACCGGCGTTGTATAAAGTGACCGCCTCAAAGCTGCCCGCCGGCATTATCTCATACAGCCAAAGATGTTCGTCGTTGTCCCCCGAGGCCCCGCAGGAGAGGAACGGTACGGCCAGTATGACCGTAACTGCAAGAATAGCGGCTATCCTGTTCATCGACCGAATAATTCATTGCAGCTATTGAATGACAATTACTACAGTTATACTACAAGTACTGTATCAGGTCGAGCAGCGCACCCTTCGGATCGTCCGCCCTGATGATGCCTGACGCTAAAAGTACACCGTCCGCGCCCAGTTCCAATGCCGCCTTCACATCCTTCCCCGTCTTTATGCCGGCGCCGCAAAGCACGGAGATGTCGCGGCTCTCCTTCTTCACGGATGTTACGGTATTTTTTACTATATAGGGATCGGCGTCCGTTACGGACACATTGCCGCCTATCAGCTCGGGAGGCTCGACGGCAATGATGTCCGGACGGAACTTTGCGATGCGCACCGCCGCTTCCACGGAATCAGCGCACACGATAGTCAGTAAATTTAATTCTCCGCACATTTTGATCGCTTTGGATATCGTGTCGTCGGTGCTTTTGTGCTCCGTATGGTTTATCAGCGTCCCGAAAGCGCCGGCGCCTTTGATCACCGACGGCGTCATCCATCCTGTGGACGCTCCCGCCGGAAAAGGATCGGCGTTCTGCGCCAATACCGGAATTTTGATGCTTCTCGCGATTATCCCGAGCTCCGGCGCGGGCGGACATACAGCGATGGCAACACCGGAATCCTTTGAAACTGCGGCGCACATCTTGGTGATGTTCAGCGCCTTCGCTCCCTCCGCTTCCTCGTAGACCTTGAAATTTATGACGATGCTCGGTTTCGGCAATTTAATCAATTCTTTCGAACCTCTTGGTCAGTTCCTTCAGGACCTCCGGTCTTGAAGTATATTCCATCTCATCGGGTGATAATATCGCAGGCATGAACGGCCCGTGGCCTCTCATCATCTTGCTCGCCTTCACCGCGTTCGAGCGTACGTGGTCCCATTCGCTTCCGGAGAAGAAGTCTATCGGCGTGTGCGTGCCCGGTTTCGAATTCATCGGCTCGACGCCCTGGAATTTTCCCTCGTTCAGCTGAAGGC
>JGI24702J35022_10001369_pt1 | contig 15128 bp, 9 predicted proteins | sample TergutTh196P4_FD_35022 | JGI IMG/M metagenome (IMG submission 35022)
CGGCTCATCGCTTATAAGGAGCAGCGGTGACAGTGGCGGTCCCTCCGCAGACGGCGGCTACGACCTTCCTGTAAGAGCCGGTGGCGGCGGTAAAATCGGCGCGGATATTATTGACGTACCGCATCATGGCTCAAAAAACTCAAGCGGCGAGGATTTCATTTCGGCGGTTAGTCCATCTATCGCAGTTTTTGAAGCCGGTAAAAATAATTACGGGCATCCGGATGAAAACGTAATTTTAAACTATCAAAACGCCGGGGCGGATATTTTGAGGACGGATCTCGACGGAACAGTATCAATCCGGTATGAAGCCGGCGTCGGCTACAAAGTCGCCTGTTTTAATTCAGCTGAAAACCAATATGCTTGGCTGGCTTGGCTTAGAAAATAACTGTAAATAGCTCATATTACGCGTTGCATGTCCCAAAGAGGCTGTGATATCATAATGTGATATCACTATTAGAACCACAAAATATCAGGAGGCGGCGCAATTGAGCCTCAGTATACTCAGGCAAGAGTTGAAAAGCGATATAATCAGAAACATTTATCTGTTCTACGGACCGGAAACATATCTGCTGAATTACTATGTGGATAACATAAAAGTTAAGCTTCTTGACCCTATGACCCGGCAGGTCAACTTAAACGTATTTGAAGACGCAGCTGATATACAAAGTATAGTGTCCTGTTGTACAACACTACCTATGTTCGCAGAGAAGCGGGTGGTTGTTCTGAAAAATACCGGACTTTTGAAACCGTCGAAAACCGGTGGGTTAACCGGAGAACCAACCGCAGGACCGAGAGGCGTGGCAATCGGCGCAAAAGGACAAACCGGAAATACAAAAGCAGAGATTCTTTGCAGTCTCTTTAAGGATTTTTCGGATTCCACATGCTTAATCATTATTGAAGAATCAGTTGATAAAAGGCTAAAGCTCTATAAAGAAGCTGTTAAGTATGGTCTTCCCGTTGAATTCCCATTGCAGTCCATAACCGATCTTGAGGTATGGGTTAAGAATCTATGCCATAGAGAAGGAAAGGCCTTTGAAGGAAGGGCGCTTACCGCATTCATGCAAAAGTGCGAGCCTTTTATGGCGGATATCAAAAATGAAATTGATAAGTTGATTCTATACTCGAACACAAGAAATATAATCGGGATGACCGACATTGACGCTGTTTGTTCATTCTCTATCAAGACAAGAGTTTTCGATCTGATTGATACGATCGCAACCGGAAACAGACTCAAGGCTATCCAGGAATTGAGAGAACTGATAGCAGTAAAAGTACCTGAGCATATGATTTTGGCTATGATTTCCAAGCACTTTATTCAATTGAGACACTTAAAAAGTTTAGCCGATAACAAAGTGAGCATGAATGACGCCACATCAGCCCTTGGCTTAAAGCCGTATCCCGCAAAAAAAATGTGGCGTCAGTGCACAAAATTCCAATTTTCAAAACTCGATGACGTTGTGCTAAAATGTTATCGACAGGACGCAGCTATCAAAAGCGGCGAAATATCCGCCGACTGCGCACTTGAATTGCTTATTGCGTCAATTTGACTTTGACCTGTTATATGCTCTTGCAAGTCTTGATTTCCTGCGAGCGGCTGTATTCCTGTGAATGAGCTTTTTTGACGCCGCCTTATCAATAAGGCTAAATGTATCGTTAAGAGCCGTCTGAGCCCCGTCTCCTGTGTTTATTGCAGCCTTGCTCTTCTTAATGGAAGATTTCAGCGCCGACTTTCTCATTACATTTCTCAGTGTCTTTGCTTTGCTCACTTTCACGCGTTTAATAGCTGACTTAATATTGGGCAAGTATTCTCCCCTCCTAAAAAATTATTATATAAATAGTTTAAAAACAGTTACTTCAAATAGCGTCTCGCGCCTACATACCTTGCCGCGTAAGAACCGGAATTCAGGTTACTGATAGTAACGCCCTTCCCGCCCCCACCAGATGACGAATGTATAAAATTGCCGTCGCCGATATAAATACCCACATGGGAAACCGTCCTATTCGACGAGCTTCTCCCAAAGAAAACAAGATCGCCAGTCCTGAGATTTGACTTCGAGACCTCACTGCCGCTCCGAGACTGATCCCTTGAAGTTCTTGGGATTGAAACGCCGAATTGCCTCATAACATAAGAAGTAAATCCCGAACAGTCAAATCCACTCGGGGTGGTTCCCCCCCATTTGTATCTTATCCCCATAAATTGCCTTGCAAAGCTAATAAGGTCGCTTCCTACCGCAGACGACCCACTCCCGGCTTTGACGTTAGTCTCTGTCGTTCTGGCTGTCTTTGTCTTTGATGCGCCGCTACTGCCGCCACTCTTAGTGGTGGTTGTATCTGCAACGGCTACCTGTTCGGGCCTGATTTCCTTCAAGAACATTTTGTTGACATAGCCAACCTGTCCGTCCGGCAACCTGATTTTGCGCCATTCGCCGAGCTTTTCTATTACCGTGACGACTGTATCTTTTTCCAAACTCAGCTTGATTTCCGCTTCCAAGTCAGGATTATCCCTGAAGTTGACGTTATTCCCGTTAATTTCCATCTTCTCGGTCGGTCTCGCCGGCTCGCTGATACTTCCCATAACGGTACTCTGCGAACTGACGTCAACGCCATCCATGACTCCCCTGTATGATATGCCGACAATCTTAGCGAACTGGTCGTTTATCCAGCCGTTCTCTCCGCTTGGCAGTTTAATTTTGAACCAGTCCACAAACCTGTCGAGCACTATATATCTTTCATACCTTTGCACTTTTCCTACTACGAGTTCATCTGTTCCGGGGCCTTTTCTGACGTTGACGTCATCCCCCGCAACTTGAATCACCTCAAAGTCTACCTTTAGGTATTCGGTCACAACCCATCCAGTCACATCCTTGAACGCTATCTGATACCAATCGCCTTTCATGTCAATAACTCTCACTTCGGCGCCTTGGGACAGTTTGATAATAACCTCTGACTCCTTGTCAGCTTCTCTTCGGACGTTTAACAGATCGGCTGTGACCAATCCGTTATCCGAAGCAAAGGCTACGATCATCGCTGACAGTGCCGCCAGAACAACTATGACTGACGCCACAATCAGCTTTTTAGGTTTTATCACTTGTTTATCCTCCCGTTAATACTCGAAAGTGTTATTCCATAATACCGTATATTTTCTTAATGCAGCGTATTCTTTTCTTAATGCCGTGTTTTCTCTTCTTATTCGGTCATATTATATATTTTAGCGCGTTTTTTGTCAACTTACCGCGCTACCAGCGCTTGGCATTTCCACCGCCTTATCAACGCTACTAGCGCCTGGCACTTACCACCACTACCCGCACCTGGCATTTCCCTCCGCTACCCGCGGCCTGGTACTTACCACCGCCTTACAAACGCCTGGCACTTACCACCGCACTACCAACGCTTCCAGCGCTTGGCATTTCCACCGCTACCCGCGCCTGGCATTTCCACCGCCTTATCAACGCTACTAGCGCCTGGCACTTACCACCACTACCCGCACCTGGCATTTCCCTCCGCTACCAACGCCTGGCACTACGCAAGCGGCGATTGTGCGTGCCTCTTTATTTTCTTTGTCGTGGTTTTTGCAAACTCAACGTCGCGCAAATAGACTTTGCGAATATACTTGTAAAGGACATTTCCCCTGTTAACTTCATGGATTATATCCTCGATGATTTTCTTGATTTCGTCCCTTGATTTTTCTCCATGCGCCTCCCGAATATAATCGCTGTTGGGCAGAACCTGAATACAAATGGTAGTCTCCTTACTGCCCTCGTCGTATTCTCCGAAAACCATGCATTCAGCTATCTCCTGACGCCTTCCTACCAGTGTTTCGAGCTCCTCGGGATAGATGTTCTTTCCGTTTTTTGTCACAATGACATTCTTTTCCCGCCCGGTTATTATCACGAAGCCCTCTTTATCTATCTTCGCCAAATCTCCGGTCTTAAACCAACCGTCCTCAAAAGCGGCGGCGGTAGCTTCCTCATCACGATAATACCCAACCATGACATTGCCGCCACGGCATGCAATTTCCCCAATGCCATCCTCGTCCCTGTTTATCAGCTTTATATCCATACACGGCATCGTCAGCCCACCCGCGTCATCCCGGTAGTGTTTATCTCGGTTAAGCGCTACAATTGGCGAGCATTCGGTTATACCATAACCTTGGAGAAAATTGATTCCAAGATTGCGAAAACCCTTTGAAATCACCGGGTCAATTCCTGCGGCCCCCGAGATAAACAGTCTGACCCGCCCTCCAAAGTTTTCGTGTATCTGAGCAAACAACTTATGACGCATGTCGACGCCAATCGCTGAGAGCAGTCCGGAAATCTTAAGGCCTGTTTTCAATTTACCCTCAATTTTATTCTTTCTCGCAGTCGCCCACAAACGTCTGTACATAGTCTCAAACATGGCGGGCACGCTCAACACAACCGTCGCTTTCACCTCTTTTAAGTTGGGGGCGACATACTTTAACCCGTCGCAGTAGGCAACGCTGGCGCCACGGTATATCGGGCACAAGAACCCGCAAGTACACTCATATGTGTGGTGAAGTGGCAGGACCGACAGGAATATATCATCAATGAATATGTCAATCATCTGACACATCGCCATAAGGTTTGTTGCGATGTTATGCTGTGATAGAAGCACCCCTTTAGGCGTTGCGGTGGTTCCGGACGTGAATAGCAGGATTTTTGCCTCCGTAGGGTCTGCGGCCACATCGTCAAACAGGCTGAAACCTGACTTTAGCAATTCTTTGCCCTTATCAAGCGCGCGAGCAAAGCTCAATTCCCCGGCAGCGTCTTCGGGAATATCCATATTGATCAGTATTGCCGGGTTCTCCTGCGCCAGATTCCACTCTTTCACGCACTCGCTCAGTTTTGACGAGTACACTACGCATCCAACTTCGGCTGTGTTCAGAAGAGTATGTATATCCACGCGCGGCAGCTCTTTATCTATTGGGACGACCATTTTCGCGCTGAAAACGGCGGCGAGATAGGTGATCGGCCACTCGTACCTGTTTTCAGATACAACCGCAACCTTTTTATCCTTCATTCCAAGATTGAGCAGCGCTGCGCACATCTCATGCACGTCTTCATTGAATTCCATATAACTAACAGGCTCGAACGGCTGTCCCTCCGACGGCCTGACCCAGAAAGCAGGGCGCTCTCCGTACATCTCCACACTNTTGGAAAGCATATCCCTTAAATCGGTTATTTGATGGGTCTTATAAAGCGGGTAATTTGACGGGTTCATAACAACCTCCGTTTCATTCTTATTATATATCATTTATATCATTATATATTAAAATGCTTATTATTTGTATATATTTATTCGATAATTGGCTTTATTTGTAAAACTTTTTATTGACTGTTTATTGACTGTTTATTGACTGTTTATTGACTGTTTATTGACTGTTTATTAACTATTTATTGACATTCATCGACTATTTATTAACGTTAATGCTTTTTTCCATCCTTTTCCCGACAAAGAAAAACACCGAAATAATCGCCGCTGCCGAAGCAATAAAGTACATTGCCTGGAATTCCGATATCCACGCAGCCCCCTTTAACAGAGGAATCAACGCCGGCCTCAGCAGATTTCCGACGATCGGGCCAAGCAAAATCCCAGTCCCATGTACCACCATAAACCATGTCTCATAATTTGTAATGTTGTCCTCAGGCATAACGCTGTACCTGTAATTGAAAACAATTACATTAAATCCGGCGCTCCCGACTCCCCCAAAGAACGCAGCAATAAATGGAATAATGACGTTGCCCCTAAACAGGAATCCATATATAAGCTGCTCGAGAGCAAGTATAATAGCGGAGATTTTGAATGCGGGAATTATACCTTTCCGCTTCTCGAAGTTCCTCCAGAATACCGTGCTCACTATCATTACCGTATAAGTCAGCACTAAAATGATTGAAATGACTTTATATGAAAAGCCCATGTACTTAATGAGGTACAGTGAAGTAAACGCCGATGAGGCGTAATACGACATGTAGAATAAAGCTGAGAAAATCAAAAAATTCCTAAAAGTCCTGTTTTTGAAAGGTGCCGCCAGAAGTGAGGGAGTCATCGTGTTAACGTTCTTCCCCTCTCCTGAAACATATGGGATTTTTAGCAAAACCAGAACATCCGATATGGATAAAATGAAGCTTACTGAAAACACTACTGTGAAACCGATCAATCCACCGCCAAAGGCATCCAACACAAAGCCCATGACAACGCTGGTAAGAGTAAATGATATCCGCAGCCATAAAAACCGCATATAAATGAATGGGGTGCGCTCCTCTCTCGGGATTGAAGCCATCAACCAGATATTTGCGCCAACATTGTAAACGCTCCAGATGAGATTCCCCACTATGACCATTGTGGCGGCGTAATACGGCGTTAAACCGCCTCTATTTGCAAAATGCGGCAGAGCTATAACCGAACAAATGATTGAGCGGGATACAACATTTGTCAAGATCAAAAAGCGTTTGGTCTTTTTTATTCTGTTGAATATATAGAATGACGTGAGGGCAAAAATCGTGGCCCATACATTTGCCGTATTAATCAAACCCACAAGGAAGTCAGGCGCTTGCAAATGTACAAAGAAACCAGAAATGAAGGCGCCGGTCGTCAAAATTATGGCGGCGTTTATCAAAACGCCGTCCACAATAAACAGAAGCCCATTCTTCCCGCATATCATCGCCTTACTCTTCAGTGAGCTATATAAACGCTTCATAAGCTAGTCACTCTGCCCTGAGATTCTCCCTATATCAGATAATAATTCAGACGAAGTCCGACGGTGCGCGCTCAAGTCCAAATCAACGCCATTCTGCACAGCACAACGGTACAACCTAACGGTACAGCCCAACTACGACGCCTATCGGCGCATCTCCGAATCGTAATTGTCCAGTCTAACGGCACGGCGCAACGGCACTGCCTAACGGTACAGCCCAACTGCAATGCCCAGCAGTTTAGCCCAACTACGACGCCTATCGGCGCATCTCCGAATCGTAATTGTCCAGTCTAACGGCACGGCGCAACGGTACTGCCTAACGGTACAGCCCAACTCCATTGCCTATCGGCGTACCTCCAAATCGTAATTGTCCAGAGTAACGGCATTGCCTAACGTCGTCGCGTCTCCGAATCGTAATTGTCCAGATACTCGCTAATGACGTTGCTGATATTGGAATCTTTAACAACTACCGAAATCTCGATCCTTCTATTCTTCTGCATAGACTCTTCATCCTCTCCCAGGGAAATGGGCCGGAACTTTGAAAACCCGGTTACGCCAAAATATCTGGCGTATTTCTCCTCAAGGGCGGGATTAGACTCCATCATATAGTTCACAACCGCTCCAGCCCGCTCTGATGAGAGCCTTCTGTTTGCATCTGCCGAGCCAACTGAGTCGGTATGCCCTTCAATATTTATCATTTCTATATAATCCCTGGTATCCTCGTCATCCAGGATTTCCTCGAAAGCCACGGCAAACAAGTCAAGCAACTCTTTGCCTTCTTCCTTGATCTGTGAAGATCCGAAATCAAAAAAAAGCGTTTCATTTATAATAATGTTCGCGCTATCCCCTATTGTGACTAAATCCGCGCCTCCTACGCTTTCTAAACCTTCTAAACCTTCAATGCCTGAAATCGGATATCTCACGAGTTTTGATTCAATTGAATCTTTCACCTTGTTAAGAATCTCAAGGCGCATTACCGCTATTTCCTGAAGCCTAACTCTCAGATTTCCCAATTCAATATTGCTATCAGCAATTATCTGCCTCTGGCTCTCTATCTCCGTTTCGCGGTTTTCAATCTCCATTTCGGATACTTCAAGATCTCTTTTGCCTCTCTCCACTTCCGCTCTGGTACGCTCAATCTCACTGCGCATTAATTCGAGTTCATCACGCAGCAACTCAAGGTTTGTCTCCGCCTCGCCGATCTCTAACCCTTTTATCCATAGCTCATCTCGAGTGATATCCAGCGCGAGTTCGGTATCCTGCAGCTGTCCAAGAGAGAAATCAAGCTTATGCCCTGTGATCACGTTCTGAATATATGAAAGCAGCATTAAAAAGAATAGGATCATCGCTATTGTCGCCATAACATCAGCAAATGACGGCCAAAATTCCTGCACATTAGAAGTGTCTTTAAAATTGCGCGACCTGGTCTTCACTTTATACAACCTGCCCTTTCCATACTGATATAACTGATATAACTGATATAACTGATATAACTGATATAACTGATATAACTGATATAACTGATATAACTGATATAATGGTTATACATCATCGGTTTCGCCGTGACCGCTCATTCTTCGTGGCGCCGACGGCTGGACGCCTGCTTCAGGATAATCGCCTCTGCCACGATGCCTTTGCGAAGCGTCTGCAACTTCAGCTTGGCCCGCGCCGGTTCCGTGATATTTTGGTGGGGCGCCCCTTTCAGGGTTGACAGGGCTTCGGCGTTGAACTTCCGGAACGCGACCGTCAGTATGCCCGGTTGGCCTCGGCTTACTCAATCTCATTGCGAGCTCAGTAACGGCGGCTGCAGCTCCCTTTACCTCCCCCGCCAGCTTGGCAGACTCGGACAGCGTCCTTGCAGAGTCAAATTCTATCTGTTTCTGAGTGTCCGCGATCATATCCGCTAAATCATCGATTTTCCTGTTATTGCCGGCTGGATTCCATGCGGGAGATCGCAGGACTTCCGCAACTTTTGTAAAAGATACGTCCATTAACGCAATTGTATTGCGCAAATTATTATTGATCTCCTCGATGCCCCTTATATCTTCATACAATGTAATAAGTGATCTGTCAAATTTCTCCGCTATTTTCTCGCCGAATTCAATAAACGTTCGTTTCAGGATATCATCTAAATTTCCGTATTCCATAGCCACTGTTCTGTTGATTTTTTTAGCTACACTGTTATCAAGGTATTTTTCAATACTGACCATTACCTTTTCTCTAAGATTTTCAATATTAAACAACACGTTTAGTATGGTCACAAACAACGAGCACGCGACTCCAAACAGGCTGGTTGAGAACGCTGTTGACATGCCTACGAGGGCGGATATCAATCCGGACTCGACAGACTGCAGGATAACAGAAGCGTCATTGTCCCTGAAAAGAAGCACCAAGCTCTGTACTGATATTGTTAGCCCCATAAATGTGCCCAGAAGGCCCAGAACAATCATCATTGAAGTTGAGTGCTTCACAAATCTCTCGGCTGTCAGAGTCCATTTCAGTTCTCTGTTAAAATGATCCTCTATTATCGCCTGAGTGTTAACGTTTTCAGGCTGATCCGTACATGCAAAACTAAACTCTGTTACAATATTCATTAAGATCATCTGGTCAAAACTTGACCCGTCCTGCCCGGTCGCCGCGTTCGCGTCAAGATCTTTTGAAATCGCGCCAAACCTGATTCTCAACACAATCAGGAACGCCACAGAACTGATGAATACGAAAATAATTCCCGCAATTATATAGATTGCCGTGGGATGCAACCCAACCAACGTACTTCTGATCTGTTCAATATAATCCACCATTTTACATCATCCCTTTACTAAGTAATAACTGGATCCATTTAATATTATTGACTGGATCCATTTTAATACTATTGACTGGATCCATTTTAATGCTATTGACTGGGTCCATTTTAATGCTACTAACTAGACCCATTTTCACATTATTAACTAGCAATCGGATATTCCGCGCCGTATTCCCCAGTAGCGTCTAATTCTGCAGCGGCGCCGCCATATACAATCGCATTTCCGGAGCCCTCCTTCGCGACCGGGTCTTCCATCCGCACTTCAAATATGACATCCTTTGAAATCTTGATGGTCGTACCCCTTCCAAGCGATCCGACAGACTCCATCTTGTCCATAACCACAACGGCTTCTTTGACCCCGATTCCTGACAACCGCCCGCCAGTTTTTTTATCACCGCTGATGTAATATAGAGTAAGGCCACGCTCCAGAACGCCAGCGCCTGTGTCGGATCCGTCCGGCATATAAAATCCGATAACAGTCCCGTTTATCTGACCACCCAAGTTGTTAAGCTCAATTCCCGCCGATAGAGTCGATACCCTCGCAGGCGTAAAAACCCCGTCTAATTTAAAACAATAACTTTCACTTTTATCTTCTATTCGACTCATAAGAGCATCTTCTAGTTCCCTATAACTGTTAACATTGTTAATCTTAAACACTTTGTCCCGATTAATATACGTCATAACAGCTTTCTTAACTTGCCTGCCGTCAACCAGCTCGATCACCCTCCCGCTCCTTGATACACTGTATAACAGGCCGTTAACCATAATCATATCGGCCTTTCCGTTGTTCATAACTCCAAGCCCTGTGTCACCATAAGAGAAAATCGCCCTGCCCTCCGCGTCAGCTCGAACCTGACCGGATATCCCGATATTTGATACATATACGTTAAGCCTGTCTGGATATAAAAACTTACTCGCGTTTTCACTGCCAACCCCACTATCGCCATTATCGTAGCTGCCGCCACTGCCGCCGCTGCCACTACCGCTGCTGTTGCCGCCACTGCCACCGCTGCCAATACCGCTGCTGTTGCCACCATTGCCACCGCTGCCGACTGTTGCGCCATTCGCGTTCTCCATTCCACCCGCATCGGTTGCTCCATTCGCTCCGCCCGCGCCTGTCGCTGTTTCTCCGTACGCCGCCTCCACTTTGGCATTTGCCTTCTCCGATAGAAGCTCAAATCCGTACTCCATCAGTTTTGCACTGCCTCTAAATCGTTCCTCAGAGCTGACAGCGCCCATTACCACTGAAATAACCCTGCCTGACGGTCTTTCGGCGTATCCGGCAAAACAATAGCCGGCATTATATATATAACCTGTCTTCAGCCCCTTCGCTCCTTCAAAGGCATAGTCCCTGGAAGGAAGTAATCTGTTGGTTGATCTGATGGTGATCTCACCCGGCTGCCCTTCCTTCAATGTCTTTTGAACCAGACTTGAGGTATTAATAATTTCAGGATAGTCGTTAACAAGCCTGTATGCAACAGTTGCCATTGACCTGGCTGATATTTTAGTGTCCTCATTTTTTCCTGTACCCCTGGGGTGAAAACCATAGAGATCGCTGTTATTTAACCCCGAAGAGTTAACAAATTTCGTATCTGTCAGGCCGAAATTCCGGGCTTTGTCGTTCATCAGCGCAATGAATCCCGTCTCATCCCCGGCAATATACTCTGAAAGTGCAATTGCGCTCGCGTTTGAGGAATTAATCGCAGCTCCGAAATAGAGGTCTTCTATGGAATAAATTGAACCTGTTGGCAGTTGGTACGAACTCAACGACGACACACGGGATATCTTATTTGAATATTCGCTGATCTTTGCCTCATCCGACCATTTTATCTTGTTATTGTTAACTTTTTCAAGCGTCAGGTAAAGAGTCATCAACTTTGTCATACTAGCCGGAACAAGCACATCATCGGAGTTCTTTTCAAAAAGGATTTCCCCTGTATCCGCGTCGACGACGATGTATGCTTTTGCGTTAAGGCTTGGCGCCGACGCAAAGACCGTCAACGGAATCGCAGCCACGGCGACAACAATAATCATCGTCAGCGCCCACTTGCGCAGATTCTCTTTTCTCATGTCAATCAAACTCACGACCATACCTTCCCTAAGCAACTGATATTTTTTTCGCGCTTCATTTGCCTATTCTAACATTTTATCTCATCATGTACAATGCCGAATTCTAATGATCTAATGAGGGTGTGTCTGAGGTGTGTCTGAGGTGTGTCTGAGTGTCTGAATTAAATGGATTTAGTGAATTCAAACGCGGGTATGCGTCTGAATTAATATGCTGGCGTATGCAAGATATTTCTGTCGTTATTATGTCAAAAGCCATTGTTATGTAGGCTTTTTAGAGAATAATTTAAAAAATAGTATTCTAAGGAAGTAACAAATGAATATTATTAGGGTTCTGCTTCAAAAAAAAGCTCCCGCTTGAGGTATTTTCTCAATTAGGAGCTTCGAGTTTTATTCAACTTTTCTAACTATATTTTTATATTTTATTCAGTTTGTCTTTCTAAAGCAGGGATATTACTTTATCAGCCTGAACTCTTTAATGTTATTACCGTTACCCTTGATGTCGTACACGAGCGTATAGCCCTTGAGATGACCTTCAGTAAACGTGTATCTGCCATCAATATTTACATTATTGCCGTTTAGGTTGATTGAGTAGATAAATAATTCCGTTGAACCGTCGAAATACGTTTCAATAACTTGGAATTTTAAAACCACCACATTATTTGATTTTTGAGTAATGCTGATTATATTTTTTGCGCTTGTAGTCGCGTTTACGATGCGCCAGCCAGTCGGTTTAAGGACCAGAGCCGCTATCGTCGTGTTAATCGCGTTCGCGTATCCATCCACAATCGCCTGGTTGCCAATGCCAAGGCCATATACGACTGTTGCTATTGCTGCGTCAACACTGTTGAAGTCAACGTACAAGTCTTTATTCAGCGCTTTCGCTGTAGCTATTGCCGCTTCAACCATTGAGTAGTCTGCTCCTTTGTAAACCAGAGCCGCTATCGCCGTATTGATCGCGCTAGCGTATCCGTCCACAATCGCCTGGTCGCTAACGCCAAGGCTGTATATGACTGCCGCTTTTGCGGCGTCTACACCACTGAAGTCAACGTACAGGTTTTTGTTAAGCGCGTTAGTCGCTGCTATAGCTTCTTCGACGGCTGAATAGTTTGCTTCTTTGTAGACTAGCGCCGCCATCGCCGTGTTGATCGCAATCGCGTATCCGTCCACAATCGACTGATCGCCAACCCCAAGGCCGTATACAACTGCCGCTATTGCGGCGTCTACGCCGCTGAAGTCAACATACAAGTTTTTGTTAAGCGCTTTAACCGCTGCCATAACAGCTTCGACTGCCGAGTAGTCTGCTTCTTTGTAGACCAGAGCCGCTATCGCCGAGTTGATCGCGTTCGCGTATCCGTCCACAATTGCCTGATCGCCAACCCCAAGACCAAAGACAACTGCCGCTATTGCAGTATCTACACCACTAAAGTCCACGTACAAGTTTTTGTTAAGCGCTTTAGCCGCTGCTATCGCCGCTTCGACAGCCGAGTAGTTAGCTCCTTTGTAGACCAGAGCCGCCATCGCCGCGTTGATCGCTCTTGCGTATCCGTCCACAATCGCCTGGTCGCCGGCGCTAAGGCCGTATACGACTGCCGCTATTGCGGCGTCTACGCCACTGAAATCGACGTACAAGTTTTTGTTGAGCGCTTTAGCCGCCGCTATCGCCGCTTCGACTGGTAAGTAGTTTGCTCCCTTATAGACAAGAGCCGCTATCGCCGCGTTGATCGCGTTCGCGTATCCGTCCACAATCGCCTGATCGCCAATTCCAAGGCCGTAGACGACTGCCGCTATTGCGGCGTCTACACTGTTGAAGTCAACGTATAAGTTTTTGTTAAGCGCGTTAGCCGCTGCTATAGCTACTTCGACTGTCGAGTAGTCTGCTCCTTTGTAAATCAGAGCCGCCATCGCCGCGTTGATTGCTCTCGCGTATCCGTCAACAATCGCCTGGTCGCCAACGCCAAGTCCGTATTTGACTGCCGCTATTGCGGCGTCTACCCCGCTGAAGTCAACATACAAGTTTTTGTTAAGCGCTTTAGTCGCTGCTAAGGCAGCTTCGACTGTCGAGTAGTTTGCTTCCTTGTAGACCAGCGCCGCTATTGCCGCGTTGATCGCGCCAGCGTATCCGTTCACAATCGCCTGGTCGCCAACGCCAAGGCCGTATTTAACTGCCGCTATTGCGGCGTCTACGCCGCTGAAGTCAACGTACAAGTTTTTGTTCAGCGCGTTAGCCGCTGCTATCGCTGTTTCAACGACCGAGTAATTGGCTCCTTTATAGACCAGCGCAGCCATCGCCGCATTGATCGCGTTAGCGTATCCGTCTACAATCGCCTGGTCGCCAACGCCAAGGCCGTATTTGACTGCCGCTATTGCGGCGTCTACGCCGCTGAAGTCAACGTACAAGTTTTTACTAAGCGCGTTAGCCGCTGATATGGCAGCTTCGACTGTCGAGTAATCCGCTCCCTTGTAGACCAGAGCCGCTATCGCCGCGTTTATGGCAGACGCGTATCCGTCTATTATTGCTTGGTCTCCGGAGCCCAGACCGTATACAACTGCCGCTATTGCGGCGTCAACGCCGCTGAAATCAACATACAAGTTTTTGTTCAGTGCGTTGGCTGCTGCTATAGCAGCTTCAACTGCCGAGTAATCCGCTTTCTTCACGCCATGCACGTCTTCGTTTAGTTCCTCGTTAGTGATATCAGCAGACGCGTCTACGATGGTCATGCTGTTATTTGAACCGGTTACTGTTACAGTAGTATCAACTGTGACCTTATAGCATCCAATATCATATGTGAGAGTTCGTGTTGCGGTACTGTTGATACCTGTAAACTCTTCAGTCTTTATAACGATGCTGTCATTTGACAAAACGAAAGTAAGAGTGACTGTGGTCGAGCCTGTCCTGTCGCTTTCGCTGCCTGAGTAAGAAGGCGTGGAGTATGATACGCCCATATTTATAATAGTTACATGATCGTCTAGCATTGGGATGGTTTGAGTGTAACTGTCGCCGCACCGTGAACAAGTGTAGGTCATCATGCCTTCCGCTTCACATGTTGCCGGAATCGTTACTACGCCCACATAGTCGTGACCAAGAGCCTCGACGATCCTCGTTTCCACGTGCGTTGGGTCGTTGGCGCATACCCGCGTCTCTTCGCCGTCTTCCTCACAAGTAGCAGGGGTTGTTTCCACCCACTCTCCCCAGTCATGACCAATGGCCTCGACGATCCTCGTTTCCACGTGCGTTGGGTTATTGGCGCACACTCTCGTCTCCTCGCCATCTTCCTCACAAGTAGCAGGGGTTGTTTCCTCCCACTCGCCCCAGTCATGTCCAAGGGCTGCGACAGGCCTCTTCTCCACGTGCGTTGGGTCATTGGCGCACACTCTCGTCTCCTCGCCGTCCTCCTCACAAGTAGCAGGGGTTGTTTCCACCCACTCTCCCCAGTCGTGTCCGAGGGCTGCGACAGGCCTCTTCTCCACGTGCGTTGGGTCGTTGTTGTCAACCCGTGTTTCCTCGCCTTCTTCTTCACAAGTGGCGGGAGTTGTCACTATCCA
>JGI24702J35022_10001372_pt1 | contig 15114 bp, 13 predicted proteins | sample TergutTh196P4_FD_35022 | JGI IMG/M metagenome (IMG submission 35022)
GCCTCACCCGTAGCGTAGCGTTTGACAATCCTGTACTAGCCACAAAACTGCGCGAACTCGGTTTCCCCGATACGCCTGCCCGTTTCAGTCAATTTGCTGATATACTAAGAACTTCCGAACACCGCTCAAACAAAACATTTCTCGTTCTTGACGATTTTCATTTGATACACACCGAACAGGCCCTGCTCTTTGCGGAGCGTTGCGCTCATTTGCGCGTGCCCGGCGCTTGCGTGATAATCATCTCAAGAAACGAACCCGAGATCAACGCTGTTTCTTTGTTTTCGAAAGGTCAAGCAAGCAGAATAATAGAAAACGACCTGTGTTTTACAGACGACGAAATTGTCGATTTCCTCAGATATTTTGGCGTCCCGTTTTCATTACTTGATCTCCCGCAGTTTTCCGACACGACGAAAGGCTGGGCGCTTGCGATAAAACTGCTATCGCTTGTACTAAAAAGGGCGCCTGGGAACATTGACATCGCTCTCAAAACGATGAAACAAAATGTATTCAAACTTATGGAAAGCGAAGCATGGGCAGATTTTTCTGAAAGTACTCAAAGAAAACTTGTAAGGTTATCGCTCATATCTGATTTGCCGCTCACGCCGCTTCGCGAAGCTCTTGACGATGCTTCGCTAATGCGCAACGCTTCCCAGCTGTCGTTGTTTATTTGGTTTGACAGTTTCATTGGTGATTACAGGATCCACCCGCTATACCTTGAATTCCTGCAGAGCAGGCAATCCATATTGTCTGAAGAAGAGAAGCAGGACATGTACAGGAAGGTAGCCGCTTGGTGCGATAGCAACAATTTTTATACAGACGCCGTGAATTACTATGCAAAGTCAAGACAATATGATCGTATCCTAAATATTCTTCTTACACATCCATTTAAACTTCCGCCTGATAACTGTAAATATTTTCTTAGTATATTAGAAGGGATCGACCCGGAAAATAAAGATAAAAGCGACTACAACGTTTTAGTGCTGAAAAACCTTTTTGTACCTCGGCTATATATCGGCATAGGCAAATACGAAAAAGCGCGGGAACTGTCATTCGAAAACATAAGGGAATGGGAACACTCAAGCGAGCCTATTTCTTCATATTTACTATATACCGCATACAGCAATCTGGCTTATATCGATATGTACATATGTACCATAACGCACGAATACAATTTCAAAAAATATATGGAAAAAGCGTTGAGGTATTATAAAATGTCGGCCATCCAGCCTATTGAGGTAACAGGGTCTTTTTCTGTCGTCGACATCCGTTCCTATGCCTGCCTGGTAGGGGAAGGCGCGGACTTGCCGGAATTCGGCCGATTCCTTGAAATTGCAAGGGATACTAACCTGCTTATCGAGGAAACTTATCATAGCATGTTTTATGGTTATGACGATTTAGCGGAATGTGAATTCGCTTTTTTTAGAAATCAGATAAATCAGGCGAGAAGCTGCGCGTACAACGCTATATTGAAAGCACGCGAAAAAAAGCAGTATAGCATCGAGGCTATCGCCCAGTTCTATTTGCTTCGAACGGCGGTACACGAGGGGGATTACCAATTAGTAAACGAAGTACTCCGGCAATTGCACGACCATTTGGACAACCAGCATTTTTGGAACAGTCAAATGCTTTATGACTTGATTACTGGTTCATTTTACGCGTTTGTCGGGCTTACCGATATGGTGCCTTCATGGATTGCCGCCTATGAAAAAGAACCGGTATCTGAAGTTCGCATCCCGGTTAGGGAGCTAATTGTCAGCGTCGGGTATTTCATTTCACTCAAAAAATATAAGCAGGCGCTCGCGATTTTATGTAATTCATATCCGCGCGCTCCGCATGAGCGTTTCTATTTTGGTGAATTGGCAATTACATTACTGCTTGCCGTTACCCGTTACAGGACGGACGATGTTTCGGGAGCGCTCAATGAATTTGAAAAGGCATATGAAATGTCACTGCGCGGAGAATTCGAAATGACTTTTATCGAGCTTGGCACAACTTTCCATGATCTGACGGTAGCCGCGCTGAAACAGAAAAACTGCTCCATCCCTGAACAGTGGTTAAAAACGATTGACCGCAAAGCTGCCATATACGCAAAAAGAGTGAGTTTTATCCGGAATTCGATCAAACGCGCAAGGCGTATCGAAGACGTCGTTACGCTGACGGACAGAGAAAGGGATGTGTTAAGTGATCTGTATTATGGATTGTCTCGCGACGAAATCGCGTCAAACCGTTATTTGTCGATAAACACTGTAAAGAAAATCCTACAGTCGATCTATATGAAGCTTGACGCTAATAACAATGTAGACGCTATCCGTATTGCGATAGAGAAAAAGCTGATAGATTAAGTGGTAAGTTATAGGACTCCGTAGTTTTGCAGCTTTGGGAATCCCCACTGCCTGAGCACCTCAAAGACGCCAACAGCTACCGAATTCGAAAGGTTCAGGCTGCGCGCCCCCGCCAGCATCGGGAAACGCACGCACTGGTTAAGGTTTGCGCGCAGAAGGTCTTCGTCGAGCCCCCTAGTCTCGCTTCCGAAAAAAATGTACGCGCCGTCCTGGTAGTGCTGTTCCGTGTAGATGTGCCTGGCTTTTGTGGAAAAATAGTAAAACTTATAGCCTGATGTATCCGGGGATTTGCCCGTTGCGCTGAGCGCGCCGTCGGTGGCTTTGTCCCAAAAAGCGGAAATATCATCATAATAAGTGATATCAAGCATATGCCAGTAATCCAACCCCGCCCGCTTGAGCTGTCTGTCGTCCGTTTTAAATCCCATTGGCCCGACAAGGTGTAATCTAGTACCTGTTGCAGCGCACGTTCGCGCGACATTGCCAGTGTTCTGAGGTATCTGAGGTTCGACTAAAACGATATTCAGCGTCATTTTAAGCACCCTTTCCAGGCTACCCAGTTAACAGTAACCATAGCGCGTTACTGTTCAGTGGGTGTCCAAAAACTCGCAATGGTTACAGGCTCCGCACACAAGTTTTGGCCATTATTACTAGTTTTCACCAATGTACTAGTGCGTTGGCTGGAACCAACCTGTGTTTTTGGATGCCCGCTGAACAGTTTCCATAGCGTACCACGAACCTTTTTTAATGTCAAAAAGTTCTTGCATTTTGCGTGACACTTTGCTAAAATATTTTGGCATCGACGCACGGCCCCTGATTTTCCGCCGTGTGCGGCGCTTGTAGCGCTGTGGGTAGAAAAGTCGACGGAGCCGGAGGGTGACCGCGCGTAAATAAAATATACGCGAACGGTCGAAAAACAAATAAAAAATGGAGGAAAAACATGTCAGTAGTTTCAATGAAACAGCTCCTTGAAGCCGGCGTACATTTCGGCCACCAAACGAGGCGCTGGAATCCAAAAATGGCACCGTACATCTATATGGAGCGCAACGGAATCTATATCATCGACTTGCAAAAAACCGTCAAGAAACTTGAGGAAGCATACAATTTTATTCGCGATGTTAGCGAAAGCGGTGGCTCCGTACTCTTTGTCGGCACAAAAAAACAAGCCCAGGAAGCTATAAAGGAAGAAGCGGAACGCGTCGGTATGTTCTTCGTAAACGCGCGCTGGCTTGGCGGGATGCTCACCAATTTCAAAACGATGCGCATGAGGATCGACCGACTGGCGCAACTGCGCAAAATGCAGGACGACGGCACTTTTGACATCCTGCCGAAAAAAGAGGTCATCCGGCTCACTAACGAGATTAACAAGCTGGAAAAATATCTCGGCGGAGTCAAGGAAATGAAAAAGCTACCCTCCGCGTTGTTCATCATCGACCCTCGCAAGGAACGCAACGCGATCGCGGAAGCCCGGAAACTCAGTATTCCGATAGTCGCTATTGTCGATACAAATTGCGACCCGGACGAGATCGACTACATCATCCCCGGCAACGACGACGCGATACGCGCGATAAGGCTTATCTCGCAAGCTATGGCCAACGCTGTTTTGGAAAGCCGCCAAGGCGACGACGTCATTGAGCCTACTGACGCGCAGGACAACGAACCGACAATCCGCGTAAACGACGAAATTCCATCTGATGATAATTAGTACCCTATTTGAAAGGATGATATATTTATGGCATTTACAGCAAAAGATGTAAAAGAACTCAGAGAGTTGACCGGTGTCGGTATGATGGACTGCAAAAGAGCGTTGACCGAGTCCGACGGGGATAAGGATAAGGCTGTCGCGTACCTGCGCGAACACGGGCTTGCTACAGCGCAAAAGAAGGCGGGTAGGGTAACCGCTGAGGGCATGGCGTACGCCGACGTCTTCGATGGCGTTGGGGTCGTCGTCGAGGTTAATTCCGAAACTGATTTTGTAGCGAAAAACGACATGTTCGTCGGATTCGTCAAAGGCGTCGCGGCAGTCGTAGCCACGAACGCGCCAGCGGACGTAGATGAGCTGATGGCGCTCCCATATCCCGAAACCGGAAACACGGTAGCGGCGCAGCAGCAAGAAATGATACTGGTTATTGGAGAAAACATCTCAGTGCGCCGATTTGTTCGCTACACCGACGGTTTGAGCGTGCCGTACGTACACGCGGACGGCAAAATCGGCGTCATCGTAAACCTTGAGATATCAGGCATTTCCGATGACGATGCAGTCAACGAACTTGGCAAAGACATCGCCATGCAGATAGCCGCCATGCGCCCGCTATACCTCGACACCGCGTCTGTTGACGCAGACGAACTTGAAAAGGAAAAGGAAATTCAGCTAAACAAGGCTATCGAAGAGAACAAGGCAAAGAACCTGCCCGATGACAAAGCCCGCCAGATAGCTGAAAGTATGGTCAAAGGGCGCATTAACAAATACTATGAGGAATTCTGCCTTCTAAACCAACCCTATGTAAAAGAAAACAAGCTCACTGTGGAAAAGCATGTGGCGCAGGTCTCCAAGGCGCTTGGCGGAAAAATCGCCATAAAAGCTTTCACCCGTTTCGAAAAAGGCGAAGGTATCGAGAAGAAGCAGGAAGATTTCGCTGCCGAAGTCGCAAGCATGGTCAAGTAGTTTTAATCACAAAAAAATAATGCGGGGTGCTGCCGCCAGGTGGCTGAGAAGGCGCGAAAAGCCGCGCCTAACCCTTATTACCGGATGCGGGTAATGCCGTCGTCGGGAAAATAAGGCAACGTACGCGCCTCGCTATAGTAATTATAGGAGGCGCTATATTATGAATAAAACCGCTTCGCGCGAGAATTTACGCTCGCTTGTGGAAACATCTCTGCTCGTCGCTATCGGGTTTGTACTGAGCTACGTAAGCTCTCTACTGGGACTCAGGATGCCCCAGGGCGGTTCTTTCACTTTACTGTCATTGCTGCCGATTCTTATGATTGGCCTTCGCCGCGGCTTAAAATGGGGAATTGGGGGCGGCTTTGTTTATGCTTGCCTACAAATGCTCCAGGAATTCTGGCCGCCGCCGACCGCCACGTTTTTCGGCTATCTCTCCGTTATCATGCTGGACTATGTCATAGCGTTCACCGTACTAGGGCTTTCCGGTTTGTTTCGCGCGCGCCGCTACGGTTTACTATACGCAGCGCCACTGTGTCTTTTCCTCCGTTTCGCCAGCCACTTCGTATCCGGCCTTGTTATATGGAATGTTTACGCCGGTGATCTGCCAGTTTGGCTCTATTCGCTGACATACAACGGCTCTTACATGGGGTTTGAGCTGGCAAGTACTATGGCAGTAGGCGCTGTCCTGTGTAAAACGGCGCCGTTCCTATTCGACTCCAAACTAAAGTGAGCTTTGCCCACTTTCGCTTTAAGTAATCGGTAATATCTCTCCGGTGTCATCGTCTATGATATACCGTCCCGAGTCAGCCGTTATAAGCCAGGCGGGGGCGATAACCCCTTCCCCAAACGAACCGGAAACTCGATGCCTGTATCCGGCCTCCACTTTATCAATACGCGCGCAATCGGCATTGCCAAGCCTCACCCAAGACAGAAAGCTCAGCAGCGCGGTAGCCGCATGCGTTATCTCCGTACCGTCAGGATCGGGTTCAACGCCTGTTACGTACCTTCCCGCGATCATCTGAAGGCTTCCATCGCGAAAAATAAATTCCGTAGCGCAATTGAATATGCTTATCCCTTTGTACGCGTCGATAACAGTGACTGTTTCTGTTCCCTCGCTATAGGATACTACTTGCGACGCAGTTTCGACCCCCATTTTATCCAGCAGTTCCAAGACAGTTCTCAGTGATCCGTTTTCATTTGTAATATCCGTGTTTTTAAGCCGAATCTCGAAATCTCCCGCGCTATAGAATTCCGCCGTCCCACGCTGGGCGTTTTCATACAAGAATATAACGCCATGATCAGTCATTGTCGTTTCGCCAAGGACAGCTTGCGCTATCATCGCCTCTGACTCGTCCTGGCGCGCTGTCCGCATTGTCCTTATTGCGCCGTTTGAAATAATGCTATCGGCGTCTATCGCTATACCGCCGTCGTGAAGCGCGTCGCAGGCGTATTCAATTGTTAACCGGTTGGCGCGGGCGTCGGCGATAGTATCGATTACGATCACCGCTCCAAAAAGGATATTTATCATAACAAGAACCGCTACCGTGATAGTTTTTATCCTTGAGACGTCCATATCAACCCCCCTGCGCCAACCAGAAGTATTTTGCCCAGGAAGGCTGGAGAGTTTCCGCCCCTGCGTCCGAATAGCTCAGTAGGAACTCCCCCCCTGCGGCGGCGAGCGTTAGTTCCTCTGGTAATAGGTTTGTATATTCGTCCGCTAGAGTATAATTTCTGGATAACAATTCAATTTCTGAAATAATCCCGGAAGAAAACTTTATCCGCGCAGCGTTATTGTCGTCGCGTAAAAACATGCGCCCGCCGGCGATATAATAGTCAAAAACAACCGAATATGAGCCATCCGCGCCATACTCAGCCGATTCGAAGAAAACTTCCGCCGCGCCGCATGTTTTAATGATTGTATTTGATACAATCTCGCGCGCTCGCTCGATCATCATTGTTGTATCTTGGATTATTGTCTCATTGTCTAGCGGCAGTTCATTTGTCCTTCTGTAAAAAACTTTTCCATTTGAGAAAACGTTGATGTTGAACTGAGTTCCGACGCCCACAAGCGCGCCTCTACCGTCGTAATATGTCGTATATTTCTCTTCGCTGTGTCCCAGCGCGGTAATTACCATATAAAGCAATTCATCCGCGCTGCTTGCCGCTGCTGCAATAACGTCAGGATGTTGCCCACTTTCCGGCATAATGAGCATATATGGCGCGCTATCAGCGGCCCAAACGCGCGTTTCAAACGCGAACATCGCTCCGTTGCCGCTGAAGATCTCCAACTCCTGCGCTTTTCCGGCGGCGGAAGCCGTATCAACGCCAAAGAATGATCCGCTCTCTGCGTCTTGGTAATAGATCCTGCTTTTGTCCTCGCCAAAAGCTATACAGACATACCGGATAAACACATCCTTGGCAGTATCTGGCAAATTCACCCCAAACCAGTGGTCAAGGATCGAGAGCCTTATTGGGCGCAAATACTCAAAAAACACGCCGGTTCCTGATAGCGCTTCACGCCATTCATCCTCGCTTATCTCATTTGGCGTCGAAGCGGATCCGAGGGCTTCGCCCAAAATACTGCTTATTCGGTCATACGCGGCATTTCGAGCGTTAGTATCATATTTAGCCCCGTAACGTTCCCCATCCTCATTCGTGACGACGATGCTTATGGGTCGGGCAGCTTCCTTAGGCGCCGCCCCGCTCGTTTCAGTCGCTGTAGACGCGCCTTTTACTAATTCCGCGACGCTACCGAAAAACGGGATGCTATCAATAAAGCCAGCAAACAAACCTGTTTGCCACGCCAAAATCAGCGCGCTTACAGACAGCAGCGCTATGAGGGCGGTTTTTATAAATTCGATAATTCTTTTTTCTTTAGTCATATCGCGCCCGCGCCTTCTATCGGCAGCGTCATGGTCACAGTCGTCCCAACACCTTGTTCGCTCTTGACCGATAAATCGCCGCCATGCCTCTTGACGATCTCCCGAGCTATGGAAAGCCCCAGTCCTGTACCTCCAGCCTCACGGGAACGCGCCTTTTCCACCCGATAGAACCTATCAAATATCCGGGTCAGATCCTCTTCCGGGATGCCAATACCGGAATCCTCTACGCTGACCCAAATATTACTGTCGGAACTCCCGGCACAAATGTTGATCGTACCGCCATCAGGCGTGTATTTCATCGCGTTTGAAATAATATTCATCAAAACCTGCTCTATTCGCGCGCGATCTCCTTTGATGTTCGGTAGTTTCCACTCAAGCTCAAGATTGAAAACATGTTTCCTCCTCCTCGCTTCAAGCGCGATAGCCGCGTATACGTCCCTTAGCGACTGTTCAATGGAAAAAGCCTCTACCGCCATCTTGCTGTTACCAGAGTCAAAACGCGAAAGCTCAAGCAGGTCTTGGACGATTTTAGTCATCCTATCGCTTTCGTTTATAATGACATGTAGGAACTCCCTCTCCGTTTCCTGCGGGATGCCCTGGTTTTCCGACATTGTTTCAGCGTACGTCCTTATGCTTGTTAGCGGTGTGCGCAGTTCGTGCGAAACATTCGCGACAAACTCGCGGCGCAGCTTTTCCGCTTTTTTCAGTTCCTCCAGCATAGTCTCGATTTGTGAAGCCATGTCATTGAACGTCTTAGCGAGGATGCCAATCTCATCTTTGGAATCTACCCGGATTTTCCTTGAAAAATCTCCGTCAGCCATGGCTTCAGCTGCTTTTGTCATCCCCTGAATGGGCGATAGAAGGGTTTTTGAAATAATCAGGATGATTGCTATAGATATAGCGAATCCAATAAGCACAGCTTGTAGGATAAGCGCTAAAATCTCTGTGTTTAGGCTCTGCGCAGTCTGTTTGTTGTCAATAATGTATACAACAAATCCCCCGCTGGCGCCACTTGCGGCGCTGGCGGCGCTAATGGTTATTGGAACAGCGACGTCCATATAGTCCGCCCTTGAATTGCCCTTCAAAGCGTTTTCTCCTCTGATCGCCTTGAGAATATTCAGGGTTATTTTGATTCGTGTATTGCCACTGGTGTCTGATGTTTCAAGGACTTCTCCAGTTATTCCGTCAAGTATGTAATAGTTTCTTGTTTTGCGGTCTATGCCAAGCTCGCCCATAAACACAGATAGTATCTCGTCCATGCGTTTGACGTCGCCCTCGTCCGCCGCGAGACGCAATTCGCTGACAAGTTCTGTTTTCGTGAAAATAGATTCCATCTGCGAATAAAACTGCGCCGTGTGGAAATCCTGCACGCCACGCGCGAGAAAAGCCAGCACTACCGTCATCAGCAGCACTATAATAAGAAGCATGATAAATACAAGTTTGATATTTAAGCTCTTTGACATGCGCGCTTTCAGCTCTCATCCGCGTAATAATAGCCTACTCCGCGTTTTGTGATAATGTAACGCGGTTGGCTGGGATCTTCTTCTACTTTCTCGCGAAGCCGCCTCACCGCGACATCTACGGCGCGTAAATCACCGAAGTAATCGTACTGCCAGACGTCGCGTAGCAACTGTTCACGCGAAAAAACTTTACCCGGGCTTGCCGCTAGAAAGCAGATAAGCTCGTACTCCCGTTGGGTTAGTTCCGCGCTCTTCCCGTTGACCAATACATCGTAGCGCTCTTTGTCAATAACCAAGCCTTCCGTTTTTTCCCCGGTTTGCTCTTCAGTATGCGCTTGTGTCCGGCGGATATTCGCTTTGACGCGCGCCTGAAGCTCGCGGAGCGAAAATGGTTTCGTGATATAGTCGTCGGCCCCTATATCAAGCCCAAGGACTTTGTCGGTCTCCTCCTCGCGCGCCGTCAGCATAATAATCGGCGTTATCTTGTCGCTCTCGCGTATCCGCCGGCACACCTCAAAGCCGTCGAATTGCGGTAACATAACGTCGAGGAGAATGAGATCCGGGTGGTTTGACTGATACATCTCGATCGCGGACTCCCCGTCGAAAGCGGAAATCGTGTCAAATCCTTCTTTTTTGAGATTGAAGCTGAGAATATCGACAATATTCTTCTCATCGTCCACAATAAGCACTGTTTTTTCCATTATTTCCCCTCCTGTTTAATACTTTCGAGATATCTTTTTGCTTTCATTATCCCGATCACTGTTTTCCCGTCAGGTAGTTCATTTGCCATTATTCTATCTATAAGCTCGTCGAGAGCGATCTCTTCGACGCTCAGCAGTTCGTTATCGTCGAGATGCGCTTCGCCGTGTTGCAAATCCATCGCGAGATAAATATAAAGTATCTCTTTGCAATAACCGGGTGATGGATACGATGCGCCTAAGTCAATAAACCTTCTGGCTGTATACCCTGTTTCCTCGGATAGTTCGCGCGCAGCGCATACCAATGGATCCTCTCCATCCTCAAGCTTCCCTGCGGGTATCTCGAGCAGTTCTTCTCTCATTGGATATCTGAACTGACGCACCATCAGGACCTTACCGGCATCCGTAATCGGGACTATGCCAACCCCGCCCGGATGTTCCACGACTTCTCTAACGGCTTGGTAGCCATTTTGCAGTTCAGCGATATCACGCCAAACATTTACGATAATTCCCTTGTACGCAGCCTTCGAATCAATCTGCTTTTCATAAAATTCCATATTCTTGTGTACACTCCCATACAAGTCAGCATTATTATACACTACTTACCTCAACTTTAGCAAGATGAACAAAAAGCATGGTCATCGGAGTCGTTTGCACCATTACTGTTTACTACCTGTGAGGAAGACTACTTCCTGCGCTTTCTTTTCCTTGTGTGTTTCTTTTTTATAGTTATACGCTTGACCAGTAGGAACAATGCGCTTCCAACAAGCAGGAAGGCAATAATCGACCCTACTCCCCATAACAGGCTGTTTTTCTCAGCTAGTACTTCATCCAGGCCACGGTTGACGTACCAATTGTGCATTCTGAATGTTAGAGTTCCAAACACAAACGGGCCAATGAAAGTCGCTGCGCTCCCCGCAACCGAAAGGAACCCGTAAAACTCTGTCACACGGTCATCGGGCGCTAACTGCCCAACAATGCTGCGGCTGACAGTCTGGGCGGCGGACATGAAAAATCCAACCAAGCCTCCTATTACAAAGAACCAGATTTCCGAACTTGTAAAGAAAAGCCCGGTTAAAGATAGCGACAAAACCATCAACGCAATAAGCGCCGACGTCTTGCTACTGTATTTGTCGGCAAGTTTGCCAAAAAGCAACGCACCAAACGCGCCGGTAATTTGAATGAGTATCACAAAGTAGATAAGTTGCATCTGATCGAGCCCATAGAGCGTGGCACCGATAATTGAGGCAAATTCCATCAGCATCATAAGCCCATTGTTGTAAAAAAGGAACGCTATCGTGTATTTCGCGAATTCCTTATAGCTTTTTATAGAACGGAACGTTTGAGCTAAATTTTTAAAGGCAAGCGAAATGGCGGTTTCCACTCTTGGGATACTACCCGCCTGTTTTCTTTCCTTTACCCATATAAATGTTGGGATTGCAGAAAAAAGGAAGAACAAAGCCGCGATCGGAAATGAGAAGGGGATCATGCGATCGCCAATAAGCCGTATTGGAATAAATACGATGACGAGGGATAATATCCCGCCTATCATCCCAAAGGCCCAGCCTTTTCCCGAAATTGAACCGATTGTTTCGACAGTGGACACGTCCGTCAGTAGCGCGTCATAGAACAACTGGCCCGCCCTATATCCGATTTCAGCAAGTATGAAGAAAATCATCCCAATGGCGACGTCGCCCGCGCGGACAAAAAATAGCAGCCCTGTGAAAACCACTGACAATAGGGTGAAAAGTATCATAAACTGTTTCTTGAATCTCGTGAAGTCAGCGATGGCGCCCAACAATGGGGACAATGCTGCAACGGCTGCAGAAGCTATGCCAACAGCTAAAGCCCATAGCCGCGTCCCCTCCGCCCCTCCGACGACAACATTCTTGAAAAACGCTGAGTATACCGCAAGCAGGATTATCGAAGCGTATGCGGAGTTCCCAAAATCATAAAAATACCAAGCCCATTTTGACCGATTTTGCTCCGCTGCTAATCTCTTTGGCATGTAACCCTCCATTCCTTAAGGAACTGACCTTAAGAGTAATAACGCGTAAGCAAGTTATCAGAAAACTCGCGTAATGTCAACTAGTATTGTTATATATAAAGCAAAACACTAGTATTGTTATATATAAAGCAAAACCGCCCTGTTAGTAAGGCGGCTTTTTTGGAGCGGGCGATGGGAATCGAACCCACACGGCCAGCTTGGAAGGCTGGAATTCTGCCATTGAACTACGCCCGCGATAGCGTAGTTATAACAGAAACCCAGCAAAAAAGCAACATGTATTTTTATTTTTTGAACTCACTTCGTGTATAAAGCCATTTCGCGATTGACAACTATAGCGTTGTGATGTAGTATTAGGCTCATCTTTTTATACAGGAGGATACCATCAATATGCCGATTACTTTATTGACCCATCCTCTAATACAGCACAAGCTGACCATTCTGCGGGATATCGGTACAGGTGTCAAGATATTCCGCGAAGTTGTGGGCGAAATCGCTATGCTGATGTGTTACGAAGCCATGCGTGACCTACCGCTAGAGGATATCGAACTAATGACGCCGGTAGCCGCGTCAAAAAGCAAAACTATATCGGGAAAAAAACTGGCGCTTGTACCGATCCTGCGAGCCGGGCTTGGCATGGTGGAGGGGATACTCAACCTTGTCCCGTCCGCGAAAGTGGCTCATATCGGGATCTACCGCAATCCTGAAACGCTCAAGCCGGTGGAGTATTACTGCAAACTGCCGCCAGATATAATGGAGCGCGACTGCTTTATCCTAGACCCAATGTTGGCAACCGGCGGAACCGCCGCCGCAGCCGCTTCGTACCTGAAGGAAGCGGGCGCTCGCTCGATAAAACTCCTAACCATACTCTCAGCGCCGCCGGGCGTCGAGAAAATGGAACTCGAACACCCTGACGTAGAGGTCTTCACTTGCGCTGTCGACAGCCACCTAAACGACCACGGATATATTGTACCCGGACTCGGCGACGCAGGCGATAGGATATTCGGCACAAAATAACAGTTAAAACAGAACGGAGGCAATCGAATACATGTTTTCAAACCTAGAGCAGACAATCGAATTTTGTAAAAATAACAACATTAAAATGATCGATTTTATGATGGTCGATCTTAACGGGAGGTGGAGACACCTCACCATCCCGGCTGAAAGACTTACAGAACACACAATGGAGCACGGCATCGGCTTTGACGGCTCAAATTATGGTTTCGCGCCCGTAGAAAAAAGCGATATGGTCTTCATACCTAATCTATCAAGCGGGTATATCGACGCGTTCGCGGAAATCCCGACGCTTGCTATGATCGGCGACATTTTCGTTATCGACCTTCCGAAAAACCGCCGTTTTGACCAGGACCCGCGCAACGTAGCGATTAACGCCCAGGAATACATGAAACGAACCGGCATAGCGGATGAAATGCGCATCGGCCCTGAATTTGAGTTTCATGTTTTTGACCATATCAGTTATTCGGTGACGCCAAACAGTTCAAAATTCAACATTGACGTAGAACAAGCGCAGTGGAACACCGGAAACGAAGGGCATAACCTCGGCTATAAAACGGCGCTCAAAGGCGGATACCATTTAGCGCCGCCGACTGATAGGCTAAGCGGGTTCCGCTCGCGCGTGACGTTACTAATGGAAAAACAAGGCATTCGCGTCAAATACCACCACCACGAAGTTGGAGGCCCCGGCCAGGTCGAGATCGAGTTGGAATTCGGTTCGATGCTGGAGATGGCCGACAAAACCATGATTTCAAAATATTTGATCAAGAACGCGGCAATATCCGAAAACAAAACCGCTACGTTCATGCCAAAGCCCATCTACGCCGAGGCCGGTAACGGAATGCACGTGCATATGCACCTTTTTAAGGATGGGGAACCTCTGTTCTATGATGAAAATGGGTATTCGCAACTGAGCGAAACAGCTATGAATTTCATTGGCGGGCTACTTACCCACGCAAAGGCTTTGTGCGCTTTCACGAATCCAAGCACTAATTCATATAAACGCTTGGTTCCCGGCTATGAAGCCCCGGTAACTATAGGGTACGCGACGTCGAACCGCAGCAGCGTCGTACGTGTGCCGGCGTACGCGAAAGCCCCGCGCGACAAGCGCTTTGAGTTCCGGTCTCCAGACGGCACATGCAATCCGTATTACGCGTATTCCGCAATTCTGATGGCTGGCCTCGATGGCGTACAAAAAAAGATCGACCCCCACAAGGAAGGGTACGGCCCCTATGATTTCAACCTATATAACCTGCCCCCGGACAAGCAACGCATGATAAGGCATTTGCCTCGCTCCTTGGACGAGGCTCTGGACTCGCTTGAAACCGACAACGACTTCCTCACAGCAGGCGGGGTGTTCCCACCGCGCCTGCTTGAAGTCTGGATCAAAAATAAACGTTGTGAAACTGAAAGATATAACCAGTTGCCACACCCTGTGGAATTTGAATTATATTACGATCTATGACCGTTGCGATCGGATGTATCATTTCGCAACAGTTCAGAGGGTATTCAAAAACTCGCAATGGTTACAGGCTCCGCACACATGTTTTGGCTAATTTTACAAGTATTCACCTAGGTACTAGTGCGTTGCCTGTAACAAACCTGTGTTTTTGGATGACTCTGAACAGTAAAATCGTTTCAAGTCAACTCTTCGATATGATCAAGTTATGCAGCATAACCGCCGCGTGGGCGCGCGTAACTTTGCCCGCCGCGTCGAACTCTCCAGCCGCGTTGCCGTTTACTATGCCGAGCATATAACATATGGTGACATACCCTTTGTACGCGTCAGCGACGAAATCGCTAAATGGGAACAGAAACCATTTGCTTTGCTCAGCCAGTTTTCCGTAACCAAGGTATTCGGAAATGATCCTCGCCGCTTCCTGCCTAGTCAGGAGCTTATCAGGACTCGCCTCCACTTCTACTCCCTTGCGCGCGTAGTACTCTTGGGTTTCTGCGCGCGTTATTTGATAGTGGTACGAATCGACCATCATAATATATTGCAGAAATTCCAGTTCCGTCATGACCTTGTCCGGTTCAAACTTACCGCCCCA